>LNAP01004757.1_pt1 | contig 12374 bp, 11 predicted proteins | sample 602601 | NCBI WGS metagenome assembly LNAP01 (sample SAMN02440304, study PRJNA202911) | soil metagenome | biome: Subtropical and temperate rainforests or woodlands; isolation source: soil samples (1 kg each in a 20% v/v slurry with milli Q water) were... ... | reverse complement strand
CAGCACGTGTTTTGCATAAGAATTGCAGCTGGCGTGGCAGCTGGCGGGCAAGTCGTGGATGCCTGCCTTGTGCAGGGGGCCCACTGGGCGGCGGCGCGGGCGGCTCGGCACTGTTGCCGCCACCGTCTCCGCCCCCGCCGCAGGCGATCAGCGCCGCGCTAGCAGCGATGCAGGCGGCCAGGCCCAATGTGTGTCGAAGGATGGAAGTCATAGGTCTCCGATGTCGTTGGTATGGAGTGCGCCGCGACGGCCCGGCGCCGCTGGAGGCCATCGAGGCCCCTATGGAGTCTCCTGCGGCGACATCGCATCGCCAATGTGCGGGCTCGACACCGAATCGGCCGACGGTGTGTGCACACCCGCCGCCGCGTAAACCCTCAGTGCGGCAGCGCTACCTCGAAGCCGGCCTTGCGCAGTTCGAGCTGATATTGCTCGAAGCCGGTGACGGGCACGCGCTCGCCGTCCCGATTCCGGATCTCGTCCATGCGCGCGCTGACCTCTGCCGCGATATCGGGCGAACTGTCGATGTGGATCCCGCCGGTCATGGTGATATGGGCGCTCTCGAAGCTGCCGGCGCCCGCGAGCAGGATCGCCCGCGTGGGGGCGTCCTCGCCGACCAGCGCGATGAGCCCCGGGCTCACGGAGACGGGCTGCAGCCGGGCCAGCGCCTGCGGTGGCAGCAGGTTCTCGGTCATGGCGGTCGCCGCCGTCGGCGCAAGGCAGTTGACGTGGATGCCGTGCCGCTCGCCTTCGAGGGCCAGGGTCTGCATCAGCCCGACCAATGCCATCTTGGCTGCGCCGTAGTTGGATTGGCCGAAGTTGCCGTACAGGCCCGAGGAGGACGTGGTCATCACGATGCGGCCGTAGCCTTGCGCGCGCATGGGCTCCCACACGGCCTTGGCGCAGTGGACGGCCCCCATGAGATGCACTTCCATGACCCAGCGGAAGTCGTCGAGCGACATCTTCGCAAACGTTCGGTCGCGCAGCACTCCGGCGTTGTTCACGAGAATGTCGATGCGCCCCCACTGCGCGATGGCACGCGCGACCATCGCTTCCATGCGCGCAAAGTCGGTGACGTCGCCGCCTTCCGCAATCGCGTCGCCACCGCAGCGCCGGATCTCCTCGACGACCGCATGCCCGGGCGAGCCGGCATGGTCTCCCGCCACGTCGTTGACCACGACCCGCGCGCCTTGTTGTGCCAACGCCAGCGCGTGCGCCCGGCCCAGGCCGCTGCCGGCACCCGTGACGATGGCCACGCGGCCGTCCAATGACTTCTTCATTCCTGAAACTCCTGATGGTTAGAAAGCGACTGCGTCTCGGCCCTTGAGGCCCAGCATGGCCCGCGCCTCGTCGGGCGTGGCGATCTCGAGCGAGAGTTCTTCCAGGATGCGGCGGATCTTGCGCACCTGCTCCGCACAGGACTTCGCGAGTTGCCCGCGTGCCAGGTAGAGGCTGTCCTCGAGGCCGACACGCACGTTGCCGCCCATCACCGCACCCATGGTGAGCAGCGGCATCTGGTGCCGGCCGGCGCCCAGGATCGAGAACCGGTAACCGTCGCGGCCGAACAGGCGGTCCGCGGTGGTGCGCATGGTCACGAGGTTCTCCGGGTCCGGCCCGAGTCCGCCCAGGATGCCGTAGATGCTCTGGATGAACAGCGGCCCCTTGATCAGTCCCTCGTCGACGAAGTGCGCCAGGTTGTAGAGATGGCCGACGTCGTAGCACTCGAACTCGAAGCGCGTGCCGCACTCGTCGCCGAGCACGCGCAGGATGTGCTTGATGTCGCGGAAGGTGTTGCGGAAGATCAGGTCCTCCATGCCCTCGATGTAGGGCTGCTCCCAGTCGTGCTTCCATTGCGAGATGCGCCGCGCCGCGGGATGGATCGAGAAGTTCATCGACCCCATGTTGAGCGAGCACATCTCCGGCTTGGCCTGCAGCGGGTAGGCCAGACGCTCCTCCAGCGTCATGCGGGTGCTGCCGCCCGTGGTGATGTTGATCACGGCGTCGGTGGCATCGCGGATCCGCGGCACGAACTGGTCGAACACCTTCGGGTCGGCCGACGGGCGGCCGTCGACCGGGTCGCGCGCGTGCAGGTGCAGGATGGCCGCGCCGGCCTCGGCCGCTTCGATCGACTGTTCCGCGATCTGGTCGGGCGTGAGCGCAAGGTGCTCGGACATCGTCGGCGTATGCACCGAGCCCGTGACCGCGCAGGAAATGATGACCTTGTCTTGGGATGCTGGCATGGGCGATGTCGGTTGGTGGGAAAGGAAGGAAGAGAGGGACGGCGTGTCAGACCGCGAGCCACTCCGAGACGAGCTGGGGGTCGGCGGTGAGCGCCTGCGGCGTGCCCTCGAAGACGATGCGGCCATGCCCCATCAGGCAGACCCGGGTGGAGACCTTCAGCGCGATGGCGAGCTTCTGTTCGACCAGGACGACGGACAGGCCCTTGCGGTGCATGTCCACGATGCATTCGCCGACCTGCGCCACGATCTTCGACGCCAGCCCCTCGGTGGGCTCGTCGATCAGCATCAGGCGCGGGTTGCCCAACAGCGAGCGGCAGATGGTCAGCATCTGCTGCTCGCCGCCGGACATGCTGCCGGCCTTGGTGTTGCGACGTTCCTTCAGCCGCGGGAAGTAGTCGAACATCGCTTCGATGGTCCACCGATGCGCGCCGTCCGCGGCCCTTTGCTCGCCCATGCGCAGGTTCTCGTCGACCGTGAGGTTGGCGAACACCTCGCGCTCCTCGGGCACGTAGCCGATGCCGGCACGGCACACGGCATAGGGCCGGGCACCGGCCAGCTCGCGGCCGTCCAGCCGGACGCTGCCCGCGGAAGGGGCGACCAGGCCCATGATGGCCTTCATCGTGGTGGAGCGCCCGGAGCCGTTGCGCCCCAGCAGGCTGATCACTTCCTGGCGATCGACGCGCAGGTCGACGCCATGCAGGACGTGGCTCTTGCCGTAGTGCACATGCAGGCCGTGCACGTCCAGCAGGGTCTCTGCGGGTGTCGCGTTCGTCGGCGTCATGCGGCGATCTCCTCGCCCAGGTAGGCTTCCCGCACGCTCGCATTGGCGCGGATGGCCTCCGGCGTGCCGGTGGCAATCACCTGCCCGTAGACCAGCACGCTGATGCGATCGCTCAGTGCGAACACCACGTCCATGTCGTGCTCCACGATCATCAGTGCGCGGCCCTTCGTGACCTCGCGGATCAGCTCGGCGGTGTAGTGCGTTTCCTCCGCCGACATGCCTGCCATGGGTTCGTCCAGGAGGATCACGCGGGGGTCCGACGCCAGCGTCATGGCAATCTCCAGCGAGCGCTGCTCGGAATACGCCATCTCGCCCGCGAGGGTGGATGCGCGCGCGGTCAGGCGGACCAGCTCCAGCAGCCGTTCGGTCTCCACGCGCACGGTGCGGTCGCGGTCGGCGAAGCGCCAGAAGGCGTAGGGCAGCCCGTGCAGGCGCATCACCGCGAGCCGGATGTTCTCGAACACGGTGAGCTTCGGGAAGATGTTGGTGATCTGGAAGGACCGGGCCAGCCCGAGCCGGTTGATGGCCTGCGGCGTGCGGCCCGCGATGTCCTGGCCTGCCAGCTCGATGGTGCCGGCGGTCGGGGCGATGTGACCGGAGATCAGGTGGAAGAGCGTCGACTTGCCGGCCCCGTTCGGGCCGATCAGCGCATGGCGTTCGGCCGGGAGCAGGTCCAGATCGACCCCTCGCATGATCTCGGTCTGCCCGAAGGATTTGCGCAGGCCCCGGATGCGCAGGACGGCGTCGTTCATGCCGGACCCCCTGCGCGTTCTGTCGCCTTGTCGGAGGGGGCGCTCGAAGCGCTGGCGGTCACATCCCGCTGCGCGAGGGCCCGCAGCCTCGTTCGTGCAAAGCGCCCCAGCAGCCCGCCCACGACGATCAGTCCGAGCGGAACGCCCCAGGTCGCCATAGCGTTCGGCGCCCAGTCGCGCGCCAGGAAGCGGATCGGTGGCCACGGGTTGCCGGCCTGCAGGTTCGACATGGCACGGTAGTCCTGCGAGAAGATGCGCTGGAGCATCTCCACCGTGAACACGACGCCGACGGCCACCAGCAGCGCTGCGGCGACGGACATCAGCAGCAGCGCGGTCAGCCGGACCAGCCCGAAGCGCTCGCGCAGGCGCAAGGCGGTGCCGAACAAGCCGGCGATGCCCGATGGCATGAACAACATGACGAGCACGAACAGGATGCCCTGGTAGAGCAGCCAGGAGCGCGTGAGGTCGGACACGGCGTAGCCGAAGAAGGTCATCAGCGCCGCGCCCAGGGCCGGCCCCAGGAACACCTGGACGCCGCCGATGTAGGTGTTGAGCACGACCGCGGCCGACAGGCTCGCATCGAACACCACGTAGTTGGCCGATTCGTTGGACACCACCTGCAGCCCGCCGGCGATGCCGGAGAACATGGCCGAGATGGCGAAGACCAGCGTGCCCAGCCCGTGGACGTTGTAGCCGAGGAAGCGGAGCCGGTGGCTGTTCTCGCGCAGGCCGTAGGTGATCCGCCCGAGCGGCGTGCGCGTGTACAGGTAGAGCAACCCGACCGACAGCAGTACCCATCCCAGCGTGAGGTAGTAGACCTGCGTGGTCGACCCGAAGTCCATGCCCCACGCCGGCATCCGCATCGTCGAGACGCCGGCCTCGCCGCCGAACAGTCCCTTGAGATGTGGCGCGAGGGAATGGACCAGCTCGGCAATGGCCAGGGTGATCATCGCGAAGTAGGTGCCGCTGCGCTGGGTCGCGAACCAGCCGGCGATCGCACCGATGACCAGGCCGCAGACGGCACCGGCCAGCGGCAGCAGCGGGGTGGGCAGCAGGCCGGCGCCGCCCAGCGCGTTCATCGCGTGGACGGTACCGAACGCGCCGACGCCGAAGTACGCCGCATGGCCGAAGGACAGCATGCCCGCCTGCCCGCACAGGAGGTTGTAGGCGCTGGCGAACAAGGCCGCGATCAGCATCTGGATGGCCGCGTTGAGCAGCCCCTGCGTGAGCAGGAAGGGCAGGGCGCCCAGCAATGCGACGCCCGCAGCGAGGAAGACGAGTCCAGCCTTCATCGTCAACCCTTCTCGCCCATCAGACCGCTCGGGCGCACCAGCAGGATCAGCAGCATCAGCGCGAACGGGAGGGTGGCCGACAGGCTCGACACCTTCAGCGTCAGCAGGCCGCCGACACTGCGGGCCCAGTCGCCGGCACCGACGAGCGCTAGGAGGTCCGCCAGGCTGCGGTCCACCCCCACGGCCAGCGAGGTGACCAGGCCGATCAGCAGCGAGGCCAGCATCGCGCCGCCCAGCGAGCCGAGGCCGCCGACCACCACGACGACGAACACCATGACCCCGAGCTCGAGCGCCATGTTAGGGTTGGTCGTGTAGAACGCGCCGGCGACGGCGCCCGCCAGCCCCGCCAGGGCGGCGCCGACGCCGAAGACGCCCATGAAGACCAGCGGCACATTGTGGCCGAGCGCTTCGGCCATGCGCGGCTTGTAGATCGCCGAGCGCACCACGATGCCGACGCGCGTGCGCGTCAGCAGCAGGTAGATCGCCGCGAACATCGCGATGGCGATGCCCCCCATGAGCAGCCGGTAGACGGGGTACTGCGCACCGCCGACGCTGAAGGCCGGCACGTCGAGCGCGGGAGGAATGCGGTAGTCGACCGGGAAGTTGCCGTAGAACAGCTTGATCGACTCGGCGATGATGAAGGACAGCCCGAAGGTCAGCAGGAGCTCGTGCGCGTGCCCATGGTGGTGGACCCGGCGAAGGAAGAAGCGCTCGACCGCGACGCCGATGAGTCCGACCAGAATCGGTGCCGCGACAACCGCGGGCCAGAAGCCGATCACGCCCTGCAGGGTGTAGGCGAAGTAGGCCCCGAGCATGTAGAACGAGGCATGCGCGAAGTTGAGCACGCCCATCATCCCGAAGATGAGGGTGAGGCCGGCCGAGACCATGAACAGCAGCAGTCCGTAGACGATGCCGTTCATGAGCGAGACGATGAACTGGTCCATGGGTTTCCTTGCGACGGCCGAAGCCGAACCGGCGTGCCGGGGCACGCCGCGCTTCGACGATGCGTTCGGCGATGGGGGCGGTGGTCGATGGCCTGGCGCGTCGCCAGGCCGCGCGTTCAGCCCGGTCGCTTCATCACGCAGCTGGCCTGCGCGGGAATCGACGCCTCTTCGGCGGTGAAGCGCTTGACGACCTTGAAGCCCATGTCGGTGTCGTCCACCTTGAAGCGGGCGTCCTTGGCCACGGTGGAGACCACCATCGGCAGCTGCGCCTGATGGTCCGCCGCACGCATGCTCATGTCGCCCATGGGCGTCTTGATGCGGGCGGTCTCCAGCGCGCGGGCCAGTGCGTTCACGTTCAGCGCGCCGCCCTCGGGCGGGGTCCGCTTCAGGGCGTCGGCCACCATTGCCATGCCGAACACGGTCTGCGGTTCGATGAAGGCCGGCACGTGGCCGGTCTTGGCCTTGTAGGCGTCGACGAAACGCTCGCCCTCGGCACCACCGGCCTCGGCATTGAAGGTGTGCGCGACGAAGTGGCCCACGGCCAAGTCCCCGGCGTTCGCCAGGTTGCCCGGCTGGTCCAGGAAGACGGTGCCGAAGCGGACCTTCAGGCCGGCCGACTTCGACGCCTTCATCAGCAGCAGCAGGTCGTTGGACCAGTTGCCGGTCAGCACCGAGTCGGCCTTGGCCGCGCTGATCTTCGCCACGTAAGGGGCGAAGTCCTGCACCTTGTTGACGTCGTGCAGCGTCTTTTCCACCACCTGGTAGCCGCCGGCCGTGGCGTTGTCGGCGATGGCGCGCTCCATGTCCTGGCCCCAGGAATAGTTCTGGTTGATCGAGTACACCCGGGTGCCGAGCGCATTGGCCTGCTTCATCGCGCTCACCAGCGCCTTGGTGCGGATCTGGGCGTCGCCGCTGAAGCGGAAGTGGTGGAAGTTGCACTTTTCGCCGGTCAGTTCGAGCGCCTCGGCACCGACGTTGATGTAGATCATCTCCTTGCCGGGGTTGCGCAGGTTGTGCTTGCGCACGTCCTCGGTGATCTGCCCGCCGATGGCCGACGAGGCGCCCTGCACGATCAGGTGAACGCCATCGGCGGCAGCGGCCTTGAGCTTGTCGGCCGCGCCTGCGGGGCCGCCCTGGTTGTCGTACTCGAGCAGTTGCACCGGCTCTCCGTTCCAGCCGCCCGCCGCGTTGATCTGGTCGACGGCGTAGCGGACAGCGGCACGGTAGGCCTGGCCGGACGAGGCCTGCGGACCGGACAGCGTCTCGAGGACGCCGATCTTGACCGGCGCAGCAGCGGCGGTGCCGCTCAGGAGGCCCAGCGTGCAGGCGAGCCCGGTGGCGCAGGCGAGGGTGTTGAGTCTGTGCATTGATGTCTCCATGGTTTTGTCGGAAGGTGTCGTTGTCTCGGGGCGTTCAGAGGTATTCCATGTTCCCGTCGACGCTGATGGCTTGCCCGGTGACGTTGCGCGCCGCCGGTGAGCACAGGAAGAGCGCCATGGCGGCGATGTCGTCGACGGTGACCATCCGCCGCAGCGAGATCTTCTGCAGGTACTGCGCGCGCATCGCGTCCACCGACACGCCCGCGTTGGCCGCGCGCGCGCCGATGACACCGTTCATGCGCTCCCCCTCGACCGTGCCGGGCAGGATGGCGTTGACGCGCACGCCGTGCGGGCCGAGCTCAATCGCCAGCGACTTCATGAGTCCGACGATGGCCCACTTGGTGGCGGCGTAGGGCGTCCGGAATGCGTAGCCGAGCCGACCCGCCACCGAGCTCATGGTCACCAGGCTCGGGCCCAGGGTCGACTGCTTGAGCAGCGGGACCGCCCGCTGCGCGAAATAGAACTGGCTGTTGAGATTGACCGCGATCGTGCGCTCCCAGTCGCCGCGCTGCAGCTCGTGCACCGGGCCGGTCGGTCCGGCGATGCCGACATTGCTGATCAGCACGTCGAGCCCGCCGAGCGCGCCCTCGACATCGTCGAAGACGAGGTCGACATCCCCGGGCACTGAAGCATCAGCCATGCTCGACGTGATCTCCGGGGCCTCCCGTGCCAACCTGTCGAGCGCGGCGCGATCGATGTCGCACACATGCACGCGGGCACCCGTCTCCCGAAAGGCGAGTGCCACGGCGGCACCGATGCCCGACGCGCCGGCGCTCACCAGCACACGCAGGCCGGGCACGGGCCGGAGGGAATCGATGATGCTCATGGAGGTGTCGGGTCTTCGGTGGTGGTGACTTCAGTGGCGATGACGACGACGCGTCAGCTGCCCTGCAGTGTCGGCATCGCGGTGGGCGAAAACTATGTGCACCGCGCACATCGGCGGGGGTGCTTCGATGTGCGCAGCGAGAGCGCCGCCATCGAGCGTGCGCAAGCGGCCAGTCGTGGTGGATCCCGCTGCTACTTCGGGGTTGGGCCGATGGGCATCCGCACATCGTTCTGCTAGCTTTGCGCCTCTATGTCATCACTCTCCACGGAACGACAACGCATGGTGGGGCCGGCGTCGGAGCCAGCCAGCGAAACGCTGGCCTCCGAACTCGTCGGCCTGTTGCACCGGAACGCGAGCGCCGACGAGTTCGCGGCGCGGCTCGCACGGGTCGAGAATCTCCCCGACTCGGTGCAACGAAAGTCCAGCCTGGTGGAACTGGTCCGCATGGCGATGGCCTTGCGCAACCGGCTCGAGCTTCACGAGCAGCGCGAGCGCGGGATGCTCGCGGTGATCGAGTCCGCGCAGGAGCTTTCCGGCCGCCTGGATCTCACCGACCTGCTCAAGGCGATCGTGAAGCGGGCGCGCAACCTGATGGGGTCGCATCTCTGCTGGCTCACCGTGTACGACGCGGCCAGCGGCGAGTTCCAGGTGCTCGTCGCCGATGGTGCGATCTCCGAGCGCACCGGGCGGATGACGGCGGGCCGGAACCTCGGCGTGGCCGGTGTGGTCATGTCGACGCGGCTGCCGTTCTTCACGCCGGACTATCTGCATGACAACCGCTTCGCGCACGACGCCACGCTGGACGACACGTTCCGGGACGAAGGCGTTGCGGCCCTCGTCGGCGCGCCGTTGATGTGGGAAGACAGCGTGATCGGCCTGCTCTTCGTCGCAGACCGCTACCACCGCACCCACACCGCGCTCAACGTGTCGATCCTGTGCACGCTCGCCACGCACGCCGCGCTGGCCATCAACAACGCCAAGGCCTTCGCCGAAGCGGAGGCCGCGCTGGAGAAGGCCGATCTCGCGCGCCAGGCTCTGGAGGCTCGCGCCAGCGATGTGCAGGATGCGGTGGAGGCCCATGAGAAGCTCACCTCCCTGCTTGCGAAAGGCGCCTCGCTCGGTGCGTTGTCGCAGGCGATCGTGCAACTGCTCGGCGGCAGCCTGTTGGTGCTGGACGAGGCCGGCCAGGTGATCAGCCGTGCGGCCGCGCCCGACTACGAAGGCGTTGCGGCAGATGCCTTCGTCACCCATGGCGAGCACAGTGCCGCGCTGGCGAAGGCCTTGCGCGAGAGCCGTCTGGCCGGACGCTCGGTCCTGGCCTATTCGCACGAAGGCGAGAGGTGCCGGGTCATCGCCGTGCTGGGCGGCAACGAGGTGCTGGGCGCCATGCTGCTGTTTCGGCGAGAAGATCTTCGCGAGGTGGCGCTGCGCACGTTCGAGCGAAGTTCGAGCGTCATCGGCATCGTGCTGCTGTCCCAGGAACGCCTGGAAGCCGGGAAGAGCCGGGAGGTTGCGTCGCTGGTGCGCTCGCTGATCTCGCCTCGCCATGACGAACCCGGACTCACCATGGACCGCGGTGAGCGCTTCGGCCTGGACCTCTCGCAGCCGATCGTGTTGATGGTTGTCGAAATGGAGGAGCTACGGCCGGGCTTCTGGGCCCGCCGGGTGCGCGCGAGCGGCGCGATGTTCGCGCAGGTGCTCGACGAAGTCGACGGCGTTCTGGTCACCGTGTGCGGCGCGACAAGAGCCCGGGATGTCGTGGACGCATTCAATGCGTTCGCGCGCCGTGAGCTCGGCGGTGCCTATCGAGGGGTGCTGTCGAGGCCGGTGCAGTCACCCGCAGAGATCCCGGCGCTGTACGCCGCCCTGCGGCGCGGACTCACTGTTCTAGGCCGGCTTGGCATGCGCGGGAGCTTGGTCGGCCAGAACGAGATGGCACTTTATTCGGTGCTTTTCGAGACCCACAACCGCGGCAGCCTGCATGACTTCCTCGAATCGACCATCGGCGCACTCACCGCGCTCGACAGCAAGCGCGGCTCGGATTTGACGAGCACCCTCCTGACCTACTTCGACTGCAACCAGAATGCAAAGGCCACGGCGTTGCGCATGGGCATTCACGTGAATACCGTTCGGCAACGGCTTGGCACGGTGGAGGAAGCCATTGGGCACTGGGGCCATGCCAGCCGGGCGCTCGAGCTGCACATGGCGCTTCGACTCTGGCACCTGGGGGTGCCGCGAGATCACGCAGCGGATCGGGCGTACTGAGGCGGGCGTGAATCGTCGCAGGCGCCTGCGGCCCCCACGGTGCGGCTCCCTGTCGCGTGGCACCTGATGCCGAAGCGCCTCTTGCAGAAGGGCCGATCCTCTCTGCTTGAAGACGATGATTGCCACTGGCCACCATCGATCTCGTCGATGGCAGAGCCATGGCGGCCGGGCGCCGTCAGCCTGCGTGGCTACACGGGCGCGCCGAAGCGCTCGTCGAAACAGTGCGTCACCCAGTCGATGAACACCCGCACCCGCGGCGACAGCAGCCGGTGGTGCGGGTACAGCACGGAATAGAGCATGGGCGGGCAGGGGGTGTGCGCGAGGATCTCGACCAGCGTGCCCTCGCTCAGGCGTTTCTCCACGCCGTATCGCGGCACCTGGATGATCCCGCAGCCCTGTTCGGCGCAGGTCTTGTAGCTGTCGGCGCTGTTCACGCTGATCCAGCCTTTCATCGGATGTTCCTCCACGCGGCCATCGACCTCGAAGAGATAGGGAAAGAAGCCGGTGCGCGCGGACGAGAAGAAGTTCACTCCCCAGTGCTGCGCCAGGTCCGACGGCTGCAAGGGGGTGCCGTGTGCCGCGAGGTATGCCGGGCTCGCACAGGTGACCTGCGGGATCAGTGCCAGGCGCCGCGTCACCAGCGACGAGTCCTTGGGCTCGCCCGCGCGCACCACGCAGTCCACGCCTTCACGCACCAGGTCGACCAGCCGGTCGCCGCTGCCCACGGCCAGCTCGATGTGGGGATAGCGCGCATGGAACTCGTTGATGCGCGGCAGGACGATGTCGTTGGCGGGCGAGCCGTGGATGTCGATGCGCAGCCGGCCGTGCGGGTTGATGGCGTGCTGCGCCAGCGACGTCTCCGCGTCTTCCAGGTCGTGCAGCAGATGGCGGCAGCGTTCGTAGAAGGCCTGCCCGTCGACGGTGGTGCGTACCTGGCGCGTGGTGCGTTCCAGCAGCCGCACCTGCAGTCTCGCCTCCAGCTGCTTGATCGCGTGCGTGGCGGTGGCGCGCGGGATGTCGAGTGCGGTGGCCGCCTGCGTGAAGCTGCCCAGGTCGACGATGCGCGTGAACAGCTGCATGGTGTCGAAACGGTCCATTGGTGCGTCCGGATTGTTGATGCCTGTTGAATTGTATTGACGAATATTCTGTATTTATTCCTAGACGATCAACACCCAGACTCGCGTTCTTCTCAACTCGGAAGGAGCGATCCGATGCCACCCATCTCGCTGCACCTGCGCAGCCTCTGCGAGCGGATGGAACCGCTGAGCTACCTGCTGCTGCGCGTGGCCTTCGGCCTGATGCTCATGACCCATGGCGTGCCGAAGATCCTCGGCCGCAGCCACGGCAGCATGGCCGATCCGATGGCAGGCTCGGTCCACCTCATCGGCAACGTGCTGCACCTGCCGGCGGCGCCGCTGATCGGCTGGTTCATCGCCCTGCTCGAAGGCGTCGGCGGGCTGATGCTGGCGCTTGGCCTGCTGACGCGGCTGGTCGCGCCGCTGGTGGTCGTGCAGATGCTGGTCATCAGCTGGCTGCTGGCGCCCACCTTTCCCTGGATCGACCGCGGCTTCGAATACCCGCTGATGCTGGTGTTCGTGATGCTGCTCATCGCCGCGCGCGGTGGCGGTCCTGTCGCGCTCGACGCCTGGCTTCGGCGGCGGTCCTGAGCCGCTTCATCTGCCCACGGAGAACCTTCACGATGAATTTCCCACGCACCTCCCAGCCCGGCGAAGACCGCGGCGCACCGCCGCTTCGCCGGCGCACCTTCATGATGACCACGGCGGCTGGTGCCGGCATGGCGGCGGCCCGCAGCGCCGGCCTGCGCACCATCATCGACGGCCTGGGCATGCTGGTCGAACAGGCGGCGGAGAGTTTCCAACTGTGGCACGGGGTGCGGC
>LNAP01005280.1_pt1 | contig 12375 bp, 13 predicted proteins | sample 602601 | NCBI WGS metagenome assembly LNAP01 (sample SAMN02440304, study PRJNA202911) | soil metagenome | biome: Subtropical and temperate rainforests or woodlands; isolation source: soil samples (1 kg each in a 20% v/v slurry with milli Q water) were... ... | reverse complement strand
CGGGTCGCTGAGGGTTAACTTAATAGACACGGCTACGCATGTAGTACCGACAGCGGAGTACTGGCGGACGGGGGTTCAAATCCCCCCGGCTCCACCAAAACCTCACACAGAGCCCCATTTTTTGGGGCTTTGTGCTTTCTGGACCTGGCATTAGCAGCCAGTGCGCCACTGAGGTGTGACACTCTTGTGAGGCATCACTCGGTGCCCCTGCATGAAATCCAGCCCCACTTACCTCACACTGAACCGCCACAGAACCTACTATTTCCGCATGGTGATTCCTGCTGCATTGCGCCAGCTAGTAAACGGCAAGCGCGAAATTCGGCGATCTCTTAAAACCGACAGTCAACGACTGGCACTCAAGCGCGCTAGGCAGCATGCTGTGCACTTTGAGTCTATTTTCGACAGAGCCTTACGAATGACTGAGCAGAACGACTACGAGCCCAGCCTGGAAGACTTCGACCTGTACGAAGAGCTGTATTCCGATCCGAAGAACACAGATGCTGGCGCATGGTCGAACACATCCAGTCACCCGAAAAAGCCTGAGACGTCGCTATCCGATGCCGAGATTGAAGAGCAGCAGCGGCGGCGGTGCATTGCCGAGCTACTGACAGGCAGATACGACCGCCCCATCCCGAGCGAGCAAGAGACACTCGCGCGGCAGTTACTGGAACACTCCCGCCCCTACATGGCAACCGAGCTACGGACAGCACTGCCCAAGCTCCGTGATGCGCTGGCGCTGCGCAGCCTCGCACCTACTAACGTGGGCGCAGTAGAGCCCTCCAAACCGACGCCTAACTATGCCCCAGCAATGGCTGACTGGACGCTCTATCAGGTATGGCAGCACCAACTGGAGCGCGACAGGGCCGACACCTCCTCAAAAGGTGGGCAGGCTAACCACGGAGGCACATACGAGGAGCGAGAGCGCCGCGCCCGCGTAATGACCGTTCTTACACAGCACAAACCTGTAATCCAATTGAGTAAGCAAGATTGGCAGACAGCCTACGATGCTGCGCGAAAGATAAAAAGCGGCGCCACGGCATCTGTATCGCCAGCACCAACCCCACTCAATGAGCTTCTGACAGACGACCCGGAGCAGATGACCGGGCATGAACGCGTGAGCGCCCTCATAGCATCAATGAAGCAGATACAGAACCATGCCAGATACATCGATCTAACATCGGTCAGAGTGGATGACCTGATCATAAAGCCTGTGCAGAAGAGAGAGAATGAGCGCAGTCGTGATGGCGTGCCCTTTTCTTCAGATGATGTCGAAGCAATATTTTCTGGATTCATCTATCAAGGCGCGCCTCCTGCGGAACGGACCAAGGCGTACCCGTTTTGGTTTTGGATGCCACTGGTTGGCTACTTCACCGGTGCTCGCACCAATGAGATAGCGCAGCTTGATACCGCCGACATCAGGGAAGTTGCGGGGCATCCATGCTTCGACTTCTGCGCTGACGATCCGAAGGCACCTGAAGCAAAGCGGATCAAAACCGACGAAGCCCGACAAGTGCCAATTCATCCACGCTTGATTGAGTTGGGTTTCCTTGAGTACGTTGACAGCCAGCGGCGAGCCAATCAGAAGAAGCTATTCGGCGACGGCCTCACTTACCTTCCCCCACGCAACGATGACACCGACCACAACAAGGAAGGCTGGGCAAAGAGTGCCGGTAAATTCTTCAACGAGAAGCCGAAGGGCTATTTAGTCTCTATCGGCGTTCATGTTCCCCACGACGGTAAAAGTCTCTACTCTTTCCGACATACTCTCGAAACAAACCTACGTAACGCCCGCCGTGATGGCAAACCAGTAGACCAGACCATCATCGATGCCATCACCGGCCATACACCGGACACCATAGCTAGCAGGCATTACGATGGAGGAGCTTCAATTGAACACATGCTTTCTGCACTGAAGCTCATACCCAAATCGGAAGCCATCGATCAGGTAATCAGCTACCAAATGAATTTTGTTGAGCGGTTTGGCGATGTGCTAACAAAGAGCATCGCCAGTCATCGGCAAAAACACCCACGCACAGTTGATCATTAACAGCCGCTCTTCTGGAGTCTGTGCAAATTTTAAATGCCGTAGCGTTTGTTGCCACCCGATGTGATGCAATACCTTCCACCTCTCGGGCCGTAGCAGACATTCCACCCGGCGCACGAGCATCCACTGTCTCTGCTCCGGCTGCCATTGGAGTGCGCTTCACTCTGGGATGAACTGCTCCGCGCTCGTTGTTTCTCCGCTATGCGCTGTGCTTTGGCAGCTTCAGCAACCGCTTGAGTTTTAACAAGCGCAAATTGCTCAGCATAAGGGACTGCTAATACTGCCTGAAGGGCTTTGAACTGCGCCACTGCGGACTGGGCTTGAACGAGAGGCGTGTTGTTCTCAAACCGCCTGTGCTGCTGTTTCGCCCTCTCTGCACCCAAGCGCAGGTACGGATCTCTAGGGTTGGTTTTGGCTACAACCTGTTCAGCCATGGACTCAAAATCTTGTACAGGCTGCGAAGCGTAGAAGGCTACGATTGGTTGCCCCATTGCCACGGCTTCAGCGTACGGTGCTCGCAATGCCTCGATCCCTGTTATCGCACTTTTAACCTCTTGATCCGAGGCCACATAGCCACTGCTTAAATCCTTCAAGTACCTTTGAACCGCCCATTTGTAGGCGTTCACCCGTTCCTCCATGAGCCTCTGCGCGAAGTAAACAGAACCGGAATATGAGCCGAGAGTACTGTTCTCTACACGTGCGAAATTTTTGGTTCCAGTGCCAACCACGCCCAACAGTAAAGGCTCGGCGGCGCTCTGCCTGTAGCTGCTCTCCTTGAAGCCGGCTTCCTTGCGCTTCGCATCCTCTAGGTATTGCACCTGATATGAAACGTACGAAGCGCAACCATCTACTGCTGCATTAGCTCTGCGGCAGCGTGGTGAGTCCAGAGCGCTAACATCGCACTGACTTCGAGAAATCTGCGTATCGCACAAGACCTTGTACTGCTGGTTCTGGCATCCACCCAATAGCAGTACCAGAGCAATTCCCACAAACATGTTTCTGAGCATGACGGACCTTTTGTGCGCACTTAGTTGCAAGGCAAAATGTGAAGTCTTCGGATGGGCACGACCGACCGCCTCTGATTGGCACCAACTGGCGCCCATCGACTGTGATCAGCTGGATTGTTATGTAAGCGCGACTGCATCGCGCGTTCAGGTTACCTGCAAAAGGGCCTGGAAATCACTTTCGCCAAGGACTCGAATTGTTTGCCCTTTTGCTATGAGTTCTTCTGCCTTCCTGTGCTTTGAGCTTTTGTCCATACCCGCCAACCTGTTGATATCTTGATCCCCGACTACCAACAGAGTGGTTTGCTTCGTTACATTCGCACCGACTTCACATCCGAGACCTGCCGCCATCTCCGCCGCCTGCTGGCACGGAATAGAAAGGGTTCCGGTAAAAACTACAACATTGCCAGCGAGTACCCCTTCAGAGCTCTCTATGGGTGCTAAAGCAGACCTGGTGACTGGCATGATGGGTAAGTTAACTAGTGAGCACCACTCAGCCGCCGTTGAGCCTGTATGTGCGATAGCTCGAAGCAATATCTCTCCAGCAGCCCGCGCATCGTCTTGAGCATTGTGATGATCGAAAGAGATTCCAAAATGAGATGCGAGGTTTTTGAGCCCATAGCCTGATCGGGAAAATTCGACCCAAGCACGGCGCGCAACTTTGGCGGTATCCAACCAAGAGCAATCAAAATGCGGCAGTCCGGCTCCCTGACACGCTCGGAGAGTCGCCGTGCGGTCAAACGGCATATGGCTAGCAACGATTTGCCCAGTCACAAATGGCAGGATTTGCTCATAGACTTCCATCCAAGATGGTGCCGTCGAAACCATACTTTCGTCTATTCCATGCACCGCAATATTCATGGGATGAAAATAGTCGTTCGGATTTACAAGCGACCCCCATGATTCATGGAGCGTCCCTTCTCGAAACACCGCGATTCCGACTTGGCAGATGCTGGCGAGGTTCGGGTTCGCGGTTTCAACGTCGATGACTGTGAAGTCCATTTCTTACTCCAGGCTGAGCGGGCTATTTGAAAGAACCAAAATAAATATAGACCCTTGCTAGCAGCCAACGATTGCAAATAAGGATCACACAGGACACACCTATCGGTTACCCAAGATGCACCTGCCACCAGTCTGCCCCACCACATTCACCAGCATCATCAAACGACCGTTAAACGATACCAATCTGACGAGCGGTATCTGGCATCATATAAATAGCCATCACTACTTTTCGATACCGCGATAGAGTGATCCCACGTTAAATGATACCAGTGGAGCTACCTACCATGTCGCGCACCTTCCTGTACTGCCGAGTCAGCACCTCAACGCAATTCACTGAGAACCAAGTTCAAGAAGTCAAAACCGCTGGCTTCGATGTTCAGACTAGTCGCGTGGTCGAGGAAACAATTTCAGGAAGCATCGCTGCGAATGAACGCTCCGGCTTTCAGAAGCTTCTAGAGCGGATGGAATCAGGAGACGTACTGATCGTCACCAAGCTTGACCGTCTAGGTCGCAATGCAATGGATGTTCGCCAGACTGTCGAACACTTGGCTGCAATGGGTATCCGCGTTCACTGTCTCGCCCTTGGTGGTGTTGATCTAACCTCTCCAGCCGGAAAGATGACAATGCAGGTTCTTGGAGCCGTTGCAGAGTTCGAGCGCGACCTACTGATCGAACGAACCCAATCGGGTCTACAACGTGCGAAAGCTGAAGGTAAGCGCCTGGGGCGTCCTGAGGCAGTTAAAACAACAACAGAGGTTCAGATGCTTAAGGCGCAGATGCTGAGTCAAGCTGAAGTAGCGGCAAGAACCGGCTTAGGAATAGCCACGGTTAAGCGCCATTGGAACAAAGCAACCTCGGAAAGATCGCCTTCGGCCAGCACCCCGCCTCAAAAAGTCTAATAAACGCTTGCAAATCAATAAATTATATGAATCTGCCATCTAGACGTAAAACGTATAGACGCATATGATCATACCCACTGCTCATAAGAAGCAGATTCGACATTCACTTTTAAAACAGACGAGAGACTCAAGCCATGAACAGACATCAATATGAAAAACATAGAGAAAAACTGAATGAGTACCTTGGAAAAGAATGCCCGTGATTTCCTCAGCAACCCGATTAACTCTTATTGCCGCCTAGCTGAGTACCTGAACAACGCCTTTCCTCGAACTGATGGAGTTCGATGGACGAAAGATTCTGCTTATCACTATTGCCGCAAGCATGGCATTGCTTCACGCCGTCGATGCAGGAGCCAACCTGCCGCAAGCATCACGCAGCGGAGTCGTAGCCGCGAAAACATTTTGGGGTCGTTAACAAGCGCCCTAAGAGCATCGGGCACACCGCTTGTCTCTCTCGCACCGTTCCAAATTAGCGATATCTCCCGCCTATCTGGCATTCCATTCGCCACTGTTGCAAGTAACTGGTACCAGCTCGAAAGAGAGTTGCTGAGCGCAGCTAAACTGCCGCCCAAGCCAGTCGTGCTGCACATTGTTGAAGATGAGGTGTGAGATGCCAGGTAAAAAGAAAACACCGGATCAGAGTGCTCAGGCCGTCATTCTCCGTGAGGCCGGCTATTCGCTCTCAGCTATCTCGAGCAAGCTAGATATCAGCGTGAGTACAGCTCAACGCATACTCAAGACCAACAAAGTGGCTGCTGGCGTCGCCACCCAAGCGCTCATAGAGAGAGCTAGGGAAGAAATGCTCAATACAGCCTTTGCGCTTGAAGAAGTACAGCGCATCGCTGCTGCATCAGTACTGGATGACCTTGCACTCACTCAGCAAATCCGACTGAAGCTTTCGAGTGCCGTTGAACAGCTTAACCCTACTGATCCGGGAGTCTTCCGAGGGCTCGCTGCAAGCGCCACGACCCTCAAGCTCACACAAGATGTCACTCGCAGAGCGCTACCGCTTGAGCAGCTAAGTCAGGCACTCGAAGTTGAGGCACTGCCCGAGCTACAGATTCACATTATGAGTGAATACGACGTCGCTAAACTTCGAGCGGAGCAGCGCCGAGAAGAAGCGGAACTGAACGGTGATACCGCTGCGCTGGAAGATGAGATCGAAACGATTCGCTACTTTGAGCACAAACAGCAACAAAAAGCTCAAGCACAGCAGATGGAAGACGACGACATCATCATCGAAAGGTTCTGACTACTCGCTGACCAGAACATGACTAGCCAGGTGTCAAAGTCTTAGATCCTGTGTAAGCAACTGACCACCCTGGCTCTTCTGCGGGGAAGGCCATTTTGAAAATTCAAGCCCGCGTAAAGCGGGAGTTGAGCCAATCATGACAATTAACTCAAATAACCCGTTCGGACCTGAAGCAGTGGCACGCTTCAAAGCCAGCATCCAGCGCCAGCAAGCTGAGGAACGCGAGGAAGGGCATAAGATCTCAGCTTTAGTGAAGCGAATTGGTGACGACATCGAGACGCCAGAACTCGATCCAGAACTGCTTCCAGTATTTTCTGAGTTGGAATTGCTACTACAGCCGGTAATCGAAGGTCTCGACAGTACTCAAAGCTCAACCGCAGTAAGTGAACATGAAGGCACGTTTCCGTTTGCCGGACTGTACGCCACCGAGTCTGCCCTCTCACCAAATCAGGACGATGACAGTGGAGTAAATGCAAAAATACGCCAGCGCCACGAGAAGAGAAAAACACTGTCAACACTAGGCCAGGTAAGGCTTCTGACCATATTCAGCCTCGGAAGAAAAAAGCGCCTAGTAGCTATTAGTAAACTACATCCAGACCTAGACAAGGCAGAGATAGAACGCCTCCTCAAAGCCAACGCCTACACAAAGGCAATGCTCAATAGCTACCTGGGATCGGGCAGCCTGCCGGACTGGGCCAAAGCGTTGAGTAAAGACTTAAAGCAGTACTTCAGACTGTCTCATCTAGCCTCACAGCCCGACGCACAGGCGATGAGTATTAGACTGGATCACGAAACCGCTGAGGCGGCTCTGTGCGCTCCGAGAGGCCCGGCCGACTACCTTGCTGACATAATCAGGCGGACACTCAAAAAGCTCGGGATTGAAACTGAGATGGCTTTCAATCTGGAGTTCATCCATGGCGCCAGTAAAGAGAACCACAGTCTCCACATTCATGGAGTCTTGTGCATCCCTCATGAACGCATTCCGGAAGTCGAAGAGGCCCTCAGGATCGCGCTGGCGCTAGGTTACAGAGCTCGCTGGAAGAACGTGGCAATTTTGCTTGAGTCACTCCAAAACGCGCGTTGGTGGGCCTCTTACTGCGTGAAAGAGTTCGACGTCACCACGATGATGCTGGCAGACCAGACCGGTGAAAAAAGGAGTCCTGGCTACTCGACCCGGTCACTGACTCAGCGTGCGAGAATTTTGTACGAAGACACCGGGGCATGGCTGGACAGGGACACTTTGGAGTAAGAGCTTATATACCATCCCTGATTGCTCCGGTAGCCCTGCCTGCCGGTTACGCTGCCAAAAATGGATTGTCAGTACAGATCGATCCGGCATTGGCTGGCGCTTACAACTTGCCAGCAGGGAAACAGGCCTTCATCTCTAATCAATTGAGACGGGAGGCGAGTCGCCGGTCTGAAGCTCCCTGAGCTCATTCAAGATGCTCCAGCTGGGCTCTACGAGCTCGCCTGAGCGTATTAAATGCTTCTCGCATCTAAGACCCTTCCGCACGCTGAGCCTCGTCCGGCAGCCACGACGGTAAGCATTCATTGGCGAACTTCCGGCAGAGTTTTAATTTAGGCTACTCCAGTTACACCTAGACAGCACACGAGCCAAGTTGTAGCGTCGATAGGATCACCCATAGGTAACAAACAATAATGAAAGAACCGGTAGTGAAATTCTTTAGCTTTGTTTTCTGGTGCACCGGGGCCTTTTGGATGGCGATTGGTTTGGTACTCCCAGTCGCGCTGGCTGTAGACATGGCCACCATAGGGATTACAACAGCCAGAGTCGTTTGCCTCGGCGTACTCATCTTGGTCGGCCTTGCCATAGCGAAGATTGCGATGTGGCTCATTCGTGGGAGGAAGCTCCGAGCCGAGCAGGCTTGGCTCAGAATCGAAAACATTCGTAACGCGGCTAGAAAATTTACATCGATTGCAGAAACCAAGACCGCAGCAGCAATGGCGGAATCCTTGATGAGAAAGGAATCACTTCAGCGTATCGCCCAGAGAAGCGGCAGTAACGGTATTAAAGTCATGGTACAGGGAGGCAGCGGCTGGGAATTCCTCTCTGGAAAAACGGTTGTGCTCAGCATGAGTCCTGACGAGCTATTTCTAAGTGACGTTGATCGCGCTGAAGAACAATCTATGGCTCTTAAGGACATCCAGGATGTGAGTATTGGTGGGCCAGGTGAGGTTACGAAAGGTGGTGGTGCCATCGGTGGCGGTTTTGGAGTGGAGGGCTTCTTGGTTGGAGCTGCCACAGCTTCGCTCATTAACTTACTCACTACCCATACGACTACAAAGACACTAGTGCGGATTGCTTACAAAAATTCAGAAATTTTTCTTCTTTCTTCAGCAGTCGCCCCCGATGCCATGCGGCTATACCTTTCACCGGTATTTGCGCGAATGACGAAAACTGAAACAACCATCGCAGATGGTGCGCACAGACAAGATATTGTCAACGACCTCGTTAAACTCAACGAACTGAGAATTAGTGGAGCAATCAGCTCCGACGAGTTTGCCCTTTTGAAGGGTAAGCTTTTGAACTAGCTATAGAGTTTTTTCATGCGCAGATTTTCACGCCCCTTGCTACCCACCCGAAAAAATGGACACCTGTACTATGTGCGGCTAAAAACTCCACTAGGCATATTTTATAAACTTGGCTTCACCACTTTGGATTCAGTTGAGCAGCGCTTCGCTTACCAAGGAAAAGGTGATGAGAAATATATCGACGAAATCTTGTGCTTCGTTTACTTGGACGATGCCTTCGATGTTGAAGCGGAGCTTCATACGCATTTCTACTACCACGGCGCTTTTGGAAGATTCAGTGCCGCACCCGATATGCCACTGTGCGGTAATGGTCAATCAGAACTCTACTATAAAGACATTCTGGAGATGGATGACACCTATATGCAGTCGCAGTCGGAACAGACCCGCTCCAATGTTCGCTTAGCCATTATGATGCGCGACTGCCCAAGCGAGGATAAGGCGCGCAAGCGGATACAGTTCGACGATACATTGCATCGGGTAGTTCTGACCATTGCCCTGCCGTTGAGATGGATCTATTTGGGAATCGGCAAGGTCATTGATTTATGCCTCCCCCAAAAACAGGGCCCACTTCGGGATACCCTAGGTGACACGCGCTACAGAGCGCGCATTGAAGCCACCTTGACAAGGATACGGTGCGCAGAGAAGGAGCGACAAGAACGGTTACACCAGCAAGAGCAGGAAAGAATTGAGCGACTCAGCGTGCTCTATCGTCTGCGTTTAAAAGAAAAGGAAAAGGAAAAGGAAAAGGAAAAGGAAAAAAATGCTCTCCCTTCACTTACGGAAGATGAGATCAAGCAACTGCTCGACGAAGACCTCGATGATCTCTAATTTCGTGTGTGCTCTGCACTATAGATCGTGATCTAATAATTGCCACATGAATGCTCTCATGACTGCCATGGAAGACAACAATACACACCAACTGCTGATGAACTCAGCAGAGGATAATGGCCGACGACAAAGAATTGAATGTGTGGCGGAATAGCGACACTCTACCCCTCCAACAACGTATGCCGCACACTCGACCAGGAGAATAATGCAGCCTTGATAGTTCTTAGGGCACGCCACTTACTTCAAGATGAAACCATCCATAGTTTGCATATCCCTTTTGGCACGTGAAACGTGCCACACACACATCTTCTTTTGGCTTTCCAATTCTTCTGATGTCGGCGACGGAATGCCTTTGATACCCATCTTGCCATAGACCTCCCCCTGCCTCTCGATCTGACGAATTAGAGAGCGAACCTTCGTCGGATCTGTCCCTGGATAGACCTTAAGTGCATCGCGTAGAACCGTCATGTATTCGTCGCGGAGATCTTGCCTATCACACTCTATTAGCCCCCCTAAAATCTGGCCGGAGCGTTCAACGATCTCTGAAATCTCTGCTTTATCTTTCTTTGTCGGTGCTGACAGAGCAATCAAAGGAACCAATAGGATCAAGTACGATAATTTTCTCAAAGGTCACCTTAATAGTGTTTTCTCAGCTCACATGAGCCGCGATCCATAATGGCTGAGGCATGTTCCACAGTAAATGGAACGTGTAGCTCAACCTAAGTAATCTGTAGGTTCGTGAGTATCTTGGTTTCACTGGATGACAGGTAAGCAAACCACGAAAATTTTGCTGAAATTGAATCACTCACGGCCACTCAACAAGCGCGAACTGTTCACGCACAGTACTGCAATCATCCGGGCTCAGGCCTCGCGATTGACGATCTGCGTTATCACGAACACCAGCCATAAAGATCGGCAAATACATCTGTTGGTCAGCAGAGCCTGACTTAAATCGTCTGTCCATCCACGTACCAACCCTACCAGCCTGATCAGTCACACTCAGTCCGCAGCCAGCAGCTCTACCCAGCATAACTGCGTAGCTCGTCAACTGGTTGATATCAGCATCTGAGGCAGCCTGGACCGTGCCGGAACACACTTCGAGAAGCACAGCTAAGGTAAAAATTCGAGATCGGGCGATCAAGAGACGTTCCTTGTCGGAAGGTAGGGGTGACTGCAAAAGCAAAGTGCTAACTATGGTATGTCGAACCATAGTATGCATGCGGTCAAATTTGCAAGCATGACTATCAAACCTCATGACTGCCCTCTCGTTGCTGTATTCGCTGAAAATGTCCGGCGCAGGCGCTTAGAGCTTGGCCTCTCTCAAGAGGCGCTCGCAGAGCGTGCAGGAGTCCACCGCACCTATATCGGGATGCTGGAGAGATCAGAAAAAAACGTCACGATCTTCAACATATGGCGCCTCGCCTCAGCTCTGGAGGTAGAACCCTCAGAACTTCTGATGGAGTGGCACCAGCCAGGACCTTAGGAATCGCAATCCATTAGCGCTGCTTGATCCGGACACTACGCACTGAGACTGCATATGGGTGTTGTTGGACCCCGGTTCAAATCCTTCTGTGGGATTTGAACGCCTTGCCGACTCATGATCTCAAGGCGTAAGGTGCATGGATGAAACATCAATCAGCCCGATCAAGGTGTGACATTGATGGTGTTGGCGGAAGGTTGAAACCCGGCAATCCTGAGCTCATCAAGTAAGCCGCTGTGTAAGGTTTCCAATCCCCCCGGCTCCACCAATTGCAACACCAACGAAGCCCGCCCCGTGGGGGCTTTCTTGTTTCTGGCTGTATCGCTAGCCCTGCAACCGTCTGAAACAGGACCCACGCCAACGATCAGTACTTGATGTCCCGAGCTGTGCGACGGGTATCCTGCTTGGTGCTTTCCACGTTGCTCTTGTCATTGCCCTTTCTGCATTCATCCTTGGTTTGCCGGGCAGTGGATCGCCCTTCCTGCCTGGTATCGCGAGCTTCACGCCGCTGTTCACCCTGCTCGGTCGCGTAGACGGGTAGCGTCACCCACTGCACGCCAGCGGCGATGAGCAGCGTCGCCAGGGCTTTCAAGTAGTGCTTGCGAATCATGACTTTTCTCCAATTCAACATCGTTCGGTCGCTTCGGTCGCTCCCCCAGGCATTCAGCGAAAACGTGAGTTACATCGTACGCCCACAACTCACAAAAGCACTTTGTGGCAGGTGAAATCTGACGATAGGGTCACATGGACCGTCGCGCAATGCCGCTATGTGCATGGTTGCAATATGGGCATCGGTAACGGCTGAGCTTTGCAGCTGGCCTGCCCGAGAAGCGGCCAGCTGTTTGATGCGGGTTTGCAGCCGACATTGATCACGGATCTGACGGTGGGGTCGTCACTGGACCGGACGGGCGGGTTGGGGGTCAGGCTTTGGGAGCATCATTTCAAGCACACGGTGAGATCGAGTGACCTGTGATTGGTGCAACGACTTCACCACGTCCTAGGACATTTCCCGCAAAACGCATCGCCTTTCATGAACTGGCGGATGCAGCTTCGCAACGATAGCCTTCTGGGATCGCTACACATCAGCGATCGGCTTTGACAGGCTGAAGAGCAAACTTCCACTCTTCCTGATAAAACGGCATGCTTCTGCGCGTTCTGTTTTTATGGTGGCTGTGCGTGGGGCATCTTCGGATGCACCGGTTTTGTTGCTCCCCGGGGGTGTCAGAAATTTTGTGTTCGGGCATAACATGAGTAAGAGGTGCATGTATGCCAACCAAAAAGAAACCTGCGTTGCGAGAGCTGCCGAAAATCCC
>LNAP01011299.1_pt3 | contig 12376 bp, 10 predicted proteins | sample 602601 | NCBI WGS metagenome assembly LNAP01 (sample SAMN02440304, study PRJNA202911) | soil metagenome | biome: Subtropical and temperate rainforests or woodlands; isolation source: soil samples (1 kg each in a 20% v/v slurry with milli Q water) were... ... | reverse complement strand
AGGTGCCTATAACGTGTCAATCACGCGGGTTTGCCTTAACAAAACATAACGTCACGTTGATTGTCAGACCTTTCGAAAGCTGGATAGGATAGGCGGCCTGCTAAAAGGCTGATATCCCATAACAATAAAGGGGAAAGGTGTATGAGTGAGCCCGTCATGCGGCGCACCCAGTCTGGTGAAGCTAAGCAACTCCGCACACCAGCGTTCCGCTTCCACTCGCCGCTGGCTAACGTGCTTTCGCTGTGTAGTGTGTTGTCCGTTCTGAGTTTTGTTGCACCGCTACAGGTGCACGCGGCGACCGACGCTTCGGCCACCGTTTACTCAATCCCATCCGCCAAGGCTGCAGACTCTCTGTTGCTCGACATCGACAACGCCGGCAAACGCCTGGTCGCTGTGGGTGACCGTGGCCACATTGTGTACTCCGACGACGAAGGCAAAACCTGGACCCAGGCCAAAGTGCCTACCCGGATGATGCTTACGGCGCTGGCCTTTGGCGATGACAAGCACGGCTGGGCGGTTGGCCACGATGCACTGATCCTCGCCACCGAAGATGGTGGCACCACCTGGGCGCAGCAGTTCAGCGACCAGGAACGGGAGGAGGGCGCCCCTTTCCTTGATGTCTGGTTTAAAGATGATTCCACCGGTTTTGCCGTAGGTGCTTATGGCGCGTTGTTCGCCACCACCGACGGCGGCAAAAACTGGGAAGACGCCGGTGACCGCCTGGACAACCCCGACGGTTACCACCTCAATGCCATCACCGAAGTCAAAGGCTCTGGCCTGTTTGTCGTTGGTGAAATGGGCAGCATGTTCAGAAGCTCCGACGACGGCGAAACCTGGGAAACCCTCAAGGGCCCTTACGAGGGTTCGTTGTTTGGCGTGCTCGGTACCGCTGAGCCGGGCACCGTTCTGGCCTATGGCCTGCGCGGCAACCTGTTCCGCTCCACCGACTTCGGCACTACCTGGACGCCAATCAAGGTCAAGTCGCCTCGCGGCAAACTCGACTTCGGCCTGTCCGGTGGCGCACTGCTTAAAGATGGCTCGATTGTCATCGTTGGGCACGGCGGCAGCGTACTTAAAAGCACCGATAACGGCCTGACCTTCACCCTGATCAACCGCCCGGATCGCCTGTCGTTGTCCAGCGCTACTGCTGACGACAAAGGCAACCTGGTACTGGTCGGGCAAGGTGGCGTCCATGTCACTTCGCCCACTGGCGAAGACGCTAGCCCAAAACAATAAGCCGTGGCTTTGAGGTATGAGTACGATGAGTAACCATCATCAGGATAAGGCGACCTTTCTCGAGCGCCTGATCTTCAACAACCGGCCGACAGTGATCCTTATCTGCCTGCTGGTCAGCGTGTTCCTGTTCTATCAAGCGTTGCAGGTGCGTCCGTCCACCAGCTTCGAAAAAATGATTCCGCTGCAGCATCCCTTTATTCAAAAGATGCTGGAGCACCGCAACGATCTGGCTAACTTGGGCAACACCGAAGCCAAAGACGGCGATATCTTCAGCAAGGAATACATGGAAACCCTGCGTCAGGTGAACGACGAGGTGTTTTACATTCCTGGCGTCGACCGTTCCGGTTTGAAGTCGCTGTGGAGCCCGAGCGTACGCTGGACCGAAGTGACCGAAGAAGGTTTTGCCGGCGGCGAAGTGATTCCGCAAACCTACGACGGCTCCGCTGATAGCCTCGACGAGCTGCGTAACAACGTACTCAAGTCGGGCCAGATCGGCCGCTTGGTGGCGAACAACTTCAAGTCGAGCATCGTTGATGTGCCGTTGCTGGAGTCCTACCCGGACCCGAAAGACCAAGGCACCTTGCTCAAGCTCGATTACCGCCAGTTCTCCCATGAACTGGAAGAGAAGATTCGCGACAAGTACGAAGCGCAAAACCCCAATGTGGAAATTCACATCGTCGGTTTTGCCAAGAAAGTTGGTGACCTGATTGATGGTCTGGTGATGGTGGTGCTGTTCTTCGCCATCGCCTTCCTGATCACCCTGGTGTTGCTGATCTGGTTCACCCGTTGCATCCGCAGCACCGTTGCCGTGCTGTTCACCACGTTGATTGCAGTGATTTGGCAACTGGGCCTGATGCACACCGTGGGCTTTGGTCTGGACCCGTACTCGATGCTGGTGCCGTTCCTGATTTTTGCCATCGGTATTTCCCATGGCGTGCAGAAGATCAACGGTATTGCCCTGCAATCCAGTGAAGCGGACAACGCCCTGACCGCTGCGCGCCTGACCTTCCGCCAACTGTTCCTGCCGGGCGCTATTGCGATTCTGGCCGACGCCGTGGGCTTTATTACCCTGCTGATTATCGACATCGGCGTAATCCGCGAGCTGGCGATTGGCGCGTCCATTGGTGTGGGCGTGATCGTGTTCACCAACCTGATCTTGCTGCCGGTTGCCATCTCCTACGTCGGCATCAGCAAAAAGGCCATCGAACGCAGCAAGAAAGACGCCGTGCGTGAACACCCGTTCTGGCGTCTGCTGTCGAACTTCGCCCACCCGGTTGTTGCACCGATCTCGGTGGTTATCGCCTTGGCAGCCTTTGGTGGCGGCCTGTGGTACGGCCATGGCTTGAAGATTGGTGACCTTGACCAAGGTGCGCCAGAGCTGCGTCCGGACTCGCGCTACAACCAGGACAACGCCTTTATCATCAACAACTACTCGACCAGTTCCGACGTGTTGGTGGTGATGGTCAAGTCCAAGCCCGAAGGCTGCTCGATTCATGAAACCATGCAGCCGATCGATGAGCTGATGTGGACCATGAACAACACGGCTGGCGTGCAATCGGCCATCTCCCTGGTCACCGTCTCCAAGCAGATGATCAAGGGCATGAACGAGGGCAACCTGAAGTGGGAAACCCTGTCGCGCAACAAAGACGTTCTGAACAACTCCATCGCCCGCGCTGATGGCTTGTTCAACAGCGACTGCTCGTTGGCGCCGGTGCTGGTGTTCCTCAACGACCACAAAGCCGAAACGCTGGACCGCGCGGTTAACGCGGTGAAAGCCTTTGCCAAGGAACACGACACCGAAAACCTGCAATTCCTGCTCGCCGCAGGTAACGCCGGTATCGAAGCGGCAACCAACGAAGTGATCAAGGAAACCGAACTCACCATTCTGATTCTGGTGTACATCTGTGTTGCCACGATGTGCATGATCACCTTCCGTTCGCTGGCTGCCACCCTGTGTATCGTGCTGCCGCTGATCCTCACCTCGGTGCTGGGTAACGCGTTGATGACTTTCCTGGGCATTGGCGTGAAGGTGGCTACGCTGCCGGTGATCGCCTTGGGCGTGGGTATTGGGGTCGACTACGGCATCTATATCTACAGCCGTCTGGAAAGCTTCCTGCGCGCCGGTATGCCGCTGCAAGAGGCCTACTACCAAACCCTAAAATCCACCGGTAAAGCGGTACTGTTTACCGGCCTGTGCCTGGCCATTGGCGTATGCACCTGGATTTTCTCGGCGATCAAGTTCCAGGCCGACATGGGCCTGATGCTGACCTTTATGCTGCTGTGGAACATGTTTGGCGCTCTGTGGCTATTGCCAGCGCTGGCACGCTTCCTGATCAAACCGGAGAAATTGGCCGGTAAGAAAGGCGGTTCGCTGCTGGCTCACTAAGCAGCAAGCGCCAGAAAAAAACCGCAGCCCAGGCTGCGGTTTTTTTATGGGCCGTACGCGGTATTTTTCCGTAGGTTGGGTTGAGCCGCAGGCGAAGCCCAACGGGCCGGTCGTGCGTTGCGTTGGGCCGGCCCGCTGGGCTTCGCTGTGCTCAACCCAGCCTACGGGTCGTATTCGCTTTAAGCCACTCATCGATCATCTCGCCCAGCCGCGCCCCGGAAAAACTATCGAAATGCCCGCCATGCACGGTACGCACGGGCAGGGCGCGCAAGCGTTCCAGGCTGGCGGCGTACTGCTCCAGGTCCGAGTGGTAGGCGTCTTCAATCAGCGGGCCGTCGTAGATGATGTCGCCGCTAAACAGGGTTGCGGTTCTGGCTTCCCACAGGCTGATGCCGCCCGGTGAATGGCCGGGCGTGTGCAGCACTTGCAGCACGCGGTTGCCCAAGTCGAGCACATCACCGTCCTCGACAAACCCGGTGGCCGGCGCCGCTTTGACTTGGTACTCGGCGTAGCACAGCGGGCAGTCGGGGTGTGCTTCAAACATATCGTCGCCGACAAAGGCTGTGCTTAGGGTGTTGGCACCATCGGGGTGGGCGAGGATATTGGCTTCGGCCGGGTGTACCAGGCGTTCGCTGAATTCGTGGTGGCCGGCGATATGGTCGAAATGGCAGTGGCTGGCCACCGCCATTAACGGCTTTTCGGTGAGCCACGGTAGTTGCTCGCGCAGGCTGACCAGGCCGGAACCGCTGTCCAGCAGCACGTCTTTGTCGCGGCCTTGAATGTGCCAGAGGTTGCAGCGGTAGAACGGGCGGATGTAGGGCTCGTGGATCAGGCTGATGCCGTCGTAGCAGTGCTTGACCTCGAACCATTTGTCACGGCTGACGATTTTCATGGGTTTTCTCGGTTTGTGTCTGTATTCACGAGATTTTATGGGGCGAACGGTGGTGCCTGAACAACCTCGATCACCAACGGTCGATCACTCGGTGCACTCGCCAACAACGCGGCCAAATGCTGCATATCCACCGCCCGCTCCGCCACACAGCCAAAACCCCGGGCAATGGCAATAAAGTCCGGCGTATAGATATCCACCCCAATCGGGGTGATGTCCCGCCGTTCCATGTAGCCCTTGATCTCGCCATAGCCGTAGTTATTCCACAGCAGCACGACAATGCCGACTTTCGCCTCCACCGCACTGGCCAGCTCCGGCAGGCAGAATTGCAGCCCACCATCGCCAATCAGGCAAATTACCGGCGTTTGCGGTTCGGCCAGTTTGGCGCCGATGGCCGCGGGCAGGGCGTAGCCGAGCGTGCCGTAGCCAGTGGAGGAGTTAAACCAGCGGCGCGGTCCGTCGAGGTCGACCAGGTGGTTGCCGCTGTAGACGGTTTGCGTCGAGTCGCCAACAAAGCGCGCCTGCGGATACGCCTTCAACAACGTAGCAAACAGCTCGCGGTAATGGCCCCAGCCGCTGAAGTCTTCGGCCAGTTGTGCGCGTACCGCTTCGGCACGCTGCGCACCGGAGCTATCTGGGTTATTTGCACGGCTGGGCAGCTCGGCCAGCAGCGCGACCATGGCCAGGCGCGCATCACTATGAATGGCCAGAGTCGGGGCGTGGTTGCGCACCAACTGCTGCGGGTCGATATCGATGCGGATCAGTTCGCCATTGAGGGCAAAGCCGCCGTTAAACACCACGTCGTAATCGGTTTCACCGAGCTCGGTGCCGATGGCCAGAATCACGTCGGCAGCGGCGGCCAGTTCGCGCACCGGCACTAGTGATTGGTTGCTGCCGATTAGCAGCGAATGGTCCGCCGGCAGCAGGCCTTTGGCATTGATGGTCAGTGCGGTGGGTGCATCCAGCGCATCGGCCAGCGCGCGAGCTTCAGCGGCGGCATCCAGGCAGCCACCACCGAGCAGCAACAGCGGGCGCTGAGCGTTGCGCAGCTTGTCTGCTGCCTGTTGCAGCAGGGCCAACGACGGCGCCGGGCGGCTCAACATGGCGCGTGGCTGTGCGCGCATGTGCTCAGCCGGCGCGGTGATGATGTCCAACGGCAATTCGATATGCACCGGCCGTGGCCGTTCACTATCGAAGACGGCAAAGGCTCGGGCCAGTACCTCGGGCAAGTGCTCGACGCTCAGCACGGTATGGCTGAACGCGGTGACGCCAGAAGTCAGCCCGCGTTGATCCGGCAGTTCATGCAAATAGCCATTGCCGCTGCCCAAACGCGCGCGCTCGTTAACGCTGGAAATCACCAGCATCGGAATTGAGTCGGCATACGCCTGGGCCATGGCGGTGAGGATATTGGTCATCCCAGGCCCGGTGATGATGAAACACACCCCAGGCTTGCCGGTGACCCGCGCATAACCGTCGGCCATAAACCCGGCGCCTTGCTCGTGGCGCGGGGTGATATGGCGGATGGTGCTGTGCGGCAAGCCGCGATACAGCTCCACCGTGTGCACGCCTGGGATGCCGAATACGGTATCGACGCCCCAAGCCTCAAGTTGCTTAACCAGAAATTCGCCGCAGGTGGTCATGGCCAATCCTTAATTCTTATACGAGGGGTCAAGGCGTTCCAGCTTGCGCAGCCAGGCATCCCACAGCAGTGGGCGTTGCCATTCGCAGCCCTGGAACTGCTCGCAGGCGTGTTGGGCGAGCTTGCCGGGAATTTCGCTAACGCCATCGAGCACCGCCGCCGTCAGCTGAATTTCGCAGGCCTTGTTCAGGTAATACATCACGTAGAAAGCATCGGCGACGCTGCTGCCGACGCTAAGCAAGCCGTGGTGGCGGAGGATCATGGCAATGTTGTCGCCAAGCGACGCCACCAGCCGTTCGCGCTCGCCCAAGTCCAAGGCAATGCCTTCATAGGTGTGGTAACCGACACGGCGGTAGAACTCGGCGCTGATCTGATTGAGCTGCGCCAAGCCCTTATCGCTGGCCGCCACGGCCATGCCTGGCAGGGTGTGGGTATGGATCACGCAATGGGCGTCTTCACGGGCCATATGCACGGCGCTGTGAATGGTAAAGCCGGCGACGTTGTAGTCGGCATTGCCGTCGAGCACGCGGCCATGCATATCCACCACTAGCAAATCGCTGGCGCGCACTTCCTCAAACAGCAGGCCAAACGGGTTGATCAGAAAACGCGGTTCCAGCCCCGGCAGGCGCGCGGAGAAGTGCGTGTACAGGGTGTCGTCCCAACCAAACAGCGCGGCCAGGCGATAGGCAGCGGCCAGGTCACGCCGTAGCGTGCCTTCCGTAGCGATGGGCGCGCTCAATGGCTGATCTGCGACAGAAACGCCTGCAAGCGCGGGTGCTTGGGCTGTTCGAAAAACTCGGTGGGCGGCGCGGTTTCCACAATCTGCCCGGCATCCATAAACACCACCCGGTCGGCGACCTTGCGGGCAAAACCCATCTCATGGGTTACACAGAGCATGGTCATGCCTTCCAGGGCCAGCTCGGTCATGACCTCCAACACTTCGCCGACCATTTCCGGGTCGAGCGCGGAAGTCGGCTCATCAAACAGCATCACTTTCGGGTTCATACACAACGCCCGGGCAATCGCCACGCGCTGCTGCTGGCCGCCCGATAACTGCCCCGGCTTCTTATGCGCCTGAATGCCGATATGCACGCGGTTGAGGTAACGCAGCGCTTGTTCCTCGGCTTCGGCGCGCGAGGTGCCGCGTACTTTCATCGGCGCCAGGGTGCAGTTTTCCAGCACGGTCAGGTGCGGGAACAGGTTGAAGTTCTGAAACACCATGCCCACTTCGCGGCGCACATTGGCGCTGCCGGCTTTGCTGGCCACGTCCTGGTTTTCCACGGTAATGGTGCCGGTGTCGTGCGGTGCCAGGCGATTGATGCAGCGAATCAAGGTGGACTTGCCCGAACCTGACGGCCCGCAAATGACAATTTTCTCGCCCTGGTTAACTGACAGGTTGATGCCTTGCAGCACCTGGAAATCGTCGTAGCGCTTGCCGACATTTTCTAAGCGGATGATCTCGTTCATATCGTCTCCTTAAATCCGGCGCATACGGGCGAGGGTGCGTTGTACAAGGCCGACGCTCTTGCCTGCGGTGCTGACTTCGTCCCACGACAGACGCCGCTCCAGGCGGCCTTGCAGAAACCATCACCAGGTAGTAGACCAACGCCACCGCGTAGTACTCGGAAAACTGGAAGGTGGTGGACACGGTTTGCGAGGTCACGGCCATCAACTCCTGCAAGGAAATCACCGAGGCCAGCGAGGTGATTTTCAGCAAGGTGATGAACTCGTTGGCGGTCGGCGGAATGGCGATACGCGCAGCCTGGGGCAGGGTGACGTAACGGAAAATCTGCCAGCCCGACAGGCCCAGGGCATGGCCGGCGGCGTGCTGACCTTTGTCCAAGGCTTTTAGCGCGGCGCGGTTGATTTCTACCTGGTAGGCCATTTCATTCAGGCTGAGGGCGATCCAGGCAGCGAAGAACGGCGTAAACCAGGCTTCGCGGAAAATTGGAAAAAACTGCGGCAGGGCGTTCCACACAAACAGCAACTGCAGCAGGGTTGGGGCGCCGCGAAATACGCTGAGGATGGCGCGCAGGATACTGCGCAAGGGATTGGGCGGGCCGTCCAGCGCCAAGGCGGCGGGGATGGATAGGGCGATGCCTACCGAGTGGGCGAGCAGGGCCAGCAGCAAGGTGATGCAGGCGCCCTTGAAGAACGGGTAGGAAAACAGCGCGTCCCAAAAAACGGCAACGTCGAAATGCATGGGGGTGGCCCCTATAGAGCGGTAAGAAAGTGCGCTGGCCCGGTAAGGTCAGCCGCGTAGAACGGTGGTGGGCCCGGCCCTCTCCCCCAGCCCCTCTCCCGCAAGCGGGCGAGGGGAGCGGAACGCGGAGGACTGGCTATCCACAATCAGCTCCCTCTCCCGTTTACGGTCGCCCGGACAGGGGAGAGGGTTGGGGAGAGGGTAGGCGGCGAGCATCGGTATTGGGCCTGCTCCCTCACCCCCAGCCCCTCTCACCTGTCCGGGCGACCGCAAGCAGGAGAGGGGAGCAGAGCGGTTGAGTTTTTACTCGCCCGCGCCTTCGACGTTCACCGGATCAAGCTTCCACTTCTCGCTGATGGCTTTCAGCGTGCCATCTTCTTTAAGCGATTTGATCGAGGCCGCCACTGCCGCTTTGTTCGCGGCGTCGGGCAGCAGGTAGGCGCCAAATACGTCCTTCTCGGGGAAGGTATAGAGCGTCTTGAACTGCCCCGGTGTTTGCAATTCGCGGTAGGCGATTTCGGTGTCTTGCGACAGGCCGGCAGCCGCGCGGCCTACCAATACCTGTTGCGCTACGTCGCTGCCTTTGGGGTAGGTCTGAATCGTCGCGGCGGTTTTGCCAGCGGCCTTCAGGTCAGTGTTGAGTTTTTCCATAATCCCGACATAGCGGGTGCCCGATTGCACGGCCACCACTTTGCCGGAGAGGTCTTCCAGCTTGCTCAAAGGCTCGCTTTTACCGCTGCCAAATACCACGGTGGCGCTGGCCAGGTACGGCACGGCGTTGAGTTTTTGCGTGCGTTCCGGAGTAATCAGTGCACCACTGATGACCACGTCGCAGCGTTTGGCGTCGAGGCCGGGCAGCAAGCCGGTAAATTCGGTGACGATAAAACGCGCTGGCACGCCCCAGGTTTTCGCCATGGCACGGATCAGGTCGGCGTCAAAGCCACTGGGCTCGCGGTCGCCGGTTTTTTCGAAGAATTCCAGGGGCGGAAAGGTTGGGTCGGAGCAGACGTTAAAGCTGCCACCGCTGACGAACGAAGGTTTTTCTGCCGCTTGCGTAGCAGGGCTAAGAGCGGCGGCCAGCAGGCCGAGAACAGCGATAAGGCGAGTCGAACGAGTGCGCATCGGTTCTGGGTGCATCTGTTATTGGCAGTTCAAGATTCAGGCCAGCGAGGGCCTGTGGAGCCGTTTGTTGTTATGCAAAACCGGTGGAGCGTTGTAATACGGTGACTCGTAGGTTGGGTCGGTCCGCCCTCGGTGAGCGAAGCGAAGCCCAACAGGGGCGACTTCGTTTCCAGGCCCATTGCCTGTTGGGCTTCGCCTGCGGCTCAACCCAACCTACGGCTGTTTATTACGCGATTTCCGTGGTGCCTTTTACCTCGGCGTCTTTCGGCAACGGCATCCAGCGCGGCCCCTTTGGGCCATACACTTCAGCCGGCTCGGGGAACACCACCAACAGCAGCAGATACAACAGCGCCGCCAGCCCCAAGGTCACCGGCAAGCTGATGTCGATGCCATTGGCCAGGTTGCCCAGTGGCCCAACAAACTGCCCCGGCAAGTTCACAAAGCACAGGCCAATCACTGCGCTGGGCACCCAGGCGCCCATGCCGCGCCAATTCCAGCCGTGGGTGAACCAGTAGCGGCCACCTTTTTGCCCGCGGGTGAACACTTGCAGGTCATCGGCGTGGTACTCGCCACGGCGAATGATCAGGCCGAGGATCATGATCACCATCCACGGCGTGGTGCAGGTAATGATCAGCACGGCGAAGGTGGAAACGCTCTGCACCAAATTGGCGGCAAAGCGGCCAATGAAGATAAAGGCGATCGACAGCACGCCAATCAGCAGGGTGGCTTTCACCCGGCTCAGTACGCGCGGGAACACGCTGGACATATCCAGGCCCGTGCCATAGAGCGAGGTAGTGCCGGTGGACATACCGCCAATCACCGCAATCAAACACACCGGCAAGAAGAACCAAGTCGGGCATACCGCGAGCAGGCCGCCGACATAGTTATTGGCGGCGATGTATTCCGGCGCCTTGATGGCGACGATGGTGGCGGTGGCCAGGCCAAACAGGAATGGGATCAGGGTCGCCAGTTGGGCGAAGATCACCGCCGCCATGATGCGGCCTTTAGAGGTTTCTTTCGGGATGTAGCGCGCCCAGTCGCCGAGGAAGGCGCCAAAGGAAATCGGGTTGCTCATGGCCACCAGCGCGGCGCCAATAAAGGCCGCCCAAAAGCCTTCGGTACCGAGGTTAACGCTGCCGGCATAGGCGCTATCAAAGGTGCTGGCAAAGGCAACGATGCCGAGCAAAAACAGCACGCTGGCGCTCCAAACGGCCACCTTGTTTATCCACAGTAAAAAGCGGAAGCCGTAGATGCATACGGTCAACACCAGCAAGGCGAACAGACCGTAGGCCAGGCCCAGGGTCAGGTCGGTTTCCGGCAGACCGATCAGGCGCTTGGCGCCGCCGATCAGGGCGTCGCCCGAGCTCCACACCGACAGTGAGAAAAACGCGATGGCGGTGAGTAGCGAGAGGAAAGAGCCGACGATACGACCGTGCACGCCGAAGTGCGCGCCGGACGATACCGCATTGTTAGTGCCGTTTAGCGAACCGAACAGGCCCATGGGCGCGAGGATCACCGAACCGACCAATACGCCGAGCAAAATCGCCCAGACGCCAGCCTGAAACGACAGGCCAAACAGCACCGGAAAACTACCGAGTACAGCGGTGGCAAAGGTATTGGCCCCGCCGAAAATCATGCGAAACAGGTCCAGCGGTTTGGCGCTGCGTTCGCTGTCGGGAATCTGCTCGACCCCGAAGGTTTCGATCCGCGTTAATGCGTGTTCATTGTTGTTGTTTTGCATAGTCGTTCCCCTCCCCGGGAAAGCGGTTGCATCGCTAGGCGTTAACTCTGTTTTTTTAGTTTTGGTTACAGCGTTACTTACAGCGGCACAGCAGACAAATGCTCATGACAGGCCAGCCAACGGCCTACTTCCACCTGGCGAAAGACAATGGTCTCGCGCTCGTAGCTGGTGATTTCTTCGCCCTGCACGCGCAATTGAGTGCGCACGTCGTGGATAAAAATCGCCACATCGCCCTGCAAGCTGACGCTTTGTTTGCTTGACGTGCATTCAACGACTTCAAAGCCATCCGCCAACCAGCCTGCCCACACGTTCTGGTACGCCGCGCGGCTTAAGAGCGGCTCGGGGAGGGTGTGGAATACAAAGGTGGCGTCTTCGCTAAAGGCGGCGAAGTAGGCGTTGGTGTCTGTGCTGGCGAACGCGGCAACCAAGCGCTCTCCCGCGTTCAGCACTTGCTGTTCTTTCAGGGCTTCACTCATTTATGGCTCACCCCTGGCAGCACGCAGAGCATTTCGTACAGCAAGTTGGCGCCCAGCAGCGAGGTGTTGCCGGTGGTGTCGTAGGGCGGGGAAACTTCCACAACGTCACAACCAATCAGCTCCAGGCCTTGGCAGCCGCGAATAATTTCGATGGCTTGGATGGTGGTCAGGCCGCCGATTTCCGGTGTGCCAGTGCCAGGTGCCCAGGCCGGGTCAATGCCGTCAATGTCGAAGCTCAGATACACCGGACCGCCGCCAACTTTCTCGCGCACCTCGGCCATCAGTGGGGTGAGGGATTTGTGCCAGCACTCTTCGGCCTGCACCACACGAAAGCCCTGGCGGCGGCACCAGTTGAAGTCTTCAGCGGTGTAGCCCTGGGCGCGCAAACCGATTTGCACCACGCGGTCGCAATCGAGCAGGCCTTCTTCCACGGCGCGGCGGAAGGTGGTGCCGTGGGCGATTTTCTCGCCAAACATATGGTCGTTTACGTCGGCATGGGCATCGATATGCACCAGGCCGATCTTGCCGTGCTTCTTATGCAGGGCCCGCAGAATCGGCAGGGTGATGGTGTGATCGCCACCGAGCGTCAGCGGCAGAATGCCGTGGCCGATGATTTTGTCGTAGCTCTCTTCAATGATGCGCACGGCGTCGAGCAGGTTGAAGGTGTTGATCGCCACGTCGCCG
>LNAP01004756.1_pt1 | contig 12376 bp, 14 predicted proteins | sample 602601 | NCBI WGS metagenome assembly LNAP01 (sample SAMN02440304, study PRJNA202911) | soil metagenome | biome: Subtropical and temperate rainforests or woodlands; isolation source: soil samples (1 kg each in a 20% v/v slurry with milli Q water) were... ... | reverse complement strand
AGTCCAGGCCGTGAAGCCCTGGCGGCATCCAGCCGGTTCCACTGATGGAGCCAGACATGCGCTCCCAATGGGTCATCGTCACCAGCGCGCCGTCACTCATGCGCATGGAGGTTTCGCCGCCGATTGGCTCCTCGCTCAACACCGGGGCACCAGAATGCAGCTCAAGCGGGATGCCGCCGAGCATGATCGGGGTTGTCATGGGTTAACTCCGGTGGGTGCGGCCGAACTTCTTGGCGGCGGTGCGCAGGTGGTCGGCCTGCGATTGGCTAGCAAATACTTGGAACGTGTCGCCGCCGATGTTGAAGTCCAGCGTGCCGAGGTTGCGCGGCGACGTGTCCAGGCTGGCGACCGTGCCTACAATGCCACCATCGGCGAAACGCGGGATCGGAATGCCGCGGTTGAGCATGTCGAGTGCGTGCTTGCCCAGCTTGCGAACCGCAGCAGCCCGGATGACATACTCGCCATTCGAGAGCAGCGCCGGGATGCTGTCGCTGGTCCCGGTACCGGGGCCTCGGATCAGGCCGCCGGTGGCGAAACCTGCAGGCTCAGGGCCAGGGTCTTGCAGGGTGTAGGGCTGGCTGTAATCAAGATTCCCAGATTCGAACCTAACCGGCACTACAACACCTGCTCCGAACCGATCAAGCTGAGCCTTCACCGCATCAAAGCTAGCCTGATCCATCTCTAGCGAAACAGGATTCTTCTTCAGCTTTTCAAGCTCAGCTTTCAGGTATTGCGCCCCACTTTGGGCCTTGTCGAATGCCTCTTGCAGGCCATCTAACGACTGTGAGTCGGCCGTTTCTTCTATGGTCCGAAGCTCTTTTATGAATCCCTCGAAGCCATAGGTGTTAGCTCCAGCAGCCTGCAGATCCAGCAGAATCTTAAGCGCAGCCTGGGCCTGCTGCTTCGCACTTTCAATATCCCCAGCACGAAGCGCCTCGCGAGCCCCAACCTTCAGGGATTGAGCCGCACCATAGGAGGCGCCACCTTCGGCACCTGCATTCAGCGAGGCCAGTGCGTCAGCGTAGCGTTTTTGCGTATCGATCTGAGCTTGCTTCGCTTTCTCTAAGTCTGAAGCTGCTTTCTTCTCAAGCTCGACCTGGCGTTTCAGGGTGGTCTCAACTGCGCTGATTGCCTTCTTCTGAGCCTCTGCAGTTTCGGCGACCTCCCTCTGTCGAATCAGGTTCATCTCCAATACATGAAGATCGAACAGTTCTTCGCGCGCTGCGTACTGGTCCGCTTGCTGCTTCTGTTCTTCCGGGCCGAAAATTAAAAAGCCTGCAGCTGTATCAAATAGCTTTGGAGAGGACAGCAGCTTGAACACGTTGGAGAATTTTTCGATCCAGCCAGGCGCCTCCGCCCCGGATACGGCGCCAAGCCCATTTGATAGGCGGTCGACAGAGCCAGCCGCGGTGTTTGAGGCTCCAGTCAGCTGATCAAGCTTCGCAATCACCCCCGTCGTCTGGCTGCCAAAGTTCTCTCCAGCCTTCTCAAGGTTTTCTAAGGACCGCTGAAACTGCTCGATGCTTTTGGTAGTTTGCTCGTCAAGTACGCGGCCTAGGCGTTCGGCCTGGTCGCCCATCTTTTCAAGAGCCTCGCCATTGTTGGCAAGGAGCGGCACCAAGAGCGAAGCATCGTCAGCGATCGCCTCAAGGTAGAAGGTCATTTCGGATTGCGAGAGGTTAGCGTTCTCTAGCGTCTTGACGTACAACTGCAGTGCGTCAGGGCCGGACAGGTTGCGAAACTGCTCAGCGGTAACCCCAGCAGCAGGCGCAACTTTTTCGAAGAAGTCCGCCAGCTCGCCGCCGCCGGTCTGAAGGAAGTCGCCGACCTTATCCTGAACATCCTTGAATATGTCGCCCAGCTTGTCTTGCTCAATGCCTAATGACTTAGCAGCGAATGCCCACTTTTGAAAAGTCTGCGATGACGTATTCGATAGCCGCGCAAACTTATTCATTTCGGCAACAGCGCGAGCCGACTGGCTTATCCACTGCGAGATATAGCCAACCGAAAATGCGCCAAGGAGCGCGGCGCCGGCCTTCTTTGCGTCGTTCGCAAGGCTGCCAAGATCCTTGTTCACCTCATCGAACGCTTTCTTTGTGCCGTTCTTCCCGTCGATGACCAGCTGTGTCTTTACGGTAGCCATCACGAGAACTCCTTCAGCATTGCTTTAAACCCTTCTTTGTCTGCCCTGCTCGCGCGCGCAACTATCAGCGCTAGCTTTGCACTCTCCTTTTCGGATTCGCCGATTTCGGCCATGAACAGATTGATCTGTTCGAGCGTGTAGCTGGAGATAGCTTCTAGCGAATGCCCGGCGCTGATTAGCTTCTGGACCGCTCCGCCCCAGCCATCGCGGCGCTCGCGCTTACCAGGGCTTGATCGAAAAAACTGGAATTCACCCGAATGACGTGAACCATAAGTTCGACAGCGACCGGTGCCGGGAGGCGCCGAATCTGCCAACCCCATAGGCTCGTACAGGCTCCCAATATCGTCGTCAATGCGCCTGAGCTTTTTGCGTATCCATAGATTCGGTACGGGTCGTCGCTCGCAAGAATTTCAATCAGGGCGCCGGCAGCCTTACCGAACTCTTCGAACCTTGGGAATTGAACTGGCGTGATCCGAACCTTCTTGACCCCAACACGGACAGTCACTGGCTGCGGAAACAGGATCTGAAGGTCCGACATATTTTCTCCAGGCGAAAAAAAACCCGCTCATGGCGGGTCTGGTAAATGGGGCGGGCAGCCTTAAAAAAGGCCGCCGACAAAATAGTTGAACGCGCTCATAAGAAGTAGAAACAGGATGGCAGCCGGCACAGCGGCTACTGCGACCTTGATTAGGTCAGATGCCAGCCGAACGATGTTCACATCAAAGCCGACGATGACGACCCTCTGCTCGTTCTGCTGCTCTGCGCTCTCTGCCTGAGAGCCACCCCATTTTTCATTTTTCCCTTGCTGGCTCTGCATTTTTTTACTCCCCATTACAAGGTTGGAGAGTAACAAAATCTCGGCTAGTCATTGAACCCCATTCCGATTCGCAAGCCCTGCTCTCCGTCTTTTGTAAGCAAGTATCCGCCTTTGCCATCGCCCACTAGAAAGCCTCTCTTGACGAGTGAGTCAACCGTTCTCTGGTTGAAGCACATTGCCCCATTCGGCATCTGGCTATGAACATAGGACGGCTTTTCGGCATAAATTGGATCGGTTGCGCTCGCGCTGGATAAGCACACAATCTGGTTGTCGGTCAGGCGCAAAACTCTTTTAGCAGGCTGCGCCGTTTGCGCCACATTATGAATTCTAGAGCGCCTCCGCAGCGTACCGCGCCTCCAGAAAATGAATACCACGATCGCAACCGCAGACAGAACTAACAGCTCCATTCGATAGCCCCCGCCAAGAAAAAGCGAAGTGTAGCGAATACTGAACTCTCTCCTCAGCTGCGCGATACGGCGCACGCGCCAAAGCCCACCGATCCGATGGGCTTGGACTCGGGCGCTTAGGCGATGGTGTCCATCTCGACCTTGAAGAACTGCGACAGGCCAGCGGTCACGATGCTGGTATCGATCAGGACTTCACCGGTGATTTCCAGTGCGCCGAACTCATCTCCGATGAAGCCAAGACCTTGCGCGGCGCCGATCTTGGCGCGATGCACGGTAACGGTCACGGTCTTGCCGGTGGCCGCTTCGTTCACGCCATCGAACGTCATCAGGAACGTCTGCGCGCCAGTGGTCAGCGCCTCGATGGTGGCCGTGTTGTTCACGGTGTCCTCGGTCACGGTACCGAACAGCACCATCGCGAGGTTTTCAGGCGACAGGTCGTGCAGGGTTGCAGTGAACTCGACCGACTCGATGCGGTTCACCTGAGCATAGGTGCCGCCGCCAGCGGTGCGGTAGTTCGGCAGCTTGATGATGTTTTCGTTGACGGTGAAGTTCAGCGCCGAGACGTTGCCCACGTCGCGGGCAGTGCCGCCGCCTTCAGGCGTGAGCTTTACGATGCCCTTGCCCATGTATGCATAGTTGGCCATGCGAGTTTTCTCCAGGCGAAAGAAACCCGCTCAGGGCGGGCTTGGAAGTTGGGTTGGCGCTATGGCCGGATGTTGATGGCGAGCTGGATCGGAACAATCACGCTTGAAGCGCGCTCACCATTGCCGGGCGGGAAGTGCTCGGACGTGGAAAGCGATAGGGCGGCTGTCCCGCGCGGCATCCAGGCGATTGGCGACCCCTTCGGCGTGATCAGGCAGCGGATAAGGTCAAGCTCGATGTCCTCCAGTGCGCTGTCGTAGTCGTCCAGCCCGGCATCGACTGCGCCAATGACGTAGAAGCCGGGAGCCATCTGGATAACGCCTGGCCCCTCGACTGGATCGCCGCCTTTGGCCTTCTGCAGGCAGATCAGCGGGAATCCGACCGCATCGGACTCCAGAACCTCGCTGAACCAGCCCGTCTTCACGTTCTGCCCCGCGTTCGTCCGGTAGCCATTGGCAACCGTGATCGTTTGCAGGCGCGCTACGAGGGCGAGGCGAGCTTGGGTAAGGATGTTCATCGCGACTCCATGCAGGCCGCGGTGACGAAGTAGCCATCATCGGAGATGGTGTCCTCGACGACGTAGCGGCAACGCTCGAAGATGAAGATGCCGCCACGCTGGACTCCATCAAGCTCAGACTTGCGCCAGCTGAAGCCGGTGCTATCAGAGCGGAACAGGCCATCAGGCCCGTTCTGCACGATGTTGCGCTCGATCATGACCGTGACGTTTCGGGGCTGCTGACCAGGGCCGCGATATTCCGCGACCCCGTCATTCAGCTTGGCCAGCACGCTCCGGTCCATCCGGTCGCGCATCGCTGCCCAGCTCATGGCCTTACGCCGTTACCGGATGGCCCATCGAGCCGTTCAGGCGGACAACACCAGTGCCAGACGGGTTGGCAGCTGCCTTCACGGCAACGCCGATCAGGAAGTTGCCGGTTCCGGCCACGTTGGTAGCAAGGCCGCTGGCAGCGATCATGTAGACAGGCTCGCCAACTGCCCACGCTTGGGCGCTGGTCTTGGAGACCTCGAAGACGCCGGAGGTCTTGACCTCGACTTCCTCGCCAATGGCAGCGTCGGTGGCGGCAACACCGACCAGACTGTTCGCGCGGACCAGCTGACCGGAAGTGACGGCGGCGGCGGCCACGAGGGTGATCATGTCGCCGTGTTGAATGAAGTTCTTCATCGTTCCCTCCTCGGGATACAGAAAACAGAGAGGGCGCCACGATGGGCGCCCTTGTCAGATCACGGCGAGTTAGGCGCCAGCGTTCTTGTAGGCGCCGCGGTAGTCGATCCAGGCAGCACCGAAGACCAGGCGAGCCTTGATCTCCATACCGTCAACCTCGAAGCCCTCGCGGGTTTCGGTGAACACGCCCTGCTCCCCTTCCAGGTAGGCGTATTCGAAGGTGTCGACCACGCCCGGCGCGGCGTACAGATACCACTGGTTGCCGGTGATACGGGCATCAACGATGACCTGCAGCGAAGCGTTGCGGCTGTCGTTGATGTCGGCGTTCTTGGCCGGAACGTAGTTGGAGCTGGTGAACTGGTAGGCTTCCAGTTCCTTGTCCGGGCCGACGACCAGATATTCCGGTCCGAGGTTGAGGTAGTGGCCGGCCTTGGACTTCTGCTTGCGCATTGCGGCGCGGGCAGCGGCAAGGGTAGTGGTGTTGATCGCGCCACCGGATGCAGCCACGTTGCCGTGGTCGGCGTGGAATACCGGAGTGCCATCGACGAAGTTCGGGTTACCCAGCAGCAGGTTCCACACCACGTCCGACTCGGTCTGCGCGGCGGCAGCGCCAAGGGCTTGCGGGATGCGGGTCATGGCCGACAGGTCGTCGTTGACGATCGCTTCCCAGGTGATAGCAATGATCTTGCCGAACTTACCGACCTTCAGCGGGGCACCTTCTTCCGACAGGGTGCCGTACTTGTACTCGCCGTGCTCGTTGACCTTCTCCAGCGCTGCGATGTCGCCAAGCGCTACGCGGCTGACTTCGCGGAAGTCGGACACGGTGGTCTGACGGCCAAGCGGGCGCCAGGTCTGCGGAGCCAGTGCGTAGGCATCGCGCAGGGTGCGGTTGACGGTCGATCCCAGCAGGATCGGAAAGTCGGAAGTGGTGTGCATTCCGGCAGCGCGGAAGGCTGTACGGTCGCAGCCCAAGGCAGCGCGGGCGATTTCCTGCGGGGTCATGCCGCGGGCGTTACCGCCAGCCATCTCGACGGACTCGCGGGCCATGTCGATCAGGCGCATGCCGCGGAACTCGCGGGCGTTGTCCTCCAGCTTGATGCTGGGGTTGCAGCGGGCCAGCAGGGCGTTCTGCATTGCGCCGCGCTTGGCGGCCAACACCGCAACGTCGGCGCCGGAGGTAACAACGGTCGGTTGCGTGCTGCGGGACTCACCCTGGCTGCCCTGCTGCTTCTCGGCCAGCTTGTCGATCATGGCGGCGCTGGCTTGGGCGACTTCGACGCCGCGGCTGATCAGGTCTTCAGCGAACTCATCGCCAAGGCCGACCTTCTTGGCCATGGAGCGAATGGTGCTGCAGCGCTGACGCTCGGCGACAGTTGCCTCATTGCGGATGTCGGCCTGGCGTTGCTCATCGGCCGCGCGGGTTTCGTCGGTCATTTCGTTTTCCTCTTGGGTTTCAGTGGCCACGGCGGCCGGTTGTTCGGGGACCTGTTCGGCTTCCCGGATCTCGAATTGCGTGTTGAAGCGCTGGCCGGGGTAGTCGGCTGCGGTCTTGGCGCTGCGGACCTTGGCGCCGTCATCGAATCCGATTGGCACCAAGGAAAGCTCCATCGGTTCCCAATCACGGGCGACGTAGGTCGGCAACTTGTCGTCTTCCTCCTCGGCGACTTCGTAGCGGTGAACCGCGTAGCCGACCGAGATGTTGCGCAGGATTCCGTCCTTCACGTCGCGGAAGATGGCGTCGGCCTCCTCTCGCTGGCTGAAGCGGACAATCGCCTTGCCTTCGCTTCCTTCAATCCATGCCCGCTCGACGACTCCGATCACGTCGTCAAGGTCGTAGGCGCTGTGCGCGTTGAGCAGAGGTGCGCCGTTGTTCAGGCGTTCCAGCCGGACGGCTTTCTCGCTGACTTCCAGCTCCTCCATGTAGCTGCCGACGTCCCAGGACCAGCGGCGCCCTTTCGCGCCAGTGGTCCAGGTGAGTTCGGCGGTTCGATTCTCGATATCAACTGAGCCAGGCCGCACGGCAGCGCGCAGGCTGAGCATCGGCGTCTCAAGCGTCTTGATCGTCGCTTCCGTCATCGTTGGTGCTCTCGGTTTGGGTGGATGGCTGAGCGTTCTGCTGCCCAGCCCCGGAGACCTTGCGGGCGTCGTAGTCGAACACCAGCCCGGCCTTGTCGACCTTGTCGAAGTGGATTGCGAAGCGGTCGAGAACTTCGTCCGGGTCCGTGTAGCCCATCTCGCGTAAGGCATCGTCTGGCGTCAGCAGCCCCAGCCGCATGCGATCCTTGATCACCGAAACCTCGGTGCTCGGGTCGACCATGTCGCGACGTGGCGGCACCCATTCCGCGCCGGCCTCCTCCAGCACGCCGTTAGGTATCAGCGTCTGCGCCTCCATGAACCAGACCCAGACCTGTTCGCACATCTGCGGAATGATCATTCGCCACTGCCACACATCGACGCGCCGCGCGAAGTGCAGCCAGCCCATCCGGCCGCTGGAGAAGTTCACGCCCTTGAGGTCGGCGGTGAGTAGTTCGTACGGGATGCCGAGGCCGACCGATACCGCATGCAACGCCTGCCACGCATAGGTGCTGTACCCGTTGAAGGTTGGCGGTGCTGCAAACTTGACGTCTTCGCCCATGGCCAGCTGCTGAATCAGGCCAGGCTCCATGCGATCAACCAAAGGCGGCGCCTTGGCTCCGCCCGCCATGTCGCCCTGCGTGACGAATGCCGCGAAGCAGGCGGCAATCTTTGCCTGCTCCATTACTGCGTCTTCCATCTCGTCGAAGTGGCGCAGGCGCTGCATGACCGGAGCAAGCCACGTGTAACCGCGAGCCTGTCCTGGGCGACGCGGCATGAAAACGTGGATCACGTCCTCTGCCGGCACCCGCTTCGACTGAGTTGATACCAGGCCGGCAGCGGCGCCCGGGTGCTCGTCGAACAGCCAGTACGCGACGCGCCGCCCGAGCGCATCGAACTCGATGCCTTGGATGATCTGGTTCCCGCTGGTTCTGGAACTCTTGGCGTCGTCGATGAAGTCAGGCTCAAGAACCTGAAGCTGCATCGGCACCGGCAATCCGTCAGAACTGAAGCGCCGGCGTCGGCGGATCAGGCACTCGCCAGCCTCCGCGACGGTCTCCATCACCTTGTGCTGCAGGCCATAGAAGTTCTCGATGCCGTCAGCGTCGCAGGCGATCGATTCGCCCCACTGCGCCCAGGTTGCCGAGAGCTTCTTGTTTGCGCGGGCGCTCTTGGCCTTTGGCCGCGGAACGATACCGGCGCCGATCACGTTGTCAGCGATGCCAGTAATGGCCCGCTCGGCGTATGGGTTGTTCCGGCGCATGTCGCGGGCACGGTTGCGAAGTAGAGCCAGCGCTGGGGCATTCTCTGCGTTTGCATCCGTTCCGGCAGCGCGCCAGCCTTCATTGCGCCGTCCGCCTGCTGCACCTTCGAACCTGCGGGCAAGCATCTGCTCCGCTATCTCGGCCCTGGCTTTCTTCAGGCGCGACTCTGCGCGTTTCGCGGCCATGCCGGGAAACAGGGTGTCGATCACGCCCATATCAGTAGCCCTTGGAGAAGGAGGTATAGGTGCGCCCTCGCGGGCTGTTGTCGGGAAGCGGCTCGAGGTCTGTTTCCATCAGCCGAAGCGTTCGAATCATCTCGTCGAGCGACCTGTAGGTGACGCTGCGGTCGGCATAGCGAACCATCAGCTCGCCTCCTGCGATGGCCGCTTTCAGCGTGTCGTATTGCTCGCGCGTGAATGCCATCACTATCTCCAGTAGGAGGACTGCACCCGCGGGCGCTCGTCGTTTGATTGGGTTTCAGGCGACGCCGGGTCGATAGCGTCGAGGTTCAGGCCGAAGCGCTGTTGGCTAATACGCAGCGCGGCCAGGGCATACACGAAGCAGTCCAGAGCCTCGTTGCGCCGGCCGTTTGCTTCCCAGCGGTAAACGCGCTGCCCCTTGTCGATCTTCAGGCGCTTGGTTTCAGCCGTGAGCTGCTTCAGCTCCGACTCGTCGCAGATGTCGTCATTGGCCGGAAAATGAATCGATCCTGGCTGCATGTCGCCGGCCTGGCTTCGCGCCGTGTCGATCGGCAACCGCAACCGGCTGTAGATCAGCTCCTTGGCGTTGTCGGTTCCAACTTCGGTCAGGTAGACGCCCGCCTTCGTCCGCGTGCGCGGCATGTTGGCGATCGGCTTGCCGTATGTGTTGGCGCCGCGGATAGGGATGACCCAAGTAACGCCGTGCTTGCGGCTCTCGGCATACACCTCGTCGGTGTAGTGGCCGCCGGAGTCCCAGCACCAACGATCAACCTTCATCGGGAGGCCATCTGGCCGGATGAATTGCCGGTGAATCTCGAGCCCCACCTTTCGGCGCAGCTCCTCGCTGGCCGGGTCGCCGTGCAGAATGAAGCGGTGGACAAGCCAGCACTCTTCGCCCGCGCCAAAGGCCCATACACGGCCCTCGTAGCGGTCGTCCTGCGTGTCGATGCCGCCGAACAACGCAACAGCGCGCGACGGAAGCTGCGGGAATACCTCGCGGCGACCGTATAGCGTCTCCCACTCGACTTTCTCGCCCTCGTCTTCGTCGAAGGTTTCGCCGAGCGTGGTGTTGATGAAGGTCTTCAGCTTGTTGCGGTCGTCCTTGGCCTTGTAGAAGTCCAGAACGATGCGCCCCCACGTCGTAAACGGGCTGTATGCCGTCCATATGTGGAAGGTGACCGAGTCAGGCGTCGGGATGACCTCGCCGTCGGCGCTGAAATAGTCCAGGCCGTCGCGCGTCCAGATGCCGGTTTTCTCGCAGATCCAGCGCCCCTTGGCATGCTGCTCCTGCATTTCGTGCTGCTGGACCATGCAGGCGTTGTGTTCGCAGACGTACCAGGCATTGCCCGGGCTGTCTGAGTCCCACTTGATGCCAAATGCGCAGTCCTTGCCGCCCCACTTCAGGAATTGCTCAACCTGGCAGTGCGGGCACGGCACATGGAGCCGGAACAGATGTGGCGATTCGCTCGCCGCCGCTTCGATCTGGCAGGTGCCTTTTATCTTCGGGGTACTGCCTCGGATCGACTTCGGGAAGGTCGAGCCTTCAATTCGTTTGTCGCCAAGGAACGTCGGGCTGCCTTCCTTCTCAACGTCTGGCTCGAACGCTGCCAGTTCGTCATAGATGATGGTGTCGACCGACTTCTCGCGGTAGTTCTTTGCCGCCGCGCCACCCAGGCACCACAGCTGTTTGCTGTGACTGAAGCGCTTGGTGTCCAGCGTGTTGTCGCGGTGCTTCTTGCCGTACCAGGGCGCGAGCGCGTAGATGCTCGGCACGTCACGAATCATCGTCTCGACGTGGGCCTTCATGAACCCGGCTGCGGCGCCATCAGTCGGCAGTAGCAGTAGGATGTTCCGGCGCTTGTGCTCGATCTGGTAGGCCGATGCAGCCAGCAGCATCTTCGAGTAACCGACGCGAGCCGACTTGATCACGTTGACTGTGCGGATCTCGTCGTTGCCCATCGCGTTAAGGATGGCAACCTGAAACGGCAGCGTTTCCCACTTGCCTTCCTGATAGCTGGACTCGCTGGAGAGATAGAAGCCTTCGTCCCCGTCAGCCCACTCAACAGCGGTCATCGGCACCGGGCGCGACAGCGGAACCAGGCCAAGGCGCACAGCCCCGGCCAGTTCATTGATCTGCGGTGTCGAGATATTCATTCAGCAATCCAGGCAGGCGGTCATCAAGGGTTGCCGCCCGGTTGCGTGCCTTGGCCAGCTCGCGCTGTACCGATTCGATGTGCCGGACCTCAAGGTCTGGATGGCGGCGCTTCAATGTCAGGGGCAGCGTGTCGAGTAGCGACCCGATTTCTGCGGCCAAGCGCGACAGCACAAACGTGGCAAACTCGGTCGGGACCGACTTGCGCTTGGTGATGTCGTTCTTCAGTTCCTGGCCTTCAGCCTGAGCTGCAGTCAGTCTCAGGCGCTCTTGCTCAAGGCGCTTGGCGGTGTCGCCGCTCTCATCGTCATCTGTCGGCTGCGCTTCCGGTCTCACTTGGCCGCTCGCCATTCCGCGCACGTAGCGGATGTACGCCAATCGACAGGCGTCAATATCCAGCCCGCCAGGCCCTTTAGAGCTAGGAAGTACGCCGTCTGTGAGCAGGTTGCGGACTTGCCGATCGCTCAGATCGAGGTGCGCCGCGACTTCGACTTGAGTGGCCATGCGTGTTCGTCCCGGAACCGGAAGCGGTCCAGCTGGAAAAAGTTCGTATGAAGCGAAAAGGCGGGCCTCGAATTACCCGCAGTGGGCCACCCCCTCGGGAGGACCCAAGGCCACCCCCCCTTGGTCATCGCCTCGCAGTCCGCATCGCCTTGGCATACGCCTTCTCGAACTCGTCCTTCAGGTGACGCTTCACTACCTTGTCGCCTATCCCGTAGAAGTCGAGACGCTTGCTGTATGTGGGTCGCCTAGTGAATGCCAACAGGATGTGCATGCGGCTGCGGCTTGTACGTTCAGCAATACCAATGGGCATGCTTCCACGCTTCAATACGAAGTAGCGCTTAGCGTTGCCCTTTGCCCTACTGCGCCTGCTGTTCGTGGCGTTGGCGCTATACCCCTGCTCGGCGAATCCGCCCACTCCCGACAGGGCTTTGGTAATGGCCCCCTTGGTCATGTTGCCGAACCGATCCAGCTTCGCCCCCTTGCCTGGCACGATGAAGCGACCGGATGGCAAGACTCCCTTCTGTCTTAGGTTGCGCTCGCTTGCCTTCTCTGGGCGCGGGCCGCCTTCGATCTCAGGGTTGAGCCACTTGGTGGCAGGGGCAGACTTATCCGCCTCGTTCTTCATCTCTACCCGGGCGACGAGGCGATCTCTCTTGGCGGGTATCAGGCGCAGGCTGTTGAGCGTCCATCGAGTAGGCCGGTCGAACACAGACCGCATCTCCTTCTCGACCGCCCCCTTCGCAAGCTGAGCCGTTCGCTTGAGCGCTACAGCTGTTGCGAACCTGACCTGCTTTTCCGCCTTGGTCAGATATTCAATGGCCGCCTTTGCCCCTTCGAGCGTGACCTTGATCATGCTTCCTCCATCTCCACGCCTCCCTCACACACAGCCAGGCGATACATGCGGCGAGGTAGGTGAAGATCAGGATGGCGTGGAGGCGTTTCACTGCGACACCTTTCGCTCCGCCCACTTGCCGGCCAGCGCCCTTACCTGAT
>LNAP01004755.1_pt1 | contig 12376 bp, 12 predicted proteins | sample 602601 | NCBI WGS metagenome assembly LNAP01 (sample SAMN02440304, study PRJNA202911) | soil metagenome | biome: Subtropical and temperate rainforests or woodlands; isolation source: soil samples (1 kg each in a 20% v/v slurry with milli Q water) were... ... | reverse complement strand
TGGCAAGTCGATTTCATGAAAATGGACGTAAAAAAGGTCATTTTTTAATAAGACTGAGCACGCGAGGTATCCTCGCGATGCTTATTCAGATGTTCCTTAAGTCGCACTGGTGTGATGAACTACGCTCTGGTACCTGCGTCTTTGTCGATACCTCTCGCTTTTGTTCGGCCTTGTGATCGGGTAGCGGCATGGATATAGTCGTCAGAACGCATCCCTGCCGGTATGATCCTATAACTTACAGCGTTTTCTTATTTCTTTTTGTGCTCAAAAAGGAGAGTGGCCATGTGGGATGACGTATTGACGATATGGAAGGTTGGAAGTGAAGATGGGCCTCAAAGATATAAATTTATATTGGTTGCAATGGGGCCAAATGATGAAACTGAATTGGTGCTTGATTTGCAGTGTGTCGATGACATTACGGGGCAGTCATACTTTACTGTACGAGAAGTCTATTCAAACAGTCTCGACCAAAGGCCACAGCCCGGTGCGTGGCCGTCAATAGGTCCTGAAACCGCATTTTATCTCTGTGTTGCAGCGTTTCTTTCAGGCTATTTAGCAGATAAGCTTGCTGAGGCTTGGGATGAGTCTGTGAAGGCCGATCCGTTATTGAAGGGTCGGGCACGTCGTAGTGATGTATTTAAGCGTCTGAAATCTGTCTTAACGAATGCCAGCTTGGTTGCTACGGCGTCTAGTGCACTTGCAGCATGTGCGGTCTAGCGAGATTACGGTTTTGGCCCTTTGGGCCGATCTGGGCAAGTTGTTGAGTTACGAATCCTATGCAGCAGAATGCGGTTGGACCAGCCGCAAATTGAAAAGTTAGCGCGACGGGCCGCGTTCTGACTCTTGTGCCTTGCTGCTGCCTCGTATTTTTCTTAATCGCTCTTGTCGTTGGGTCGCGCCGTGGGAATGGTCGTGCGCGTCTGTGCGTACCGTTGGATTCATCCCCATATATTCGGCTATGTCGCGGTGTAGTTCTTCCATGTTCTGCTCATGGCCTTGTTTCTGCTGTCGGGCCAGCATATGGAAGCCTTCGCGCTCTTGCAGGTGCCGTTCGATCAGGGCATCTTTTTCCTGTTGATCACGATGCAGGCCGGATAGTGCCTCGCGTTCGTTCTCTTTGGCTTGTTTGCTGTATCGGCCTGTCAGTCGGTCCCATAGGCCACGAATGCCTTTATTGAGGCGGCTGGCTCGCTGGATGGTTTCCTGCGCCCAGCGTTTTTCTTGTGCGGTGGCAAGGTCGGTTCGTTCCTTGCGCTGTTTTTCTACGGTTTGTGTCCGCTGCATGGCAAGTGTCGCAGCCAGCTTTTGACGGTCGGTTTCGGCTTCGGCGATGTGGCCGCGCAGGGTGTCCGTCATGCGTGCGGCTATCGCGGCCTTGGCCTGTTCAACACCGGGCAAGTCCTTGAGCGTGTCCAACCTGTCTCTGGCATTCTTGGCTTTGATTCCCGTCCACTTGGCAGCGGCATAGGTTTGCCCTCGGAAATCTATCGCAACATAGGCGCGGCGGTCTCCAAGCGCAAGGGTGTAGCCCCGTGCCGCTAGTGCCTGCGCGTAAGCCTTGCCAGAGTCCGAAGCGGCCCAGCATTCTTGAAACATGGCTTTTAAGGCTTTGGGGTCTTGCTTGGCTTTCTTGGCCTGTTCCCATTCGCTGCGGTGAAGTTGCGCGGGTCGCGTTCCTTGCTGTTGATAAGCCCGCGCGGCATGGTCCAGCCATGCTCTAACTACAGTTGGCGAGCCACGTCTTGCAGCTTCAATTTCAAGTGGGGCAGGTTGATCGCCTTCATGTTCTCTGTGTCGATTCGTGACCAGACGACATGAGCATGGCGGCGGCCTTCTTTTTCGTGAAAAACGATAGCGCGGGGTTGACGATCAAGCCCAAGCTTGATTTCGATGGCGGCGATTGCCGCCTGGAACGCTTCGACCGTAACCTGCTCCCGTGGTGGCGGGTTCAGGCTTAAAGAGAACATAAATTGTGTGGCGCGTGTTCCCCGGCTGACGGCCTCGATTTCTTGAAACGCAGAATGGAGGTCGTTGGAACTAAAGTCGCGCAACTCGTGAATTACGACATGCTCATTGTCGCGGGTATTCAGAAGGTGGGTAGCAAGCTGGCGTGCTCCGCCGCGCTGACCGGCCGAACCCGGCGCACATGACCTGTTGGACGGCTTCGCCGCCCAGCACGCAAGGCAAGCGCTCGCCGTTCTTTCCAAAAACTGTTCCAGACGCTCGATGCTGTCGAGGCATTCTTCTTGCATATCGATCACCATGCCTGATGACTGACGACTTAACCCGAAACCACGGACGCTTCAGGTTCACCTCATATCGGAAGAGACTAGCAATTGACAACTTATTCACGACTATGTACCATGTTTTCATAACTATGAATAAAGGAGACAATATTGACTACAGCTTCCAACGAACTGCCTATCGTCGGCTTAGGCATACCGTTCGAGGATTGGACGATAGGTCGAAGGTTTCGCACCGTCGGGCGTACGGTCACGGAAGCCGATATAACGAACTTCGTCTGCATTACCGGCATGCTCGAAGTGCTGTTTACCAACGTCGACTACCTCGAGAAAGAATCCTTAATTAAAGGCAGGCTTGCCCCTGGCGCCCTGGTTTATAGCTTTGCTGAAGGCTTGCTGATGCAGTCTGTCATGCAGCACACGGGCTTGGCATTTCTGGGTATGGAACTGAAAGTGAATAAGCCGGTTTTTGCCGGGGACACTATCCACGTGCAGTGCGAAGTTACAGAGACCAGGCCAACATCCAAGCCCGGCCGCGGCATCGTCACTGCCCTTAACAACATCGTTAATCAGCATGGTGAAATCGTTCAGGCCTATACCGCGACGCGGATGGTCAAGCGATTTGATGGCAAGTAAAGACGCAATACGCGCACGCCGCTTTCGTACATCCTAAAGGAGGAGTAGACATGAAGCACATGATGCTAGCTTTTGCCAGCTTAGGTCTGGTTGCCGCTTTAAGCACCGGCACTGCCCGCAGTGAAACCATTATTCCGCTGGCTACATGGGGCGGTACCAATCACATCAATATTCGCCACTTTGTTCCCGCACTAGAAGAGGCCATTAAGGCAAACAAGCCCAATGATCTGGTATTGCAGCACTTCCCTGGCGGCCAGTTGGGGCAGGATAAAGACATGCCCGTGGCTATTCCCACGGGCCAGGTCAAGCTGGCGTGGATTACCGTTAACGGCTGGACCGGTACTGTTCCCGATACGCGCATCATGGATGCACCGACTGGCCTGACCATGACGCAGCTAGACGAGCTGATCGATCGTCCTGACGGATTGATGTCTGTTCTGCAGAAAAAGTTCGAAGAGAAGAACACAGTATTGATGGGGCTTGCCGACCTAGGCCCTCCTGCTATTGTGTCCAAGACCGCCATTAAGTCGCCGGCCGATTTTAAAGGGAAAAAAGTCCGGGTATTTTCAGAGGGTTTAGCGGAAGCTGTCCGGGCATTCGGCGGCTCGCCGGTTAGCCTGCCTTTCTCGGATATCTACTCGGCCATGCAGTACGGCACCATTGACGCTGCAATTATCGGCTTTCAGGGCGTCAACAGCCAACGCATGTATGAAGTGGCCGACCACGTGTTGGTACCCGCCTCTTTCCTCGGCACCACCATGATGGGTTGGGCGGCTAATAAGCCTTGGCTTGCCAGCTTGCCCGAGCAGGACCGCAATGCTTTTATTAAGGCTATGGACGTTGCGTCACATGAGAACCGTAAGGCCATCCTTTCTGAAATTGATGAATTGGCCAAAGGCTACGAAAAGCGTGGCATGACGGTCACCTTCCTGTCACCGGATCAGCCTGAATACGCGCAATGGAAAGAGGCGACACAACCCTTGCTCCAGGCCATTCTTGACAAGCTCAGCCCCGACGCAGCGGCGTTGTTCAAAGAATAGGCGATCGCGATGGCGTCCACGCAACAACGACACGTTCTAATTGGCATTGTTCACGCTCTCGACAAATTGGGAAGCGCGGGCGGTGTCATTGCCACCCTGACTATCTGGCTATTGGCCATAACCGTTACCTACGACGTGGTTCTGCGCAGTATCGGCGCTCCGACGCTGTGGGCTTCGGAAGTCAGCATTTATCTTATGGTGGCTATGGCCTTTTTCGGTATCGGTGCGACCCAAAGCGTGGACGGTCATTTCCGGGTGACGTTCGTGCGCGATCTCTGTCCACCCAAAGTCAGAGCCGCGTTTGACCTGCTCAGCCTGGTCGCCAATCTGGTTTTTGCCGCGGGATTCACCTATGGCGCCTGGAAGTTGGTTTCCTTTTCCATCATGCTTGGCTTTACAACGCCCACCATACTTGGAGTGCCCATGTGGGTTTTACAAGGTCTGCTTCTAGTGGGGGGCGTGCTGCTTATGTTGGCCAATATCCGGGACGTTCTGCGATTCATCATGGAGGGCCATAAAGCCCGTGATGCAAGAAGCGCTAGCGAAGTGATCTGACCATGGAAATTATTGCAATCGGCGTCATCGTATTCTTCGTCCTGTGCTTGATTTTTAGCGTTCCGGTTTTTGTCGCCATGGGTTTAAGCGCAATGGTGGGCGGCTATTTCCTTGGTGGCCTCAATATCTTTCAGGACGCCGCGTTAAATGCCTACAACTCCATGAACAGCTTTGTTTTGCTGGCTGTCCCGCTTTACATTCTTGCGGGTACCTTGCTTGAGCAAACCGGACTATCGACTCGGCTGTTCGCCTTTGCCGCGTCGCTAGTGTCTTCCATAAGGGGCGGGCTGGGCGTAGCCACAGTTATTGCCTCGGCGATTTTTGCGGCCATTTCGGGCTCCAGCGTAGCGACGGCCGCGACGATAGGTTTGGTTGCCATACCAATACTCACCGCTAATGGCTATTCTAGCGGGCGCTCTGGAGCGTTGGTCGCGGGGGGCGGGACGCTGGGCATTCTTATCCCTCCTTCCATCGCGCTTTTGCTCTATGGTGTGCTTACCGATCAGTCTATCGGTGCCCTGTTTGTTGCAGGCGTGGTGCCGGGCATTGCGCTGGCCACACTGATGGCGCTTTACACGATAGTCGTCAACCCCCGTGATCCATCGGCAAAACAAGCGACAGTCAAAGAGATCGTCAAAGCGTCCACGGACGCGGGCGCGATCCTGCTGCTTCCCATACTGATTTTCTATGGAATCTATTCCGGGCTGGCAACCGCAACTGAAGTCGCTGCGCTAGCGGTTCTCTATACGGTGATAGTGGGTCTGTTTTCACGCACGTTGACGCTTAAAAAATTCTATAAAGCCGGCCTCACGGCCACGCATGCCTCGGTCATGATCTTCATGCTCGTTGCCTTTGGCGCCCTGATGACGCACTTCTTAACCGTCACACGGGTACCCCAAGCCCTTACAGAGTTTATTGCGGGTTCGGGCCTAGGTTACTTTGGCACGGTCTCCCTGATGATCGGTTTCTATCTTGTGCTGGGTATGTTCCTTGAAGCTCTGTCCATGATGCTGATTACCATACCTATCCTATTTCCAGTCGCCACGGCCATAGGCATGGACCCCTTGGCGTTCGGCATTTTCGTTGTGCTGGCCATTGAGATCGCCCAGATCACCCCCCCAGTAGGCATCAACCTTTTCACTGTCTCCCAAATCGGGAAGATTCCGTTTGAGCACATCATCAAAGCCATTGTTCCTTACGTGGTCATAGCGATCCTGATGATGTATGCCGTCGCCTATTGGCAAGAGATCGCAACATGGCTGCCTCGAACAATGGAGTATAAGCAATGACCATCGATATTTTGACCATGGACCGGGAAGCGCTCTGGCCGGCTTGGGTGGATGCGCAGTATGTCCGGAAGCTGCGCGCCTATGCGGACCAGAACATTGCTCCTTTGGCCGACCAAATCGACCGCGACGATGTCTATCCTGTCGATATTCTGAAGGACATGGCCAAGCAGGGCTACAACACAGCGGCACTGTCTACTGCCATGGGGGGGCAAGGGCTTGGGTATCCACATGTCGCAGCGGTATTCGAAGAAGTCGGCGCGGCCAGTGCGGCCGTCGGGATCTCGCTGATCACTATTTATCAAGCCCAAACCATGATCAACTTGTTTGGGCAAGAAAGCTTGCGTCAGCGCTACTTGCCAGCCTTCGCTAAAGGATTGCTATCGTCTTACGCGCTGACCGAGGCCAGCCACGGTAGCGATATTCGAACCTTGGAGACGAAAGCCCATCGACAAGGAGATGAATGGGTCGTCCATGGTGAAAAACACTTTATTACCTCTGCGACGGCGGCCGAGCTTTTCATCATACTGGCTGAAACGGAACTCGGCGTATCCGTTTTCGCCGTTCCGCGCGGTACGGCAGGGCTATCCATGTACGAAGGACAGAACTCAGCCACATTTGGCTTGCGCAACGGCCCCCATATGAACGTCAAACTGGATAAGGTGCACTTGCCGCTAGACCACATGATAGGGCAGGAAGGTAAAGGCGTACGGCAGGCCGTAACCGTGTTGAACTATTCACGCACCATGGCCGGAGCCATTAGCTTGGGCGTTGCGCGCGCCGCCTTTGAAGGCGCATTGGCATTTGCGCGTGATCGCAAGGCTTTTGATCAGCGCGTCTTGGATTTCCAGGGCATCCAATGGTATTTTGCCGACATGCTGACTGAAATCGATGCCGCAAGGCTGCTGATTTACCGCGCAGCAACCGCGCTTGATTCAAACGACCAGATTTCGCGCTGGGGCAGTGAAGCGAAGCTAAAGGCTTGCGCCATAGCGACGCAGGTTGCTTCGCAGGCAGCGCAGATCTGCGGGGCATACGGCATTATGGTCAATGCGCCTTTTGGCCGTTACCTTCGTGACGCAAAGGCGTACGAGATTGCCGGTGGTTCCAGCGAAATTCTGAAAAACACCATAGGCAAAGCGCTGATGCCCATCGCTGGTATCACCCGAGCGAACAAGACGAAGCAATGAGTACCATTAGCTCTAAACTTCACAATCAGGCCGAGCGCAACGGCGCCAAGACGGCTATCGTGTTTGACGATAGGTCGTTTACGTGGTCCGAACTACGCGATTTGTCTCTCAAGACCTCCTCCATGCTGCGCCAGCGAGGCGTCAAGCACGGGGATCGTGTAGCGCTGCTTTGCGGCAACCGTCCGGCCTTTTTGATCGCCTGGTTTGCCATAGCAAATATCGGGGCCATCACGGTCTCGGTTAATACCGGCTTGGTGGGCGAAGGCTTGCGCTATCCGATAATCCAGAGCGATGCAGCCACCATTATCATCGAAAGCGCCTTGCTACGCGAAAAGGCCGGCGATCTGGGCGACCTGCTGATAACGCAGCAAGTGATAAGCTTCGACGATGAAGACCAACTGATAGCCATCGCAGCGCCGTTCGATGTGGACGCTGTCTATGACGGCAAAGGATCTGATCCGGTTAGCATCATATATACCTCTGGCACGACAGGACGTCCCAAGGGGGTTTTGAACTGCCATGAGGCATTCCTCGCTAGCGGCAAATGGATGGTGGACCATCTCGACATCACGGCTGCCGATCGCATCATGGTCTTTTTACCGCTCTTTCATACCAACCCGCAGATGTATGCCGTTATGTCTGCGCTGGAGACCGGCTGCGCCATCATACTTAGGCCCAAGTTCTCCGTTAGCAAGTTTTTCGACGAGGCCCGCCGCTTCCAGTGCACCATGTTCACCTATGTGGGTACGGTGTTATCCATGTTAACCAGCCGCTTGAAAGAACCCTGCCACGACCACAACATCACGCGTTGCATGGGAGGCGGTTGCCCATCCGGTGTATGGAGCACCATGTTGGAGCGCTTTGGCATCAAGCCCTACGAACTCTACGGTATGACCGAGATCGGGGGCTGGGTAACGAGCAACAGCACGAAAAGCTATCGCTTCGGTTCTTGTGGCAAAGCCCGCCCCGATGTGTCGGTCCGCATTATGGACGATCAGGACAACCCTTTGCCGCCCGGGTCGGCCGGAGAAATTGTCGTTCGACCCGAGCGCCCGTTTGTTCTCCTGCTGGGGTACTGGAACGATCCCCAAACCACTTGGGAATCATCTCGGAACCTATGGTTTCACACCGGCGATGTGGGCGTAATGGATGAGGACGGCTATTTGTTCTTTCAGGGCCGACTCAAAGAGATCATTCGACGCGGCGGCGAAAATATCTCGCCTTTTGAGCTGGAAGTCGCGCTACTGGATTATCCCGATATCAAAGACGCCGCCGTCGTTGGCGTGCCTGACGCAATCTACGGCGAAGAAATCAAGGCAGTCATTGTTCCCAAGCGCGCTTTTCCGCCTGCGTCGCTCATTGAATTCTTAAAGGCGAGAATCGCCGTCTACATGATTCCGCGTTACCTGCAGTTCGCTCAGACCATCCCCAGAACAGAAACGCAGAAAATACAGCGGCACCTGCTGCAGCGCGACGAAACCGGCGTCATTGATCTGAACAGCGAGGTTGCAGATGCCTAAGACAGCTCGTGGTTTGTACTATAGGGTCGATGACATACGCGCGCCTTGGCGCCAGGCTGCGGCACCCGTGTTGTTTCATCATGGAATCGGCACAACGATGGGTATCTGGAGCGAATGGATGCCCATTGTCGCTGCGCGACATCCCGCTCTACGATTTGATATGCGCGGCTTTGGGCAATCAGTCGTTCCACCGAAAGATCACGTGTGGTCATTAAAAGAAATGACTGATGATGTTTGGGACGTGGTCGATAGTGCGGGCTATGATGCCGTACATCTGGTTGGCGAATCGTTCGGCGCCACAGTCATTATGGCCGCCGCGATCGCTCATCCGGAACGTGTTCTGTCGCTGCGTTCGCTAAATGGAACATTTAAAGGCAAGGGAATAGGCGAGCTTGGCGATTGGGCTAGCCAGTTTGCATCAGGTGACTACACCGCCTGGAGCAAGCGAATGATGGAGAATCGTTTTGCGCCTGATGTAGTTCCTTCCGAAGCGCTGACATGGTTCGAACGCGAACAAGAGAATACGCTGCCTCACGTGGCCATGGGTTTAGGCATGGTCCTTGCGCAAACCGACCTAAGTGCGGGCCTGAAGACCTTGAATGCGCGCTTGTCAATAGTTTTGCCGGATGGCAGCCCGTTTGTTCCCGTTGAGCATGGCCGGGAAATGGTCCGATTGGCCAATCGCGCTACCTTGCGGATCGTTACGGGTGTGAAGCACGGCTTGCCATTTTCGCATGCAAGGCAGGAGGCCGAGGATCTCCTGGCCGCCTTACGTGCGCTTGAGTAGCCGCAGATTTGCTAAACTTATAATGCACGGCGTGGATAATTGCACCAATGCATTTTCCCGTATCTATGGACATCTATGATCGTCAAGCAAGTCCAGTACGCATTCCAGATTCTTGAGTTCTTTGCGGATCGCCGCAACCCGGCCACCTTATCGGAAATATCTGATCACTTCGGCTGGCCACGGTCGAGTACCTTTAACTTGATCGAAACTTTAAATCAGGGCGGATATCTGTACGAGCCAAAGTATCGGGCGGGCTACTATCCTTCCCGGAAGTTGTTCAAGCTGGCTTACCAAACCATTGTTGACGGCCCGATTTCAGAGCGACTACGCACTTGCGTGGCCAATATTGCGGCGCGTACCGACGAAACCGCAGCGCTTTGTGCATTGTCGGGGCCACAAACCGTATTTGTGGAGGTGGTTGAGTCCAGCTCTCCCATACGGTACTTCGCCCACATAGGACAACGCGTTCCCACCCAGGCGACCTCCGCGGGCAGGGCGTTGTTGGCCATGCTGCCTCAAAAGGAGCGCAGCGCCATACTGCGCAAGTGTGAGCTGAAGCGCTACGCAACAGGCACCTTGATGAGTATCGACCAAGTGGAGGCTGAAGTGAAAGCCTCCAAAGAACGCGGATGGGCGCAGAACATCAATGGCTTCGAGCCCGAGCTTGTGGGTTTGGCCGTGCCCATGCCTCTCGGAGAAAGGCAGTTTTCCTTGATGGTCGCCGGCCCATCCTACCGCATGCTGGATCGTATTCCCGAGCTGGCAAAAATGTTGTTGGACGAAGTGGGCAGCTATTTGCGTGAGCGTGGAGAACACGATTGAGCGTATAGGGCCACTTCGTTCGGAACGAATGGAGAAGGAGGTTTAACCGTTCAAGCACAAGCTCCAATTGCTCCATTAATCGGCCAGACGTTTATAGCCGGTTCGTTACCTCAGAAAATATTGCCACCTGTAGCGTCGACCAAAGGTTCGGGGGATATTTTTGCTACGACAAGAATGCTCGACTGGTATCGCATCGCATCGACCGGACGTGTCGTGTGAATTACCCAAGCTTGCTGCCTACGTCCGCCACGTCGATGTCGGCCTGACGTATGGGTACATCGAGGCGATCCCCGAATTGCTCGAATTTGTCTCCTTGGATTCTTAGGTTTATGCGACGACGAAATCGAGATGCTTTCCTAAAGCCTTGAAAGCCTCGTTGATCGTATCGATTTTGGTGGATTGACGCAGGTTTACGATGCGATTTACTTGGGTGGGTGATACACGCATGCGCCTGGCCAACTCCACTTGTTTGACGCGCTGCTTAACCATTTCATTTAACAGTTGTACTTTCACTGCAATACTAGCGGGAAGCTCGACGTACTCCTGACCCTTTTCCGCTTTGGACGGTGCAGGTACCTCACGCAAGTCCTCGAAGTAAAATTCGAGTGCGGTTAGAAGGGCGTCATGAGCCATGTCCCGGGCTTGCTCGATCGTATCGCCGCAGGTTATAGCTTCCGGTATATCCGGAAATTGCACCATATAGCTGTCGCCATCTGGGGTGATTCTCACTAGATATTTGTTTGCCATGATGTTTTCCCGGTTCTACATTTCTAAATGACCTTAATAGAAGCTCTTGTCTAGGCTGACAGCGCCCGCAGGGCTTCCGTACTACAAGCCTAGCGGTTTTGTGATCGCCTTCCTTGTGCCCTCTGGTATCTCTCTGTTGTGTCTCGGAAGTATGCTTTGTTTGCCGTTGCAGTAAACCTTTGTATGGTTGCTGCCTTCTTTAAACGTCGCGCCCCTGCGATTTCAGCCAGCGTTTAAATTCGCTGGTTTTCAAGAACGTCTCCTCTGAGTCGATAATTTGATCATACACGAAAATGTTTATTTAAATAAACTAAAACGTGTATGTATTTTATTGTCCTATGCCTAAACTGAAAGCGCGGTATTGCCGTTGTGTGCGAACACCATCCATCCATTTCAAAATCTGCCAGCTTGCGCATAACGGCAAGTTCGATTCTCGCGGTTCCTGCGGTGCCGGTTCGGCGTCTTCCTTCGATTCTGACGGGTTCGAGTAGGGCAAGGGCTACCAGACGCTGGCCAATGACATGCTGCGAGCGGCCGTTTCCAAGCGAGCGGAGCCTGTCACTGAAGACATGTTGCGGCGCATTCTTCGAGAGGAACTGCACAAAATATAAGGGGCTTAAGAGTCTATCCTGGCCCGATCAGCGCGGGTTCGAGATCAAATACCGGGCCAATGCCTCAAAAGCGGGCAGGGTCGTCGGGTCGTTGGCCGAATTGCTGGCTACCGGATGCGATGCATAGCGCACGATCACCATTTCAGCCTTGGGATCAATATAGATGCGCTGGCCATGCACGCCGCGCGCAGTGAAGGCGCCGTGTTCATTATGCGTGACCCACCACATATCGCGATAGCTCCAGCCCTTCAGGAGCGGGTAGCCGCCCTTGGCGAATGCTGTTCTATCGCCGCCCCCGCGAATGTCACCAACCACGGACTTGGGCACTATCTGTCGTCCATTGAACCGACCGTCATTGCGCAGCATCTCGCCGAAGCGCGCCAAGTCGCGCAGCCCCATGCTCAAGCCGCCGCCGGCGAACGGGGTTCCGATAGAATCGACCGTCATATAGGCATCCTGCTCGGCGCCCAGGCGGCTCCAGATGTGGTCGGAGAGCAGCTCGGCCACATTGCGGCCGGTCACACGCGCAATCACCCAGCCAAGGACATCGGTATTGATGGTCTTGTAGCCGAAGGCTGCTCCATGCCGCCCCTGCGGCTGGACGGTTTGAAGATACTCGTAATAGCTGCGAGGGCCGGTGTAGCCCCCGGGTTTCGGCAAAGGGTTGCCAGCCTCGGCATGGGCCCATACTTCGGCGTCCGGGTCCGTGTAATCCTCACTGTATTTCAGCGCTGTGGTCATGTCGAGCACCTGGCGGATGGAGGCATCGCCAAAAGCGGATTCGGCAAGTTCAGGCACATAGTCGGCCACCCGCTTGCCGGCGTCGAGGCGCCCTTCGGCCACCAGCATTGCACCCAGCGTGCCGACGAGCGACTTCGTCACTGACATCGCGGCGTGCTGGCCGTCTTCCTTGAGCGCGCCAAAATAGCGCTCGTACAC
>LNAP01008568.1_pt1 | contig 12380 bp, 12 predicted proteins | sample 602601 | NCBI WGS metagenome assembly LNAP01 (sample SAMN02440304, study PRJNA202911) | soil metagenome | biome: Subtropical and temperate rainforests or woodlands; isolation source: soil samples (1 kg each in a 20% v/v slurry with milli Q water) were... ... | reverse complement strand
GCCCTGGTCTTTATCGCACTGGATCTCGCGACTACGCAGCATCCCGCGTTGACTGAATTCGCTGACGAACTCACGCACCAGCGGTTCGACGGCGCGCAACAGGTTCAGCTGTTCGGCGCTCAGGCATTCACCGCCGAAACCCTGATAGAGGCTGACGGAAATCTTCGTGTCATTGCCGGTATCGACGATGTAGTAGCTGTCTTCCGAACAGCCCGCATTGAGGTAATAGGTCTTGTAGTAGTCACTGTCGAAGAAATTGTCCGGCGCTATTTCCTCCAGGTGATAGAACCCTTGCGCCAATCCCTGCTCCACCGCCAGGCAAAACGGGTCGAGCAGATAGCCCCCGGAAAAATAGCGCTCAAGAATCGAGACCTGGTACTCCTGGGCAATCCCGCGCTGATGCAGCAGCTGTGGCGCGCGGTCCTTGCGCTCCAGGCTGATCATCATCGACTCGACGGACACCAGCTGCGCCAACGCTGACGCCAGGTGTTGCAGGGCATCGGGCTCATCGATATGGGCGAATGCCTCGCGCATGCCCCCATGCCATTTGTGCAATGCCCCGAAGGGCAGTGCGATCAGCGTATCGTCGTTTGGTTTGCTCATGCCCCGCAGTCTAGCGGGTGAGCATGCCTTTGGTAAAAGCCTGACGGATGAAGTCATTGGCCGAAATACTGGCCGCTCTGCTCAAGCTCGGCCGCCACTTCAAGGATGCACACCCGCAGGGTCTCGACGATTTCATCGACCTGGGCAAACGTCAGGATCAACGGCGGCGACATCACGTTGAGGTGCATGATTGGCCGTACCAGCAAGCCCCGGGCCTGGGCCCGCGAGTGGATTTTCTCGCCGATGTTGATCTCGTCGGGGAACAGCGCCTTGGTGCGTTTATCGGCGACGAATTCCACGCAGGCCATGAGTTTCTGGCAGCGCACATCCCCCACCAGCGGCAAGTCCCGCAGGGTTGCCAGGCGCTCCCCCACCGTGTCGACATGGGCCAGCAGGTTTTCCCGCTCGATGATTTCGATGTTCTTCAGCGCCGCCGTGCAGCACACCGGATGCCCGCTGTAGGTGAAGCCGTGGGTGAAGCAGCGGCCCTTGCCCGGCTCGGCGATGACCTTCCAGATGCGATCGGAAAAGATGCACGCGCCCAGCGGCAGGTAAGCCGAGGTCAGGCCCTTGGCGGTGGTGATGATGTCCGGCTGCACATCGAATACATCGTAGGAGGCAAAGAACTTGCCCAGGCGACCGAACGAAGTGACCACCTCGTCGGCGACGAACAGGATGTCGTAGCGCTGGCAGACGTCCCACATGCGCTTGAGATAACCCCGGGGCGGAATGATCACCCCGCCGGAGCCCATGATCGGCTCGGCGAAAAAACCGGCGACCTTGTCTGCGCCAATCGAGAGGATCTTGTCTTCGAATTCCTTGACCAGGAACTCGAGGAACTGCGCTTCGTCCATGCCATCGGGCGCGCGGTACGGATTCGGGTTGGAGACGTGGTGGATCAGCGGGTTGGCGTAGTCGAACTCCGGCACCCGGTCGGCGGCCTTGTTGCCGATCGACATGGTCAGGGTGGTGGAGCCGTGATAGGCGTTGAACCGGGCGATGACGTGCTTCTTCTCCGGTTTTCCTCGGCAGTTCTGGTAGTACTGGATCAGCCGGTACGCAGTGTCCACGGCGGTGGAGCCGCCGGTGGTCAGGAACACATGGTCAAGGTCGCCAGGGGCCAGGCTGGCGAGTTTTTCGCACAACTGGATCGCCACGTTGTTCGACATGTCGGAAAACGGATTCGAATAGGCCAGCTGACGCACCTGGTCAGCGATGGCCTCGGCCATTTCCTCGCGACCCAGGCCAATGTTGGTGCACCACATGCCGCCCACCGCATCGAGAAAGCGGTTGCCCTGGGTGTCGTAGATGTAGGCGCCGTCGCCTGCGACGATGTTCAGCGAGCCCTGTTCGGCGTGTTCGTCGAACACGTGATAGCCGTGCATATGGTGAGCCTTGTCGGCCTTGACCAGCCGGGACTCGTCCGCTGGGGAAAAAACGGTGCGTGTTGGCGTCGCCATAAATAAACCTCTAACCGAATTGACTAACGTTCGAACAAATCAGATGCCGCTTTTCACGGTGCTCCAGACCCGGGTAATCGCCCGCATGTCCTTGGCGTTCTGGGTCTTCTGCGGAAACAGCCGCTCGCGGGTTTGCGCGTCGGGGTAAATCGCCGGGTTGTTGCGCACATCGGCGCTCAACAACGGCGTGGCCGCGGCGTTGCTGTTGGCGTAATTGATGAAGTCGCTCACGTCCGCCATCACCTGCGGCTGCATCAGGTACTCGAGAAACTTGTGGGCATTGGCGACGTGGGGGGCGTCGGCCGGGATGTACAGGTTGTCGAACCAGATCAGCGATCCTTCCTTGGGGATGAAGTAGGCCAGGTCGATCTTCTTCTTGGCTTCTGCGGCGCGGGCCATGGCGGTGGCGTAGTCGCCGGACCAGGTCATGGCCATGCACACATCGCCATTGGGCAGGCTGGTCAGGTAATTGACCGAGTCGAACTTGCGGATGTACGGCCGCACGGACAACAGCAAGTCCTGGGCGGCTTTCAGATCTTCCGGTGCGGCGCTTCTCGGATCACGACCCAGGTACTTCAGGGCCATGGGAATGACTTCGGTCGGGGCATCGAGCAGGGTCACGCCGCAGTCGGCGAAGCGCGAGACGATCTTCGGATCGAAGATCATCGCCAGCGAACCGATCGGTGCGTCGGGCATGCGTTCCTTGATCTTGTCGACGTTGTAGGTGACGCCGTTGCTACCCCAGGTATAAGGCGCCGAGTACGTGGGGCCCGGATCGTACCCTTGCAGATCCTCCAGGACTTTCGGGTCCAGGTTGGTCCAGCCCGGCAGCAGTTTTTTGTCCAGCGGCTGGAACACCTTGGCCTTGATCAGCGGTGGCGCCAGGGACGCGTTCAACACGATCAGGTCATAACCGGAGTGGCCGGTGAGCAATTTGGCCTGCACCGTTTCGTAGGCATCGAAGGTGTCGTAGATGACCTTGATGCCGGTGGCCTTTTCGAAGTCGGCCACGGTTTTTTCACCGATGTAATCCGCCCAGTTGTACAACCGCAGCGTATGGCTGTCGTCCACTTGAGCGGCGTAGGCATTCAATGTCAGCGGTACAACAAACAGACTGGAAATCACCTTAAGCAGCGTCTTGCCCATAGCAAATGCACCTTATAGCGAGTTCGGCTCTGGATGAGCGGATGCCCCCACTATTGGTGGATTCGCCGGGCGCGGCCATACCCCGAATGGGTGTGTGTCGCTTTTTGGGCACAACGGCATGGCAAAAAGCGGCAGTGCAGTTGACCCGTTTTGCCATAGATCCGGGGTTTGTCCGGCGCTTAAAGTGGCAGCCCTGAACCGACCCTGCAGAGCCTGCGAAACACGAGCAACGCGACGGCGTGTTGACGCTGACCATCGACCGCCCGGACAAGCTCAATGCGCTGAACAACGCCATGTACACGCAACTGGCCGAGCTGTTGCTGGCCGCCGACGAAGACCCGCAGACCGGCGTGATCATCATCACCGGCGGCCCGGCGTGCTTTACCAGCGGCAATGACCTGGTGGATTTCCTCCAGCACCCGCCGACTCATCTGGACGCCCCGGCGTTCTACCTGATGAAGGTCGTCACGCGCCTGCAAAAACCGCTGATCGCGGCAGTCTGCGGTGCGGCCATCGGTATTGGCACCACATTGCTGCTGCATTGCGATCAAGTACTGGTCACCCGCAACGCCAAGCTGCGCATGCCGTTCGTCAACATCGGCCTGTGCCCCGAATTTGGCGCCAGCCTGTTGCTGCCACGCCGGCTCGGCCATGCCCGTGCCGCGAGCCTGCTCCTGTTGGGCAACGGCCTGGACGGCAACGAAGCGGTGGCCTGGGGCCTGGCCAACGAAGCCTTCGATGACGGCGAACAATGCCTGGCGGCGGCGACAAAAATCGCCCAGCGCTTTCTGGCCATGCCCCAGCAAGCCTTGCGCCAGTCCCGGCTGCTGATGAAACAGGCTTGCCTGGCCGAACTGGAAGCCACCCTGCGCGAAGAAAACACGCCTGAATACCGACGAGGCGAAAACCGCCTTGAACGCCCTGCTCAATCGCAGTACAGATAAGAATCCACCGAAAGGAAACCAGCCATGAACACTCCAGAAATCTACGTCGTCAGCGCCGCCCGTACCGCCATCGGTACCTTCGGTGGCTCGCTCAAGGACGTGCCGTTGGCCGACCTCGCGACCACGGCCGTGAAAGCCGCCCTGGAGCGAGCCGCCGTGGACCCGGCGCTCGTTGGCCATCTGGTGATGGGCAACGTGATCCCGACCGAAACCCGCGATGCCTACATCTCCCGCGTCGCGGCGATGAACGCCGGCATTCCGAAGGAAACCCCGGCCTACAACGTCAACCGCCTCTGCGGTTCGGGCCTGCAAGCGATCATCAACGCCGCCCAGACCCTGATGCTCGGCGATGCCGACATCGTCGTCGGCGCCGGTGCCGAATCCATGAGCCGTGGCCCGTACCTGATGCCGGCCGCCCGTTGGGGTTCGCGCATGGGCAACGCCCAGGTCATCGACTACATGCTCGGCATCCTGCATGACCCCTTCCATGGTATCCACATGGGCATCACCGCCGAGAACGTTGCCGCGCGCAACGGCATCACCCGCGAAATGCAGGACGCCCTGGCCCTGGAAGACCAGAAACGTGCGGCCCACGCGATTGCCAACGGCTACTTCAGCGAACAGATCGCGACCGTGGAAATCCAGGATCGCAAAGGCACCAAACTGTTCAGCGTCGACGAACATCCACGCGCCACGTCCCTGGAACAGCTGGCAGCAATGAAGCCGGCGTTCAAGAAGGACGGCTCGGTCACCGCCGGCAACGCCTCGGGCCTGAACGACGGCGCCGCCGCACTGGTCATGGCCAGCGGCAATGCGGTCCAGGCCAATAACCTGAAACCCCTCGCCCGCCTGGTCAGCTACGCCCACGCCGGCGTCGAACCGGAATTCATGGGCCTGGGCCCGATCCCGGCCACGCGCCTGGCACTCAAGCGCGCCGGCCTGACCGTCGCCGACCTGGACGTGATCGAAGCCAACATCGCCTTCGCGGCCCAGGCCTGCGCCGTCAGCCAGGAACTCGATCTTGATCCGGCCAAGGTCAACCCGAACGGTTCGGGCATCGCCCTGGGTCACCCGGTGGGCGCCACCGGCGCGATCATCGCCACCAAGGCTATCCACGAACTGCACCGCACCGGCGGCCGTTACGCGCTGGTGACCATGTGCATCGGTGGTGGTCAGGGGATTGCGGCGATTTTTGAGCGGGTTTGATAGCTGCACATTTGGAGTGGGTGCATATCCATTGCTGCGGTAACGGCCACTGATGGTTCCGCCCTGACGGCGGGTTACTTTGGAAAAGCCCCAAAGTAACCAAAAGGCTTTGCCCCTGACGTTCGGTGCCTCGCCAAGGCTCAGGGTTCCCTCGCTCCGGGCCCACGGAGCAGGACCGGAGCGAGGGAACCCTGAGCCTAAGCGAAGGGCCGTACGTCAGGGGATAAAGCGCTTGGTTACTTGGCGCCTCTCCAAGTAACCCGCCGTCAGGGCGGAACCAATAGTGGCCATTACCGCAACAATGGATATGTACACAGCCACTGTCCCCATAAAAAAACGGGCAGACGAGATGCGGCTCATCTGCCCGGCAAAACGGGGAACCCCTGAAAAGGTGGTGTGAAGCATCAGCTGCCCTCCGGCACCAGCCGCGGCCCCTTCCGCGCCACCTGCTGACCCGGTTCGAAGCGGGCATTGGGCGAGCGCACGGTGCTGATTTCACCTTGGGCGTCCTTCACTTCATAAGCGGTTTCCGTCAGCCCGGCGGCTTGCTGAATCGAACTACCGGCAAAAAAATCCGGCGCCAGCACCGACCAATGCGCCAACAGGCCCACCCACTGCGCCCACCATCAAACCGGTCAGGGCACCGTAACCTTTGCCGGCGGTGGTATCGGGCACTTCGCGCACGACCTGGTCGGCCATGCACAGGGGGGAAAGCAACAGACAGAGCGTGAATCCGAGAGGAATGGAGTGAGACATGGCAAATCCCTTCTTCGGTTACGTCGCCATAAACCACTCACGAAACATACCAATAATTAGGTTGATAATTTTCAGTAGCTTACAAGATAGTCATGTCACAAAGACCTGTCCAAAGAATAGTCATAACGACACCAAAGAGTCATTATGACTCGATTTTTAGATGAAATTAACCCTCGGCTCGGTACCTTGACGCCACCGGAAATCGCCCCGCCTCACACCTTCAGCAAGCTCGTAAAAGTTCATACAGATCCTACGATGCCGACACCAGGACGCATCCTACACGCCCATCGGAATCATCTGATTCCAACCTTCGCCAACTTCTAGAAAGCTGTCGAGCGCGCTTGAACGAGGGTGGGAATGAAGCCGCCTCGCAAGCCCCATCCTTTCGGCTATCCGAAGCATTCACTACGAATGATGAAGAAATATCGCACTGCGTTTAATTGCGATGACTGCTGTTTCAACAAAAAAAGTATTAAAGGACTGATATGAACGACACCCTGCACCGCACGGATACGCTCAACCCATTCAAGGTTGTCATAGGGGGTAAACAGAAACGGCACTGGATCGAATTTCAGTTGCTGGACGAACGGGGTGACCCCTTGGCAAACATGCCCTACCGAGCGGTGAATGAGGCCACGCGCGCTGGCGTCGCTGCCGAATATGTAGGTCAGAGTGACGCTCAGGGCGTGATCCGCATTGACGACCTGCATCCGCTACCCATCACGCTGAAGATCGAGGCCGATCCATTGGCCGAACTACTGCAGACTCGCCGCCTGCGTGCCGAACGGGCCGAGCCGCGCCGGCCCGGTCTTGGTGACCGCACGCCGCTGTATGGTCCGCAACGTTCGGGGTTTTCGCCGATCGAGAAACAGGCGATTGCGGTTGGTCATGGCTACCACTATCTGCGCATCGGTCAGTTGTGTGATGGACGACCGACTTTCAAACCCGCTTTGGCGGACCCGAATAAACTCCCGGCTTTTCATTTTCCGGATCCAGATTTGGGTGGTTTCACGGTCAGTGATGAACAGTTGGATCAGCGCAATGTGCTGGAAGTTTGCCCATTCCGCGCCTGGTCGCTGGTCTTGCACCACCAGGCGGAATACAGCCTGGCCAATGCCTATAACTTGGGATTGATGAGCATTCTGGCGTACAGCAACCGGCCAGAAAAAGACCATGGATCAGTTCTGGAGTTTTTCCAACAGCAATGCCTCGACCTGTCGCGTACACCACGTATATGGGACGACGGGCAAAATTGGCCTTGTTTGGTCATCGATGTGCCCTTCAAAGATCGCTACGAGAGTTTCGAACTGTTGGACACCGCTAAGGCCAAGCCGCCGGAAGGACATACCCAATTGTTTTACGCCTTCAGCGCATCCCAAGTGCTGGTGGCGTGGCGTGGTACTGAAATGAATGGTCTGGCCGATCTGAGTACCGATGCAACCTTTCGCCCGGTAAAACCGGAGGTCGCGGCGAATTGCGAGCCCAAGGTGCCCTGTGCTGATCTGGTTCCGGAGGGCAGTGTGCATCTGGGTTTTCGCGATGCATTCGAAGTAGCCAGGAGGGTTTATGCCCGGGATCTGGGGGGGACGATTCCTGATGAGGCTCGAGAAAGAGAGCTGTTCATCTGCGGCCATAGTCTCGGCGGCGCCCTCGGGCTGGTTCATGCGGCATCGATGAAAGACCAGAACCCACTGCTGTACACCTACGGAATGCCACGCACCTTTACCCTCAAGGCCATGCAGTCCTTGAGCGAATTTCAGCATTTCCGCCACGTCAACGACACCGATCTCATCCCCAGTGTTCCGCCGGAGGCAGCGCTGGACAACTACCTGTACGACCTGTACGGCCCATTAGGCACCACCCTGGGTTTTACCTGGTCGCTCGTTCAATTGACGGCCAGTTCAATATTCAAACACGGCGATCCTTTCTGCCATCACGGCCAGATCGCCATGTTTTACAAGGCCGAGCAGCACATGCATGAGCGCGGCTCTGACTACCCCGCCTATCGCAACAAAGAGGGGCTCGGCGCGCCCTATCACAACACTATCGCCTACCGATTGCAGGAAAAGGCCAAGTTATACCTGGTGCCCCACCTGGATCCGGAACACGACCAGCAAGCCGAGCAAGCGCATGAGCGTCTGTTCAAATCGTTAAATGCCGAAAGCCGGGCCAAATTCTTCCCGCCCCATGGCAATCCGAAGCAAGGGCGAGCAGTCGGCCTCGGTCATCACTTCATGTCGAAATACCAACCGTTCATGTACAGCCAGTTGCTGGAGTCGATCACCCCCGAGCGTGAGCCCTTGCTTAAGTTGCAAAGAGAAAGACGCAAATTCGAAGAGCAGATGAAAACCCATTACGGGAGGATTCCAGAGGACGAGTTATTCCGTAATCGCCTCTTCCTCGAGCTACACAGTCAGGTGGGCTACGCCCTGCGCGTCACACAGCAGATTGAGGGCGGTGTCGAGTCTCTACAGCGCTTCGACGCCGTGGCCGATCCCGACGCCTATTACCCGAAAACCTACGAATGAACTCGATATCGCAGCCAAGGACGAGACCATGATCGGAAAGATGCCCATCGCTTTACTCTCCCTGTTATTCAGCCTGAGCGGTTGCGCCAAGGATTACAGCTTGTCCCCCCCAGCAGACAGCGAGCAGATCACCGTGACTGTGAAAGTGCCCAAGGATCTTGTAGCGGAAACCATGCAGGTGATGTACCGCTCGACCCTCTGCACGTTCACCGATCACTCTGCCAGCGGAAAGCCCTATCAGCGTGACGGTTATCAGAGTACTGACATACAACCAGAGCGCGAGGGGCAGAGCGATCTTTACGAAGCCAAGCTTGCGGTGGATGGCGGCGGGGCCTGTCAGTGGCGCTTGAGCAATGTGACCTTCGGTGTCACCTACGCTGATCCCACCCGTTTTGGCGAAAACGTTACATTCGGTGCTGGAGGCGGGATTGTGGTGGTGTTCGACCACAACAACTCGCCGCGCGGTAGGACTGGAATAGAGGTTGAAGGAGATTTGGCTATAAGAAAGGATTATTACCCTAGGATCGATGAAGACTTTTTAGGGCGCTACAAAAAAACTATTAACTTAGTCGGCGAGGCCAGAACCTATCTCAATTACCAAGCACTGCAAGCGCGGAAAGTGTATTTCGAGCCTGTTTTGCATTCAGACTTTGTTCTTTATTCAGCCGGCCCGAAGGTAAAGAAAAAAGGCAACTTCACAACTTTCACCTACCCCGACGGCAGCGTCGTGGCAGATGGTAAATGGCACCCTGATTTCTTGAGACTACAAACCATCCGCACCGGACGCGTCGCCGATTGCTTCACAGTCGGGCGTTACGCCAACTGCCCAGACCGCCGCCCACAATTATTGTCTGAATGGCTGCCCGAGCCTGACAAACCGGGTTACGGGCACTATGTAATCGTCGACGAGTGGGGCAACGAACTGCCGTCGTATGGCTACCGGCTGGTTGGCCAGGACGGCCAGATCTTCCAGAACAGAACCGATATCAAGGGGCGTACAAAACCAATGCCGGCTAGCGCGCATCCGCTGCGCAAGGTCGAATTCCCGGTGCAGGCATGGTAACTCTGTTCAAGCATCTATTTGAACGTCTAAATATTTATCGATAGAAAGCTCGCAAAAAAGAAGATCTTAAATTGAAAATGAATTTATTGATTTTATTATTTTTAGGCATCTCAGGCTGCTCCGGAAATTTTAACCTCAAGGAAGTTTCCATTAACAAAATAATTAATGGACCACCTGAGATTGTTTATCTTCAGGTCGTAACTGATGATGGCTACGATGGTGGAATGGACCGTATCATTCAAAATACAAAGAAGGTCGAGCATGTAAAAGATGTCCAATATATTCGCTCGCATGATTCTGATTACATGAGTTTTTGGGTTCCAGTAACGATCGGAGGTAATGGAAGAGTACCAAAAACAATTTCTGTCTCTTACGACAACTCGCTGTCGCGCCCAGAAATTGGGCTGACAATAAATGGTGAGTGGGCGGATCAGTTTCCCGGGGATTTGCAGAGCGGTGGCATATTACTAAACTTATGTAATGATTCGTCTAAAATTTTTGTTAGCACTTCATCTTTCAATGCCGCCTTCAATGGCTGGCCTTCTACTTATAAAAGAGCTCATTTTCCGCAGGGTAAGTGCATGGAAACCGCTTTATGGGTGACCTTCAATGCCCCATTTATTGAGCGCGATATAAATGGAACTCGACTATTGGGGTTCAGAGGCTTTCTACTGGAGCAATAAAAAGGTAATCCCCACTACCACCAACAGCACGGGAGAAAAACTGCCGAGCACGTTCGTACCCGGCAGAAATACTCTTTTTTAACCCTCGCATCTATTTACTCCTACCAAGTACAGGCGCAGACGGTCATCACCGGCGTCTGTGAAATAGACTTTTCCGACTACCCCGATTGCCGGGATCAATTCATCAAAGCGCTGAATACCACTATTGAGTCGTGAATGGACTACACACTGCACATCGAAACGCCGCTGATGTGGCTGAACAAGGCCGAAACCTGGGCCTTGGCCGATCACGACAATCAGCTGGAGCTTGTCCGCGATCACACGTTGCCTTGCTACAACGGGCTAAAGGGCAGCGGTTGCAAGAACTGTGACGCTTGTCAGCTTCGAGCCAAGGGACTGAGTGAGTTTCTGGAGAACAAAACAGGAACGATGAAAAGCCTGAGTCAAAAAATAAATCTGAGGTAAACAAACCCTTATGGGAGCGAGCCTGCTCGCGAAGACGCCGGCACATTCGACATCCCTGTTGGCCGACACTCCGCCTTCGCGAGCAAGTTCGCACACAAAGGAACGATCAAACCACGTAAAACAGCCTTGATGTTTTCCCCCGCAACTGGTCGCTTTCCATCAATCCACCCGCCTCTCTGCCCCCTAGATTAGGACCCACAACAAAGCCGTACCCTGCGGCGCCAGGCACCGAGGAGAGCCCCCATGCAATCCATGCACACCCTCAAGACCCAAAGTTCGATCGACGGCTGGGACCAGCAGGACCCGGAAGAAGCCTTCACCCTGCCCTCGCGCTACTTCTATGACGAAACCCTGTTCAAGGCCGAGCGCGACAACATTTTCATGCACGCCTGGCACGTGGCCGGGCACGTCAGTGAGTTCGCCGAACCGGGTCAGTACGTGGTCACGGATCTGTTCGACCAGAGCGTGGTGGTGGCGAAGAATCGTCAGGGCCAGATCCATGCGTTTCACAACGTTTGCCAGCATCGCGGCAACCGCTTGCTGGAAGAACGGCGCGGCACTACCAGCGGTGTGGTGCGTTGCGCCTATCACTCGTGGTGCTACGAAATGGACGGCAGCCTGCGCAGCGCACCGCGTTGCGAGAAGATGAAAAACTTCGAGTTGCAGCAGTTCAACATCCCGCAGATTCGCACCGAAGAATTGGGCGGTTTCATCTATTTCAACCTCGACCCGGCCGCGCCGTCCTTGCGGGACTTGTTCCCCGGCGCCGACGAGGAAATGCGCCGGGTGTTTCCGGACCTGGCCAACATGCGCCTGATCGAGGAACAGGACGTGATCGTGCCGGCCAACTGGAAGGTGATCATGGATAACTCCATCGAGGGTTATCACTTCAAGCTGTCCGGGCCCTGCCATATCGACCTGGCGAAGTTGATCGACTTCAAGGGTTATCAGTTGAGCAAACGCGACAACTGGTGGACCTACATCGCCCCGGCCAATCTCTCGGTGACCGAAGCCTACGGTGTGCCCCTGCGCAAGGACCTGAACCCGGACGAATGCTTCTTCAACATCGGCATGTGGCCGAACAACACCTTCTATACCTTTCCGTTTTCGGAGTTCCTGGGCTCATTCATCATGATCCCGCTGGACGCCGAACGCTCGCTGCTGCGCTTCGGTTACTACTCAAGCAATGCCGAAACGGCGGCGGTCAGTACATCGTGCATGAAGTGGATGAACGAAGATCTGGGGCCGGAGGACATCGCACTGAACATCTCGGTGCAGAAAGGCCTGCGCTCGCTCGGTTACGACCAGGGGCGCTACATGATCGATGCCCAGCGCAGCAATGAAAGCGAGCACCTGGTGCATCACTTTCACCGGTTGGTGTTTAACGGGATTCATGGATCGACCGCGAATTAACCGGACGAATACAGTCCCTAATGAAATGGCTCCCCCCTCACACCCTGTGATCATTCTCTAAGCTTTCACAGGGTGTCTTTCGGAGGCTATTGCCATGAACAACGTTGCCATTG
>LNAP01004753.1_pt1 | contig 12381 bp, 13 predicted proteins | sample 602601 | NCBI WGS metagenome assembly LNAP01 (sample SAMN02440304, study PRJNA202911) | soil metagenome | biome: Subtropical and temperate rainforests or woodlands; isolation source: soil samples (1 kg each in a 20% v/v slurry with milli Q water) were... ... | reverse complement strand
GTTGGGCAAGCTCGGCGCCGTCATCGCGCCGGCGAAGATGCCCGACTTCACCGACCTCTATCGCGCTGCCGAGGTGATCGTGAAGTGCGAGGCGGCTGCCATGCATCGGCCGTGGATGGAGGCCGACGCGCCTTATGCCAACCAGGTGCGCACGCGCACGGACGCGGGCTTCTTCATCCCCGCCACGCAGTACATCGATGCGCTGCGGCTGCGCGCCCACTTCGTGCGCGAGTTCCTGGCGCAGGCGATGGACGGCGTCGATGCGGTGATGCTGCCGGCCATCCCCTTCCCCGTGCCGACCATCGACGAAACGGACGTCGAGGCTTCGGGTGGTCCAGCGACGCTCAGCATGGTGGCGCGGTTCACCGGGCTCACGCGGCCCTTCAATACGCTCGGCCTGCCGGCGCTGTCGGTGCCCTGCGGCTTCGACAGCAACGCTGCGCCGATCGGCCTGCAGCTGATCGGCCGGCCGTTCGACGAGGTCCTGCTCTACCGGATCGGTCACGCCTATCAGGGCGCGACCGATCATCATCGCAAGGTTCCGACCTAGCGGCGCCCCTTAACGCCGCACGTCGAGATTCACCGTCACGTTCTTGCGCTGGGTGAAGCTGTCGAGCATGCCTTCGAGCGAGAACTCGCGGCCGATGCCGCTCTGCTTGTAGCCGCCGTAGGACATGCCCGGCACCTGGCCCAAGCCCTGGTTGACCTGTATCCAGCCCGATTCGATGGCATGCGCGGTCCTGAGGCCGGTGCCGATATCGTGCGTCCAGACATAGGCCGCGAGTCCGTAGTGGCTGTCGTTGGCCATGCGGATCGCCTCGGCCTCGTCGCTCCAGCGAATCGCCACCAGCACCGGTCCGAAGATCTCCTCGCGCGCCAGCCGCCAGTCGTTGGAGCGATCGGCGAACACGGTGGGGATGGCATAATAGCCTTCACTCAGCGGGCCGGTCTTGGGCGGCAGGCCGCCGAACACCAGCTTGGCGTCGGAGCGCTTCAGGCCCTCGTCGACGTACTTGCAGACCTTGGTGAACTGCTTGTTGTTGATGATGGTGCCGATGTCGGTCTTCTCGTCGAGCGGATCGCCGATCTTGAGCGCCGTCGTCTTCTTCTCGAGCTTGGCGAGGAAGGAATCGAAGATGTCCTCGTGCAGGAACAGGCGCGAGCCTGCCGTGCAGCTCTGGCTCTGCCGCGTGAAGCGCATGGCGGCGATGATGCCGTCGACTGCCCAGTCCTCATCGACGTCGGGATAGACGATCGAGGGGCTCTTGCCGCCAAGCTCCAGCGACACCGGCACGATGCGCTCAGCGGCCGCGCGCATGACGATCTTGCCGACCTCGGTGGAACCCGTGAACGAGAGCTTGCGGATGCCGGGATGGTTCAAGAGCGGTCCGCCGACTTCCTCGCCGAAGCCGGTCAGCAGGTTCAGCACACCGGGCGGCAGGAATTGCTGGCAGATCTCAGCCAGCAACAGCACGCCGAGCGGCGCATCCTCGGCCGCCTTCATGACCATGGTGTTGCCGGCGCACAGGGCCGGCGCGATCTTGAGCGCAGCCAGCATGACCGGTGCGTTCCACGGGATGATGGCGCCGACCACGCCCAGTGGCTCGCGGCGGGTGTAGGACAGCACGTGCTCGCCGAGTGGGATGGTCTCGCCCTTGAGCTCGCTGCCCAGCCCACCGAAGTAGCGGAAGATGTCAGCGGTGATGCTGGCTTCGCCTCGCGCCTGCGTGCGCAGAGCGTTGCCGGTCTCGAGCGAGATCGTACGCGCGATCTCCTCGGCGCGAGCCTGCAGGGCCTCGGCGATCTTGAGCAGTGCCTTGCCGCGCTCGCGCGGCGGCACCTTGCGCCATTCGGCATAGGCTTTGGTCGCGGCAGCAACGGCGCGTTCGACGTCGGCCGCGTTGCCGCGCGGCACTTCAGCGACCGGCTTACGCTTGGCGGGATTTTCGACGGTGATCCGTGCGCTGGAAGCGCTCTCGACCCACTGGCCGCCGATCAGCATGCCCTTGGGAGAGACGGAGTGATCCTGCGGCTTGCTCTCAGTGGCGGTCATCGACATGCGGGTCCTCCGGTTACAAACACGGCCCGGAGTTTGGCCCGCATGTCATGACGCTACAAGGTGCGCTGCCCCTCTACGCCGCTTGGGCGAGCGGCGTCGCCAACGCCTCTTCCGCACTGAGCGTGCGGGCAACGGCGTGGACCGTCGCGGCGATGCGCACCGCCGCCTGGATCTGCTCGGCGGAAAGGCCGTGCTCGCGGCAAACCTTCTCGTGTGCCTCCAGGCACATGCCGCAGCCGTGGATGGCCGAGACCACCAGGGACCACAGCTCGAAGTCGACCTTGTCGACTCCGGGCTTGGCCATCGCGGTCATGCGCAGCTTGGCCGGCAGGGTCTTGTAGTCGGCTGCGTGCACCAGGTGCACGAAGCGGTAGTAGATGTTGTTCATCGCCATCAGCGATGCCGCGATCTTGGCGGCGTTCAGCGCCTCGGACGTGAGCTCGGGGCCGGAGGCATCGGCCACGGCTTGCGTGGTCGGCGCATGGTTGGCCGCGAGCGCGGCAGCGATGAAGCTGCCGGCCTTCTGCTGCGGGCTGAGAAGCTGCTCGGACGCCAGGCTCGACAGGTTGAGCTTGAGGTCGCGGGCATACTCCGGCAGCCGGTCCTTCAGGACGTCGATCGACATGGTTGGCTCCTTACGCGGCCTTCAGGACCTCTTCGCCCTTCTGCCAGTTGCAGGGGCAGAGCTCGTCGGTCTGCAGCGCATCGAGCACGCGCAGCACTTCCTGCGGGTTGCGGCCGACCGACAGGTCGTTCACCGAGACGAAGCGGATGATGCCCTCGGGATCGACGATGAAGGTGGCGCGCAGGCAGACACCTTCGCTCTTGTCGAGGATGCCCAGCTCCTGGGAGAGCTCGCGCTTGATGTCGGCCAGCATGGCGAACGGCAGGGCCTTCAGGTCGGCATGGTTCTGGCGCCAGGCCAGGTGCACGAACTCCGAATCGGTCGAGACGCCGTAGACCACCGCGTCGCGCTCGGCGAAGTCCTTGTTGAGCTTGCCGAAGGCGGCGATCTCGGTCGGACAGACGAAGGTGAAATCCTTCGGCCAGAAGAACACGACCTTCCATTTGCCGGCGTCGCTCTTGTCGGACACCTGCTTGAAGGCCGTCTTCGCATCGGTGCTCACCACCGCCTTGAGGTCGAAGGAAGGAAACTTGTCGCCAATGGTCAGCATGAAACGCTCCGTTAATAGATTAGAACGTTTCTAAATATGCTGCGTCTGCGTTGAATTGCAAGTCATTCGCAGAACTATTTCAATGAAAATAATTACCCTTTCTTTTTCAATGATTTACGTTTTCGCTTCGCTGTCAGCTCGCCATACTTCATGCCTTCGAGCTTGATGCCGTCTGGGTCGAGAAAGAAAACGGCGTAGTAATCGTCGTAGTACTCATCGGCCGGATCGACGATGCGAATGCGGTGCTCCTCGAGGAAGCTTTGCAGCGCGTCGACGTCCTTCCGATTGCGCAATTCGAAGGCGTAGTGATGCAGGCCGACGTCGCCGATGCTGTGCCTCTTGCGACCCTCAGCCGGCGCAATCCAGTAGCGCGTCTTGCCGTTGGTCCAGCCGATCGTGTTGGGATACTCATCCGAAATCTCGAAGCCCAGGAACTCGAACAGGCGGCCGTAGAAGGCCTTCGATTTCTCGTAGTCACTGACCCTGATCGAGATGTGGTCGATGCCGACCACCTTGCAAGCTGGCTTGGCCATGGGCGCACCTTTTGAGAGAGGGATTCCTGTGGTCACAACGGCGCGGATGTCGGATTGTTTCCCGACATCCGGGGCGAACGATAAGTGCACTATCCAAGACGTTCAGCGCATTGGCGCGGGCAAGCACAGTATGGTTCGTCAGCGAGGCTGCCGGCCAGACGCCGACACCGACGCTCGACCAGATCCGCTCCAGCAAGACGCTGCGCATCGCCTACGATCCCGATGCGCCGCCCTCGGTCAGCTCGGTGACCCGCTTCGACACCATCGTCGACAACAAGGCCGACCTGCTCTGCGAATCCTCGACCGCGACCCTGTCGCGTCGTGCCAAGGTCGATTTCTCCATCCCGATCTTCATCGACGGCGCGAGCTTCGCCATCGGTCCCAACGGCCTGCGTGACGTAACACAGCTTGCCGGCAAGAAGGTCGCCGTGCTGCCCGGCACCACGACCGAGCAGGAGCTGCGCCGCGCGCTCACGGGCACGCAGATCAATGCCGAGCTTGTCCTGGTGAAGACCAACCAGGAGGGTATCGACCTCCTCTCAAAGGCGCAGGTCGCGGCCTATTTCGCCGACCGCGCGACGCTCACCTTCCTGCTACGCAAGGAGATCGCACTCGCCCTGCGTCGGGGCGACAGCGATTTCCGCCTCGCGGTCGATACGGCGCTCAGCCACATCTATCGACGCGGTGAAATCGTCCAGGTTTTCAAAGGGGCTTTCGGGCCGCTGACCACGCCGAGCCCTCTCCTGAACGCCCTGTTCCAGATCTCGGGCTTGCCTGATTAGCCAAGGCGGGCCATCTCCTGCGTATGCGTCTTTCCGTTCTCGATCAGTCGATCGCCGTCGCCGACCGCCCCCAGGACCAGTCGATCCGCAACACCGTGGCCCTTGCCAAGCATTGCGAAGCGCTGGGCTACGAGCGGTTCTGGGTCTCCGAGCATCACAACCATCCGACCATCGTCGGCACGGCGCCCGAGATCGTGATCGCGGCCATCGCCGCCACCACCGATCGCATCCGCATCGGCAGCGCCGGCATCATGCTGCCGCATTACGCGCCGTTCAAAGTGGCCGAGGTCTTCCGCGTGCTCGATGCGCTGGCGCCCGGCCGCATCGACATGGGACTGGGCCGCGCCCCGGGCTCCGACGGCCGCACCGCCTTTGCCCTCAATCCGGCAGCCAACGAGCGGCCCGAACACTTTCCCGCCGATGTCCGCGACCTGATCGCCTGGGTCCATGGCGAGCCCCTCGTCGATCGCCATCCCTTCGGCGCCGTAAAGGCTTTCCCGCAAGGCAATACGGCGCCAGAGGTCTGGATCCTCGGCAGCTCCGACTACGGCGCCCAGGTCGCCGCCTTGTTCGGCCTGCCCTACTGCTACGCCTGGTTCTTCAGCGACGGCGCCGGCGGCGAACGCGCCATAAAGCTCTACAAGGAGAAGTACCGGCCGAGCGCCCGCCATCCCGAGCCGCGCTCGGGCCTCTGCGTCTGGGCGCTGGCTGCCGAGACCATGGAAGAAGCGCAGTACCATTTCACGTCACGCGCGCTCTCGCGCATGAATCGCGACCGCGGGATCCTGGTGCCGTTGGACGCACCCGATGTCGCCGCCAAGGCGCTGGAAGCCTACGACCAGGGCCGCGTCGAGCGTTTTCGTCGCGACTCCTTTGTCGGTACCGGCCCGGAGGTCGCCGCCCGAATCGAGGAGCTCAAGGATCGGGTCGGCGTCGACGAAATGGCCGTCGTCACCTGGACCCATGACGAGGAAGTGCGGCGGGCGAGCTACACGCATCTCGCCCGCGCCATGGGTTTTGCGCCGAAAGCCTAGCGCGCTTCCGTCCAGCTCTCGGAGAACGCCAGCGCACAGGTGCTGAAGGGCCGGCCCTCACGATCACGCTTCCATGGCGTGCCGCGTGCCTGATTGCCGTTGATGGTCAGGCGCGCGCCCAGCGCCGGCACCAGCACGGTGCAGACACCGTATTGCCGGTTCTGTGGCGGCTGGTTGGGCTCGGTGTGGATCAGCAGCGGCTCGCCGATATCGTACCACGTCATGGCGATGTCGGCGTCGTGCGCCTTGATGTGCTCGGTCCAGAAGTAGCGCGGATCGCCCGACTTCGAGAAGCTGGCGTCGATCACGGGGATCGTCGTGTCCTTCAGCTCGGCATTGAGCATGCCCTGCACGGTCTGCTGCAGCCAGCGCGCCATGGCGATGTTGTCGGAATAGATCCGCCAATGCCCGTGCGTCATCTCGCTCTTGACGTAGAGCACGTGTCCCGGGCCGGCCGGGCAGAACAGGATCCGCCAGTAGCTGGCGTCGGTCGAATTGGGGTCGCCGTCTTTCTCGGACAGGCGAATGAACGGGTTCTCCCCGGTCAGGATCAAACGATGTGGGTCTGCGACGGGCATTCTTCCTCCTCCTAGAGCACTTGGTTGCGCAGGGTCTTCTCGCCCTTCCATAGCCGATCGAGATTCTCGACCAGGATGTCGATCACGTTGTCCTCGTAGGCGCGCGTCTCGCCCGCAGTGTGCGGCGTGACGAAGACGTTGGGCATCGTCCAGAGAGGCGAGGCAGCTGGCAATGGCTCTTCCGCGGTGACGTCGATCGCGGCGGCCCAGATGCGGTTGTTCTTCATGGTGTCGATCAGGGCGGCCTCGTCGGCGACCTTGCCGCGCGCCACGTTGACGAACACCGACGAGGGCTTCATCGCCTTGAAGGCCGCGGCGCTCATCAGACCGGTGGTCTCGGGCGTGAGCGCGCAGGTCAGCGCCACGATGTCGGCCTGCGGCACCAGCTTCACCAGGTCAGCCATGCCGTAGATCGAATCCGCGCCGTTCTCGCCCTGTGACGGATCGCGACGAATCCCGACCACCTTCATGCCGAAGGCCTTGGCCAGCAGCGCAAGGTGGCTGCCGATGCGGCCCATGCCGACGACCAGCAAGGTCTTGCCGCCGAGCTCGTCCTCGCGCTGGGCGAGATCGCCGATCATGCCGCGCCACATCGTCTTGTGCTGATTGTCGCGCGCCTCGGGCAGACGGCGGAAGATCGCCAGGATAAGGGCGATCGCATGCTCGGCCACGGCGCGGGCGTTGACGCCGGCAGCGCTGGCCAGCCGCACGCCCTTGGCGCCGAGCTGCTCCTTGGAATACTGGTCCATGCCCGAGCTGATCGACTGGATGAACTTCAGCTTCGACGCGTGCGGAATGAGATCGTTCTTCCACATGCCCGAGGCCACGACGATGTCCGCTTCGCCAATGCGCTTCACCAGATCGTCATAGGCCCAGACCTGGAAGCTCTTGATGCCGGCCTTTCGCAGCTCGAACCGCGCCTGCATCTGGTAGGCCGCGTGCGCAAAGCAGATCGTCAGATTGTCCTTCGACGGAAACATTCGCCCCAAACTCCCTAAGCTTTGCGCTCTCCGATGGTGCTGTGGAAGCGCGACAGGAACGACGCCGTACGCGGGTTCGTGGGCCGGAGCAAGACCTCTTCCGCCCGCCCCTGCTCGACCACCTGGCCGGCATCCATGACGAGGACCTGATCGGCGACGTCGCGCGCGAACGCCATCTCGTGAGTCACCACGATCATGGTCGTGCCGTCCGTCGCGAGCTGCTTCATGACATCCAGCACCTCGCCCACCAGTTCGGGATCGAGCGCCGACGTCACTTCGTCGAACAGCATGATCTCCGGCGCCATCGCCATCGCGCGCGCGATGGCGACACGCTGCTGCTGGCCGCCCGACAGATTGCGCGGGAAGCGATCCGTGAGAGCGGCCAGGCCGACCTTGGCCAGCAGATCGCGGGCGACGGTCTCGGCTTCGGCCTTCGGCATCTTCTTCACGATGACCGGGCCGGACATCACGTTCTGCAGCGCGGTCATGTGCGGGAAGAGATCGAACTGCTGAAACACCATGCCGATGCGGGCGCGGAAGCGCGCCAGGTCGCGGCCGCGCGGTGTGGAGTGCTTGTCGCTGAAATCGATGCGGCGGTCACCGACCTGCAGCGTTCCGGCCGACGGCTCCTCGAGCAGATTGATACAGCGCAGGAACGTCGACTTGCCGCAGCCCGACGGGCCGATCACGACGACGACCTGGCCGCGATCGACCTCGAGCGACACGCCGCGCACCGCCTCGACCGTGCCGTAGCTTTTGCGCAAGCCCTCGGCCTTGACCATCACCTCGCCGCTACTGGTCAACGCGCGCCTCCAGGCGGGCCGCCCACAGGGTCAGCGGATAGAGGATGACGAAATAGGCGATGGCGACGCTGGTATAGACCTCCAGCGGCCGGAAGGTGTCGGAGACGATGATCGAGCCCGTGTACATGAGGTCGGGAATCGCCACGACGTAGAGCAGCGAGGTGTTCTTGAGCTGGATGATCGACTGGTTGACGAACGGCGGGATCATGCGCTTGGTGGCCTGCGGCAGGATGATGTGGCGCATCAGCTCGCCGCCGGTCATGCCGAGCGCGCGCGACGCCTGCCACTGGCCCTTGTCGATCGAGATGATGCCGCCGCGGAAGATCTCGGTGGCGAAGGCGCCCATGTAGAGCGTGAGGCCGAGGCCCGCCGCGAACCAGTCCGGCAGCTCGACCTGCAGCACGATCGGCAGCGCATAGTAGAACCAGACGATCTGTACCAGGAGCGGCGTGCAGCGGAAGATTTCCACGTAGTAGTGGACCGGCAAGGTCACCCAGCGGCTGCGCACCAGCAGCAGCAGCCCGCAGATCACGCCGATGATCATGCCGCCGACCACGGTGCCCACCGAGTAGGCCAGCGTGACGCCGAGCCCCTTTGCCCAGAGATGCGTGTAGCTGAGGACGAGACCGAAGTCCCACTTGTAGACGGCGGCGAGGATCATGTCAGAACCGGTCGGGACGGAACGGTGCGAGGTCCACCGTGGTCGGCTTGCCGGTCGCGAGCTCGGCGACAAGCTTGCCGGTGATGCCGGCCATGGTGAGACCGAGATGGTCGTGGCCGAAGGCGAAGAACACGTTCTTGTGGCGCGGCGAGCGGCCGATCACCGGCTTGGAATCAGGATGCGACGGCCGGGGGCCCATCCACTTCGAGGCGGGTTCGCCCTTCAGCCCGGGCACCAGCTCCTTGGCATGCCGCGCGATCATGTCGGCGATGCGCATGTCGGGCGGCGCGTCGGGGGCCGCGAACTCTGCAACGCCGGTCGCCCGGATGCCTTCATGCATGTGCGCCAGCGAGACATTGCGATCGGCTGACACCAGCGCGCGCCTCAGACCGAAGTCCTGGCCGGCGAACATCACGTGATAGCCGCGCTCGGCCTCCAGCGGCACCGACGTGCCGAGCTGCTTGGCCAGCGGCCGCGACCACACTCCGGCCGCCAGCACCACCGTCTCGACATCGATCGGGCCGCGATCGGTGACGATCTTGGTCGGCCCTTCGCCGCCGATCTCGAAGCCGCGCACCTCGGCGTTGACGATCGCACCGCCGCGGCGGACGAAATCCTGGGCCAGCGAATCGCACAGCCGCCACGGATCGATGGTGCGGTTGACATCGGGCAGCGACACCGCCTTGACGATATTCTGCGAAAGCGCCGGCTCCATCTGCCGCGCCTCGTTGCCGTCGAGGATGTCCATGTGGACTCCGTGGCGACGGCGCAGGTCGAGGGCGTAGGCGGCATTCCGGAATGTCTCTTCGCTTTCGAAGAGCATCATCAGCCCGTCGTCCTTCACCCACTGCTCGGCGTCGGCCCCTTCGATCAGCGGCGCGTAGCCCGCGTGCGTGTGCACCAGCAGGGAATTGCGGGCGGCGGCGATCTCCTCGACGCGTGACGGCCGCGCCGCCGCGACGAAGCGCAGGAACCAGGGCAGCGCGCTCGGCACGTGACTCCAGCGCAACTTCAGCGGCGACGTGGGGTCGAACAGCATCTTCGGGACCTTCTTCAGCACGCCCGGCATGGCGAAGGGCACGCAGGAGGCGGTGCCGAAGCTGCCGGAATTGCCGAAGGATGCCTTCATGCCCGGCTCGCCTTTGTCGACGAGCTGGACCTTGAAACCCTCGCGCTGAAGATGGAGCGCGCAACAGACGCCGACGATGCCGGCGCCTATCACGGTAACGGATCTTGCCATCAGACGGACGGGGCCATCAGTTCGGCGAGAACGACACGGTCGGCGGGATTTCCAGGCCCTCGCGCTGGAGTGCCGCCTTCATGCGCGCCTCGTTGTGGCCGAGGAGGATGTTCCACTCCGCCCAGCGGTTGAGGAACTTCTGCCAGCGCGCATCGTCTTCGAGACGCAGCCCGATATAGCCCGGCAGGGCCACCCGCGGCGTCGGATTGACGAAGTCGCCCAGGCCCGGGTTCTTGGACTTGGCGACCATCGAGTTCAGCACCGTCGTGGTGAAGGCGTCGGCGCGGCCCGACGACACGGCGAGCGCGATCTCCGCCGCCGACTTGAACTCCACGCGCGTCGCCTTGGGCGCCATCTTGCGCAGCAGCAGCTCGTCGGACGTGCCGGTCATGACGGCGACCTTCACGCCCTCCTTGTTGTAGTCGGCCCATACCTTGCCGTTGAACTTCGGATTGTTCACGGTCACCCATTCGATCCAGTAGATCGGGCCCGCGAAGTCGATGGCGGTCGAGCGCAGCGGCGTCGCCTGCAACGCGAAGTTCATGTCGACCTTGCCGGCCTGCAGCGACAGCACCGCCTCGCCGAAGCCGCCGACCTCGACCGGCACGTACTTGACCTTGAGCTCGTTGGCGATGTCCTTGCCCATGTCGACCATGGCGCCGACCCATTCGCCGCTCGCCTTGTCGCGCATGAAATAGGGCGAATACTCGAACACGCCCATGCGTACCTGGCCGGTGCGCTTGATCAGGTCCCAGGTCGATTCGTTCTTGGGCTGCGCCCGCGCTGGAACTGAAACAGCGGCAACAGTGACGGCAGCAGCAATGGCAGTCGCGGAAGCGACATCACGTCGGCGGATCCCCATATTCCTTCTCCTCTCGGCCGTTATTCGTCTTATTGGACCGATCTTCGTCGGTTCGTATCCCACGCTCGAGGAGGCGAAACGCGCCAGACTCTAGGTGTCGCGCTTCACACCCGTCAAGAACGCACGCAAATTGTGAGCCAATCGCCTATTTCAACGTCTCGACGGCGTAGTGCTTCACGCGATCCTCGTCGACCTTGATGCCGAGCCCCGGCGTGCGCGGCACGATCACACGTCCATTCTCGATGGGAAACGGCTCCGCCAGCAGGTCGCGCTCGAGGAAGTACTTGGCCTGATAGAACTCGCAGCCCAGCGAGATGTTGGGCGTGGCCGCGATCATGTGCGTGCCCGCGAGGTGGGCAATGCCCGTCTCGAACATGTCGCCGCCGTAACAGGCGATACCCGCCGCCTCGCAGATCGCTGCCACCTTGCGACCGGCCAGCATGCCACCGTGCTTCATGATTTTTATGCTGACGAGATCGGCCATGCGCTGCGACGCCACGAGCAGCGCGTCAGTCGGTGTGAACACGCTCTCGTCGGCCAGCACCGGCGTGTCGAGCGCGCGCGTGATCTCGGCCAGAGCGGCGCGATGATGACCCGGCACCGGCTGCTCGATGAAGGTCGGCTTGAACGCCTCGACGTCGCGCAGTTGGCGGATGGCATCGTGGGTCACCATGCCTTGATTGTAGTCGATGCGCAGGTCGGCATCGGCCGGCAGCTCCTTGCGGAAGCGCTCCATGCGCTTGAGGTCGGCGGCGTGGCCCGCGAACCCCGTCTTCATCTTGAACAACCGCAGGCCTTCGCCGTAGAGCCGCTTCACCATTTCCATGTCGCGGTCGACGTCGGGATCGGCGACGGAGAACGACAGAGGAATGTCATCGCGGCAGCGGCCGCCCAGAAGCTCGGCCACCGGCAGGCCCGAGGCCTGGCCGACGATGTCGAACAGCGCCATCTCCATGGCGGCCTTGGCTTCGGGATGGCCGACCACGGCATGGTCGGCGTCGTGCATGAGCTGTTCGATGCGAAACGGCTCGGCGCCGATCAGCACGGGCCTGAGATAGACGTCCAGAGCTGCAGCATTGGCCTCGATGGTGCCGGTGAACACCGCCCACGGCGCCGCATCGCCCCAGCCGGTGATGCCGGCATCCGTTTCGAGCTTCAGAATGGCGTTCTTCACCGAGCCTGCGACGTCGCCCGAGCCGTGGCGACGCATCAGGCGCACCGGGATGTCGGTGATGTAGACCGTCGCCGCCGTGATCTTGATCTGCTTCACGAATTCCCCCGCTTCCCGAGCCTCAGTCTATCGCGCACTATGCGTGCCAACCACAACGGGGAACGAACCATATGCGCCGCAATCTGCTCCGCGAACGCCTGGACGCCGGCAAACCGACCGTCGGCACGCACATCCTGTCGGCCTGGCCGACCCTGGTGGAGCTGATCGGCCATTCCAAGCAGTACGACTATGTCGAGTTCACCGCCGAGTACGCTCCCTTCACCATGCATGACCTCGACAATCTCGGCCGCTCCTTCGAGCTCATGAACATGGCGGGCATGATCAAGATCGAGCAGACGCAGTACACCCACCAGGCGATGCGGGCGATCGGCGCCGGCTTCCAGAGCGTTCTGTTCGCCGACATCCGCTCGGTCGAGGACGCAAAGGTCGCCGTCGACGCGGTG
>LNAP01004752.1_pt1 | contig 12383 bp, 10 predicted proteins | sample 602601 | NCBI WGS metagenome assembly LNAP01 (sample SAMN02440304, study PRJNA202911) | soil metagenome | biome: Subtropical and temperate rainforests or woodlands; isolation source: soil samples (1 kg each in a 20% v/v slurry with milli Q water) were... ... | reverse complement strand
CAATCGAACAAGGCTCCATTCCACATTCGGATATATCGCTCCGAACGAGATGGAGCTAAAAGCCGCCTAAACCCGTCCACTTCTTCGGGGGAAGATCACACCATCACCATCGACCGGCAATCGAGGGAAGCGTTGTGGGTCGAGGAGCCTGTCAATCAGACGCAGCTCTTGTGCAAGAACTCTGAGAACAGAATCAGGAAGTACACGATAGAGAGTTCGCCGGGTTGGAAGAGAGTGTTCGGGAACAAGTCTTAGGGCATTCCAAGGGGGCGCTGGGGATTAAGGAAATAATTGTGCTCTTAAGGGCTGTTTAACTGGCTTTAGATGCTCTCAAGAGCATTTTCTTGCATTTTCGACTTAAGATAGTATATGCTCTTAAGAGCACATTAAACGACTTAAGAGGCTCTTGAAGGCACATGGTCGCCCCCAACAAGCTCCAAAAAGCCCCCCCATTCCCGGTCGAGCAGGCGTTAAAACGCCTGGGAGACAACCTGCGTACCGCGAGGATCCGCCGCAACCTCACCATCGAGGACGCTGCCGAACGGATCGGAACGGGCCCGCGCGCGGTGAGGGATGCCGAGAGCGGTAAGCCTTCGACCGGCATCGTTGTCTATTCAGCACTGCTCTGGCTTTACGACTTGCTGCAGCCGTTCGACCAATTGGCTGATCCTCTAAGCGACAAAGAAGGCCTTTCGCTGGAAGCAGCGAAATCGCGTACACGCGCCCGCAAGAGTGGGGGCCTCGATAATGACTTCTAAGGGCAACACCGAGTGCTTTGTCTATATTACGCTTCCGGGTGAAGCTGAATCTGTAACCGCAGGACGCTTCGAGCTGACAAAGGACCGGCGCGGCAACCCGCTGGGCCGGTTTGTCTACGGCAAATCCTATCTCGCGCGCGGCAACACGGTCGCAATCGACCCCATCGAGCTCAAGCTTTCGAGCGACACTTACGAAACCACGCGTCTGAACGGGGTATTCGGCGCGCTGCGCGATTCCGGCCCCGACTATTGGGGCCGCCGCGTCATCGAAAAGCATGCGGGCGTTCCGCAGCTGGGCGAACTCGATTACCTGCTCAATTCAGCGGACGACCGGGCCGGGGCGCTCGGCTTCGGTCTTAACCAGACGCCGCCGGCCCCCCGGCGCAAATTCAATAAGACACTCGAACTCGCTAAGCTACAGGAAATCGCCGAAGCGCTGATGCGTGAGGAGGATGTAAAGACCGAGGAAGCCGCGCAGGTCCAGGATCTGATGCTCATCGGCACATCCATGGGCGGCGCACGCCCGAAAGCCGTTGTGGAGGACAACGAGGGCCTGTGGGTCGCCAAGTTCAATCGCCTAGACGATCGCTGGAACAACACCCGCGTTGAGCACGCGATGCTTGAGCTCGCAAGAACCTGCGGCATCAGCGTTGCGACAAGCCGCGTCGAAACGATTGCCGGAAAAGACGTGCTTTTAGTCAAGCGCTTTGACCGCGAAAAGACCGGGAAGGGATATACGAAGGCACGAATGATCAGTGGCCTCACGCTGCTTCGCGCCGAAGAAGCCCCTGAGACGCGGGACCGCTGGTCCTACGTTCTGATCTCGGAAGAGCTGCGTCGTGTGGTGGCGGAGCCAAAGAAAGACGCGCCCGAGCTGTTTCGCCGGATGGTCTTCAACGCGCTGATCTCGAATATCGACGATCATCCGCGCAATCACGCGCTCATCGCGAAAGAGCGCGACTGGCGACTCTCGCCCGCTTATGATCTGACACCGTCGCCCATGGTCGCCCAGGATCGCCGCGACCTCGCGATGGAGATTGGCGATCAGGGCCGCTACGCAAACGCGAAAAATCTTCTCTCGCAGTATACCCGCTTTTTGCTCGAAGAGGAGGAGGCGAAGGCCATCGTTTCTACCATGACCGAGAAGGTGCGCGCGACCTGGTATGATGTCGCTCGTGCGCAAGGCATAACCGAGAAGGATGCCGAGACGATCAGAAGCGCGTTTGTTTATGAGGGGTTTTCGTACTGAGCCACCCGGGCTCAGTCGCTCGTCTTACCCTTCTTCGCGCGGGATCGTTAGCCACCAGGGCGGCGCGCAACGCCGACTATCGCGCAAATAATCCTATGGGATAGTATCGAAGCGAACGTAGAACTCTTTCGCGCCTTCCGTTATACGGAACGCCGGTTCTAGTTCTTTTGGCACCGGAACGTATGTCCTATCCTTCGTCATGATGGTGGTAGTCGGGAACATTGCGCCGCCTGTCGTTGTACTTTCGAGAGGTTCTTTCAACTCAATATCGTAGTAAAGACTTAGTTCGCCGGTCGCATCCGTGAAAATGTACACGACGCGATGGCTACCCCAAATAAGCTTCGTCGTGTGGGGATAGCGAAGAAATTCTCCCTCGATTCTGGTGGCCCGATCTGACAAAGCCAGAAAAAGCTGAAAGTTGTTCAGCTTCACATGGGGGTCAGCGACGGTCAGCACCTTCTTGTCGGTTAACAACTCAGGCCGAAGAATTGGCGGAACCGCTTCGAGCTCATTTTGCACCGAAGCAGGAACTGGCGTCTCCGAGCTTGCGTCTATAATTCCTGGAATCTCATTTTCTACACTGCCTACCTGCTCCTTACGCACTTCTTGGCGCTGCGTCGATGTCCGCCCGCCCGATGATTTGAGAACCTGATCGAGATCCGCTTTTCCGGACAAGTAATCGGCGAGCAAGGACTCTACTTTACCAAATTCACTCTCTTCATACCGAAAAAGCTCCTTATTTTCTTTGAGGCGCTTGTAGAGCGCATCTCGTCCTTGCCGAGTAGACGATGGAACGTGATCTCGAATTTGCGGGTACAAATGCTCTCTCGCGAAATCCTTAACAAACCCGTCAAACACATCCTTTGCGGTTTTGTAGCACTCTACGACCATCTTAACCGCGGGCATATCCTCACTAATTGCGATCTCAAGTGGGCCATCTTTCTTCTTCTCGATATGAAAAGCCACGCCATGGCTTATCTTCGCGAATGCCACGTCAACATCGGGCATGAGATACTCATCGAGAAGCACGCCGCGTAAACGCACCAGAAACATAGCTTCTTCGAAGCCCAGCTTAATATGGGGAATACGCTCAACGATAGTTCTCTCGGGAACTTCTTTGATATTCAGGATATCTCTAATGTACCGCTGCTGAAGTTTTCTGCGCGGATTGTTTTGACTTACTTGAAGAAGGTTCGTTTGCTCGGTTCCGAATTTCTTTAGGATCGTAGCGTCCCGTCCTGCGTAAAAAAGCTTGGGTTTTCCTGGCTCGAACGTGGGAACGGTTCGCAATTCCAAATCTTCATCCGACGGCAGAACGCTGACAGTTACTCTGTTCGCGTAGCTGATGAGACCATGATTTAAGATATACTGTTGGAAATTTTGGTTTTGATCGGCAGCCTCTGTTTCCGAAAGTTCGGTCGAAACTTCCGCCTCGATCATCGATATGATGTTTGCTACATGATCGATGCTTTCCCGGCTTAGCGCTTCACGTCCCGCAGTTGGATGCAGGATATTGAGATTTACGAAGCCGCCGAAACTATAGCTTCCCGACACAGGTATTGGCGCAAGGCCAAAGAGATTGCGATAGCCTTGAGTTTGTCCGCCATCCTGAACGAGGAACACCTCTCCCGTGAGATTAGCGCCATTCAAAGAAATGTTTCTGAGCCGTGCAATAACGCGGCTTTGCTGATTGAGTAATATCTGCAATTCACCAGCAAACTCACCCCTCGAAACGTCGCGACTTGGTCTAGCGGTGAAACCGGCAGATTTACCTTCTATTGCGGTTTCAAATTGCTGCTGGCTAATATTGTGTCCGTTGACGAGCACCGGGACCGGAAGGAAACGGACGTAGGGCGATAGATATTCCTTGACCGCTTCTTCGTCGATCGAAGATGCTGGATCGAGGTCAGCGACGATAATTGTTCCAGGCCCGCGTTCGTCGTTGACGCGTTCAAGATCGATACAGTCATGCGCGATCCTGAGTTCTTCCCGCTTTGCCAAGCTTATCAGCGTTGTATTCGTCTCAATGTGTCGCGTTTCGACACGTAACGCGGTGCAAACGCCAAAATTGGCCATCGCTCCGATCCCGAATGTCCCAATCACGCCCGATCGCTGTGCGAGCTCGGACCGCTTGCCGCTTGAACCGGCTTTCCAAAAATTATTCTTAAGAACCTCCTCAGTCATGCCGATCCCATCATCTCGAACAGTTAGACGGTTTTGTTCAACGGCAATTTCGATCTTTCGATTGGCTAAGGGAGTTGATTCTGCTGTACATCTCATCAATATCGCGTCGTAAGCGTTCTGCACATTTTCTCGCAAGAACGCCTTTGGCGAATCATAGATTTCAGAGGCAAGAATTTCCAGTATTCTGCTTGTCTCGACATCAAACGATATTCTTTCCTTGGTCTCTGTGGTCATTTAAGCCTCACCAGATATTTCTTCTGCAGCTCTGCGACTGACCCATCCGACAAGCTGCCAATCACGGGATCTTCCAATAATGTTTGAAGACGGCCCCGATCTGTCTCCCATAGAGCATCCATTAGGGCTATAGCTTCGGCCGCGCTCTGCGGCGGATCAAAATTGGCTGCGATCGCCGCTGCGTCTTTCAGCGTCGTTAGGCATTCGAGCAGCAAGCGGCGGGCCAGTTGGTCCTTCCTTGCTAGCGGTTGAAGCAATCCAATAGCTTCTTTGTGCCGCTTATTCTGAACGAGACCCTCAGCCGTAACGAGCTGTTGCGTAAGGCGCAAAGCGGCATCTGCGGGCTGCGGAGGTGGGTCGAATTCGAAATCAATGATCATTTTGTCCGGGGTAATAGCGCGGCGGCACCAAATCGGCGTTTCGCCCGCTCCATTCTGCGCTTCTCTAACGTGCAGCACTCCCTTTCGAAGCGCAGTGTCCAGCTCGATGATATTATACGCTCTGCCGTGATTGAACGACGCGCTTCCGCAGAGTGTCCCAGCGCTTATGACAGTCATTCGACGCTTAGCGCCGTACTCAAATCGAGTGTCGATGAATTGCGGTCGATGTTGATGGCCGTGCAGACCAATCGAAAATCCGCAATCGATAAGGTTTTGTAAAACGCCAGCGGGCATGTAGTCAGTCTGGCTTGGCGCACCCTCGGTGTTATGGTGCCAGACCGCCAGTCGTAGACGATCCGCGTAACGCGGGTCGCGGAGCTGTTTGTCAGCTCCGGCGATCGACCCGGGATGTATGGCTCCTTGAGTATTAAAGATATCGTTATTGTGGCAACTCGAAAAGCCCGTGATCGTCAAGTCGAACTCAGGGAAGTCAAATACATCGTATTGCTTGGCCGGATTGAGGTCGTAAGATCGCTTGCCCTGATAAAAATCTTTGTAGAATATTGCGAATGCCTGCAACCGCGCGGCATATTTATCTTCGTCTAGGACTCGATATAGTGCGAGCTCGTGCCATGACCACCGCATGCGCGAGCCGGATTTGAACAACTGACCAACCAGGTCTTTCTTGCGATCGGGCTGTATTGGGACCGACTCAAGGCTTTCCATGAAGGTGCAGGCGTCGACGTCGTGATTGCCTGGAATGATGACGACCCGACTCCGGTCGCCGCCAACGAACCTTTCGGTTAGTTCGACGATGAACTCTTTGGCCTCGGCATATTGCTCTGCGAGCAATTTCTCGAAGTCCGCGGTGCCGGGCCAGACGCCCTGAACGACATCACCGCTGACGACAATGATGTCGGGAGCGCGCACCTGAGGATCGTCGACCGACGTATATCTATCGCGGTCACGATCAAGCGAGGTCAGCAAAACATCGTTCCGAATCGGATTGGCCGGATCGCGATGAAGATCGGAAACCTGAAGAATGCTGAGCTTCACCTGATCAATCATCCCGTTCTGAAAAATTTTTCGGCTCGTCGCGTGGTCAATTCAATTTGACGCAAAGCAAACAATGGTGCGGGCGGCCGGAATCGAACCGGCACAGGCCTTGCGGCCCTACGGATTTTCGTACCACTTCGGTTTTCACCGCCGCCGCGAGGCGTTTGTGGTCTGGACTATCCCTTCACCGTGGCGCGTGAGCGCGGTAGGTGCTGCCCGTCTAGTCTCTACACCTTCTTCCGCGAGGAAGCTTGGCTCGGGATTGCCATTTGAGAGGTTTCCCCGACTTTGAGCAGTTCTGCATCCACGGTTTCCCGCGAAGCACTCAATTGTTTAAGTCCGTTGCGTCTACCAGTTTCGCCACGCCCGCTACTCCCCATCTATAGCGAAGCACACGGAGGGGGAAAAGCTGTTTATTCACATGATATTATTGCGGTTTTTCTTCTTGGGCTTTGCCCATTTCTTGCCGGTCGGCTTTTCTGCCGGGTCGGGCAGGCGAGACCGTTTCGCCTTCCGGACATTAATCGCGGTGGTATCGAGCGTGTTGACGAGATGTGAAGCGTAATATTTCTCGATCATCTCGACGCTCGTCCGGCAGTTTTTCGCGATTTGATAGACGTCCGCACCCTCCATGAGCCGCAGACAGATATAGGTGTGGCGCAGGCTGTAAGCCGTGCGCGGCTGGCCGTCGCGGTCCTTCTTGAGCTTGAGCTCATTCAGGACGGCATCGAACAGCTCATGATGCCGTTTCGGGAAGAGAAGGTCGGTCGGCTGTGGCGTGACCTCGATCTCAACTTCCTTGCCGTGCTGATCGACGTCTATAACGGCCCGCTTCCGCTTGAGGAGCCGCCTGAACGGAAGGACCGCGCCCGGCATGCTCTTACAATATCCGACGCCGCGTTTGCCGCGAACCTCGATTTCAAGGATGGTTTCGCTAAGGCCGTCATCGTGAGCGATCTTCACATCGCGAAACTGAAGCTTCCAGGCTTCATCGGGCCGGAGACCGCTATTGACCATGAACAGGACGAAGTCGTGGAGCTGTTCGCTTTCCCATTTGTATCTGATCTTGCGCGGGTTCTGCGCGCGTTCGCGCGTCGCCTGGTAGAGCTGCTTGTATTCTTCAGGCGAGAACCAAGCGCGGTGTGAGACTTTGCCTGACGCTTTGTACGGTTCCGACAAGTCAGGCATGACCTTGAGCCAGCCATGGCGCACGGCGGCTTTGAGAACCTGTCTGATGACCACCACTTCTTGGTGGATGGTGTTTCGGGCAGGGGGTTTTCCATATAATTGAATCGCCTTTTCATGGCGATGCACTCGGTAATCTTGAAGCAGGCCGGGGGTTATTTCAGGAAGGTACTTATCCTTGAGGAATGGAAGGATGTGATTGTCGAGCCGCCTGCGGTGGGCGGCAACATAAATCGGGCTGCGCTGGCCCTGGGTGAGGACCGTGTACTCGCGCAGAAACTGTTCTGCCGCGTAACCGAACTTCTTCTCGTTCGCGAATTTCTTTCTGTCCTGGAGCTCTCCCTTGAGCAGCTTGCCTTGCAGGGTGAGATACCAGTCTTTCGCTATGTCCTTCGCCTGGGCGAGGCTTTCTTCCTTGGTCGAGTTGCGGTGATTGACGCCGTTGATGAAGGTCGCGCACTGCCAGAACCTGCTGTCTACGCGCTTGTAGACGTGGAGCGCTCCTCCCATCAATTCGTGATGCGCTGACTCCTGATGCTCTGACAAAATGGCCTCCTGAAATACAATTATAACACGAAACGTGTAACAACTGTGTAGCAGGTTTTGGGTCGAATTTTGAGGCCAAATTTGTCTAGTGGGTTGTTATTATTAGTCTTTTTTAAGCAACATAATTATCAGTATACAATTTTAAGTCCCTTGCATCTACCAGTTCCGCCACGTTCGCTTATCTATCGCCAGATCAGATACTTAGCGCGTTTTCTCAAGGTCTGGAATCGGGTAAGATCAAAGAAAACGCGGCCTTTGCTTAAGCCAGCGCGGCACTTAAGGCAAAGCCTCAATGCGGACATCCAAGCCTGCTTTAGGCAATCTCAACATTGTCCGTCTACGAAAGCCGTATGACCATCCGCGCGCGCCATAGCCTGCCATTGCCATCAATACCCGCTGCGACCGCACTGCTAGTGCTCGGTATCGGGCTCGCCGGTTGCGCCCAGATGGGCGAAAGCATGTCATCTGCGTTCGTCGATCCCGCCAAATATGACCTGTACGACTGCAAGCAACTGGAGACCGAGCGCAAGGCTCTCGCCGACCGCACGGCTTCCCTGCAAGGCCTGATGGCGAAGGCCGAAACCGGCACCGGCGGCGCCGTGGTGGTCGAGGTCGCCTATCGTAACGACTACATTTCCCTGCGCGCGCAGACCAAGCTCGCTGACGAAGTCTGGCGACGCAACAAATGCCAACCATCTCCGCCGGCAGCGGTTATCCCCGACGCACCGGCCGCGCCATCTGTGCCTGCCAGGGGCCGCCATCCATCGGCACGCTCCGGCAGCGCCGTCCATTAGCGATCACGGCCTTTGTTGTCGACGCCTCACGCGCGCCAGTCGTAGATCCAGTTCTGCCGAGCCAGCATGCGCCGCGGTCCTGCCGACTTGATGAACATGTCGCGCGCCAGGGCCGCCGCGCCATTCAAGTGATAGATCAGGCCGTTGCGCCGCGCCGTGCGTTGAACCCGCATCACGCGCGAGCGGCGCAGGCGCCCGTAGCTTGTCAGCGCCGACGCAATGTCGGCTGCATTTTCGCTTTCGACTTCACCGAGGCACTTCGCCAGTACCGCCGCATCCTCGATCGCCATGCCCGCGCCCTGCGCAGCAAACGGCAGCATGGCATGCACGGCGTCACCGAGCAGCGCAATCGCGCCATCGCTCCAATCACCACCGTCGGGCACGGTGAACAGCGCCCATTTCCGCCATTCGTCGACCGCGCCGATCATTACCCGCGCCGGTTCCGGCCACAGCGATGCGTTAAATGCGTCCCTGATTTCGTTGGCCTCGCCAGGCGCGCTCCAGCCCGGCTGGTTCCATATGCCGGAGACGATGGCGACCACATTGATCTGGCGCGCGCCGGAGATCGGGTAGGCCACGAGATGCGCGTTCGGTCCCATCCAGAGCTGGACGCGGGGCGCGATATGCTCGCGCGGCAATTGCGTGGCTTCGAACGTTCCGCGCCAGGCGATCAGCCCGGAGAATTGCGGCTGCACCTCGGGAAACAGATGCTGCCGGACCGCCGACCAGATTCCGTCGGCGCCGACCAGTGCAGTCGCAAATTCCTGCTGGCGCGTCGTGCCGCTGCGCTGGACCACGGTCAGCCCCTTGGCGTGGGGTACGACGTCTTCGAACTGGCAGCCGAGCCGCAGTTCGATATCGGGATGGTCATTGACCGCCGCCTGCAGCGACGCCTGCAGGTCGGCGCGGTGCACCACCCAATAGGGCGCGCCCGCGCGCGAGCTCGCGGCCTCGCCAAGCGGCAGGCAGGCGATTTCGCCGCCGCTGCGTGTGCTCATGATGCTGATGGCATCGGGCATCACCGCGCGCGCGGCAAGCCGCGGCTGCAATCCGAGTTCCACGAGGATGCGGCTGGCGTTGGGTGAAAGCTGCAAGCCGGCGCCTGCTTCCTCCAGGCGCTCGGCTCGCTCGAGTACGACGACGCGAAAGCCTTGGGCGGCGAGCGCCAGCGAGGCGGTCAGTCCTCCGATCCCCGCACCAGCGACGACGATGGTGCGCGACGCGGCCACGGACCGATCAGGCGACCTTGTCTTTCAGCACGCATTCCGGCGGCCGAGCCTCGCCGGCCTTGAGGTCGGGGGCGTAGCGATAGAGCGTCGAGCAATAGGGGCAGATGATCTCGTTGTCGTTGCCGAGGTCAAGGAAGACATGGGGGTGGTCGAACGGCGGATTGGCCCCCACGCACATGAACTCCTGCGAGCCGATCTCAATGACCGACACGCCGGCATCATTGTGGAAATGGGGAACGACATGGTCGGACATTATATACTCACCTTGAATAGCAATGGAGGGCGGACACAATCAACAAGACGCAGCAGACCTGAGGGCTGCGCACCATACTGATACCGGCGGGTGCAGTTGATTCCCAGTGTGCCCCGACCGCTCATTTGCTCATGCAAATTCGACACAATCTTGTCGTCCCAGAGAAGCCCTTCTTTCGTCGGGGCTGTTGTGTCTTAAAAACGGCACACCATGTTGGGCGGAGGGCAAAATACCGGGTTTTTCAGGATGAAACGGACGCGGCCCAGTATTGCACTGGTTGGCATGGCAGCCAGCGTGGCCGTGGGCGCCGCGTTGTGGGCGCCTGCGCGTGATGCGTATGCCGTGCTGGCGGCGCAGGACGACCCTGCCGAACTCTCGGGCCTGCAGCTCAATTCTGTTTTGCGGAATAACCCTGGCGTCGTCACCGAGAATATCGAAGCCGCACTGGCGGCCAACGATGCCGATCTCGCCAACAGCTTTGTCGAACTTGCGCGGGAGAAGAACGTTGCGATCGCCGAGGAGTTGTCAAAGCGCGTGAGCGACGCCGCGGCTGAGGAAAACTCGACCTCGCAATTCGCAAAACGGTTTGCGACCGGGCTCGTGACCGGAAACGCCGACGACGTCGCGAGTCTGTCGGGCACGGTCGCCGGCGATCTCTTCGTGTTCGGCGACATCAGGGACGTCGTGCGCGAAGGCAAGCATCTTGCGATGGGCGAAGACACCGACCGGCTGGTGCTCGGTCTTGCCGCCGCGGGCCTTGCCGTGACGGCGGCGACCTATGTCTCGGTCGGCGGCGTGGCCCCGGTGCGCGCCGGTCTCACGCTGGTCAAGGATGCCCGCAAGGTCGGCCGGCTCGGCGAGGGACTGACGCAATGGGCCGGCCGTTCGGCGCGCGAGGTGGTCGATGCGCCGATGCTGCAGCAGGCGATCGCGACCGGTTCGGTGTTGCGGCCCGGCCAGACCATGACCGCGATCAAGGCGGCGTTTCGCGCCGAAAAGGCCGGCGCGCTGGTCCGTCTTGCCAAGGACGTCGGCCGCGTCGGTGAAAAGGCTGGCATGCGGGGGGCGCTGGATACGCTGCGCATAGCTGAGGGCCCGAAGGACGTCGCGCGCGCTGCGCGGCTCGCGGAATCCAAGGGCGGCCGGACCCGTGCGATCCTCAAGGTATTGGGTCGCGGCGCATTGCTGCTGGCAGCCGGTGCATTCAACCTCACGCTCTGGATATTCGGCGCGCTGCTGACGTTGTTTGGCTTCCTGTCTTCGATCAAGGTCACTACCGAACGATTGACCATGGCCTGGCTGCGTCGCAAGACGGCGAGCCGGTTGCGAAAACAGATGGCGGCGGCAACGCCCGACGCGTCTCTAGCGGGCGCCGTCGCGCAACGCTAAGCTCGCCGCCACCTTCCCGCCGCTGATCCTCAATCCCCAACAAATACGGAACAACCGATGCCGAGCTTTCACAACGGCGCTGTTGAAATTGCCTATCTCGACGAAGGCGAGGGCGATCCGATCGTGCTCGTGCACGGTTTCGCATCGTCCAAGAACGTCAACTGGGTGTATCCGACCTGGGTTTCCGAATTGAAGAAAGACGGCCGTCGCGTCATCGCGCTCGATAATCGCGGCCATGGCGATTCCGCCAAGCTGTACGATGCGGAGGAATATCACATCGGCACCATGGCCGGCGATGTGACCGCGCTGATGGATCATCTGAAGATCGAGCGCGCCGATATCATGGGCTATTCGCTGGGATCGCGGATGACGGCGTGGCTGGCCTACAGCCAGCCGCAACGGCTGCGGTCCGCGATCTTTGGCGGCATCGGAATTGGCCTGATCGAGGGCGGTGGGCCCGGCGAAAACGTTGCGACGGCGCTGGAGGCGCCTTCGCTCGACGAGGTGACCGATCCGGTGGGGCGGACCTTTCGCGCTTTTGCGGACCAGACCCGTTCCGACCGCCTCGCGCTCGCAGCCTGCCTGCGCGGCTCGCGGCGGTTGATGACGCGGGATGAAGCCAGCGGCATCGCCGTGCCGGTGTTGATCGCGGTCGGCACCACGGACGAGATCGCAGGCTCTGCAGCAGCGCTCGGCAGGGTCATCCCGGGCTCAAAAGTGCTCGACATTCCGAACCGCGATCACATGCGGGCGGTTGGCGACAAGGTCTACAAGGCCGGCGTGCTGGAATTCCTCTCACAGCGCCGGTGAAGTGTCGGCCCGCTCGTCGTCGTCGGCGAGATATCCGGCGACGGCGATCAGCACGGCGAATGTCGCGATCCACGTCATGCGCGCGCCGTAGCGATCATGCGGTCCCGATATCACGCCGCAAACGAAGGCGTTGCCGAGTAGCGCGAATGAGACGGTGGCTGCGAGCATCGTGAGGTCGTCGAGCCGCCGGCGCCAGATCGCGGTGGCGAAGATGATCGCGACTAGATCAGCGATTTTGAAATTCGAATCATATCAAGCGGCCTTGTCAAGTTTGTAGGTCCAAGTGTGGACGACGGGATCGCGATTGAAGAAGTCG
>LNAP01004751.1_pt1 | contig 12384 bp, 13 predicted proteins | sample 602601 | NCBI WGS metagenome assembly LNAP01 (sample SAMN02440304, study PRJNA202911) | soil metagenome | biome: Subtropical and temperate rainforests or woodlands; isolation source: soil samples (1 kg each in a 20% v/v slurry with milli Q water) were... ... | reverse complement strand
AGCTTCTTTCTTTTGCTTGAGCACCATCGCTGCGTGGTTGCCGTTCTTCGTGCCAATTTTCAGAGCGGTAAGTGGCGTTTCCGGATCCAGGTCCGTTCCCGCGCGCACTTCCAGCACGTCGACCAGGTTCACCATCTTGGTGGGGTCCAATTGGGCTTCAAGCCCAGTGGTGTGGGCAGCATCGGCGTCCACGACGGAGTTGGTCCAGTACAGCTTCGTCACGTCGCTGTCACAATACAGAATGCGTTGCTTCGGACCGCCCTGGCGACCTGCACGAAAGGGAAAGGTCGTTGACACAGATAAGATAACGAATTACAAAAAGGCGTGATTCCATACGTACCGTATTTGACAACCATGAGGCCGTGGCCCAGTGACTGGTACAGAATGTTCTTGGCAATGGAATTTTTGACCGTGTTTGCTGACGCGAGCTCCAATGGGATGTACTTGTAGCTAATTCTCTTGTTCAGCTCATTGGGTCTGTCTCCACCAGGCGGAGGAGAATTGTCGTTGGAAGTAGACTTGCTACTGGAAATAATTGGCTCCACTGCGGCGGGCTTCACTGTCGGTGTGGGAAGATTAACCTTGCTGACTTGAGGGCGTTCTTCTGTGTGCAAGTTTACTGTTGCACAGTTGCTCTCAGCCTTAGGCAAGTCCTCGCTAGATCCGCTCTTATCAGAGGCAACTGCAGTACCAAGGGCGCTTCGGTTTGGTTTAATCCAATGTTTCCCCGATTCCGATTTCAATGGCTGCTTCGACGGGGCAAACATCCGAGCAGTTGGACTGTTGTTCGATGAGGAACTGGTTTCAGGTTCTACTGAAGCTCCGAAATCGCCGTTCATTCCTATAGTTCTGCGAGCCAGATTAACACAATGCCTATAGTTCTACGAAAAGTTACGTTATGGTACGTGGCGATGGATTTTTGTTCAACCGCCGAGGAGTCTTTTTCTTAAATATGGAAACCATTCACTAGAAGTGTCTTTTAAACATACGTTACATTAAGCACACCACATTTCGTTTCCTGCAAGCAAACAACGAATCCTCAGTTCTTTTCACTAGTTTTACAACTCACCGTCACAACCAATTGACTCTTGAGTGAATATGGATGCAGATAGATTTCGCCGATATGAGGAGGTACTGAATTTTCAAACTGGGGCCTCGGTATTACGGAACCTGTTGACCCTTTTCCTTTTCACACCTCATTTAGAACTTTATTAACTCCAAGCGGATAGTTGATAGATGCATGATCCAATTAGAAGCAGCGAATGGGAATGTTGGTGAGTTTATTTTGTTGGTTGTACACTATCGAAATCCTTGTCCAATTATATCGTATTTTTTTCAGATACGGTGGTGACTCAAACCGTTGAGATTGAAGGCGAATTATCGGAAGCGGAAGGTTTCTTGCGAGCAATGGACGTAGAATTTAAAACTATGGCAGCCAGCGATAAGCGTACCTCACAGCAGAAAGTGACCGACTATAGGGCTGAGCTGAAAACATTACAAAGCAATTTTCTAAACACCAAATTTAAGGCGGAATCCCTCGCATTGAAAGGCGGCGCAAATGCCCGTGCCAAGTTGCTCAATGCCAACCAAAAGCTTGACAATGCTACGGCGACGCTGGAGCAATCGAGAAACATTCTCTATCGAACAGAAGCCATCGGCGATACGATCATCACAGATTTGGAAGGTCAGAAGGAAATGCTGGTGGATGCTCGGGACAAAGTGAAAGAAACGAAGCAATTCACGTTAACTGCGAAGAACGTGCTGAGAATGATGGGCAACAGAGCTTTAATGCACAAGGCTTGCGTCATGCTGACGATTGTATTGTTGTTTGGTGCGATTATCGGGATTGGTTACTATGGCATCATAGCGAAGTAATAATGAGTTTATTACTGTAACGGGGCGTGCTACACATATCTATGTGCAATATAATTCTACCGTATATCTTGTTATTGGTCAGTAACGTGGATACAAATGGGGCCGATCGATTGGCACTGTGTAAATAACTTAAATTTTGGTGATTTTATCCTTGCATTTAACACGACTATACACTACAACTAGCGTACCACCAACTATTGTAAGTGGCTTCACAGAAAACGATTGTCAATTGTACAGCCTAGCCTTGTTTTAAGTGCACTGTATACTCAAATCAAACACTCGCAGTGGTTTACGCAGTGCCTGCCCGGAGCTCCTCCAGAGTCTTGATACTGCCCGCCTCTCGTAACTCTTCGATATAACCCGCAATTCCCTTACCCACACCGGGCAGTTTCATGGCAGACTTCTTGTCGGTAATGAGGAAATCGGCCTCACGGATGGCTTTGGCTCCCTTGGAAAATACACCTACATACCGGTAAAGATGCAACAGAAGACAAAGGGTGAAAGACCGAGTGGTGAAAGTTACGAAGCTGTTGTAGAGAATTTACAATAGTATCATTAGCGATTTTCTGATAGGGAGTTCAGCTGTCTCTTACCTCCTTTCCTGTTGTCTTTATTCTTAAAATAAATATCGGCCATTTCTTTAATGGCTTCAGCAGCTGCCCGGTTCCCTTCGACAGCCACGACCTCGGTTTTCTTAGGCTTTTTCGCTGCAGAGCTGGGTGAGCCAATCTTCTCGTCGCCTTCAGCCTTAATATCAGTATCCGGTTTTCTTTTCTTCTTGGTTGGACTTTCCGCTTTTACTTCCGGCTCCTCCACACCATACTTTGCAACCAGCTCCTCCAAAGCCGCAGCTTCGTCAAACGCGGAGCCATTTCGATGAAGCATCTACACACATAAACCCATAGAAATGTATAAATATAAAGCATGGCGTACAACAATACTTGTTACCTCTTTACCAAAGTAGTTCCACATGCTTGAACAATCTTTTGCTCGTCCCAAATCTTTGGAAAGCGAACTTGGCGCTGACTTGCCGCTTTGTACAGCTTCTGAGCCACTTCCTTGGGATTTGACATACCTTCACCGATGAGTTATTAAGTATCGCTGCACTCTGGTAGGTCCTATTGTTGCATTGTCGAGTTTTCAAATTCGAAAAGCGGGAAACGGGGAACGCCTCACTTCGAAGTGAAGGAACTCATCCGGATTTATATCGAGTGTCACCAAAGTGCAAGGCACTTGAGCAAAAGAAGTTTGAAAGTATATCCATACACATCGTTTTTTTGTTGTGAACATGAAAGACTTAAGACAAACTGCTCGAAAGCTTTACGACGTTTACGACGCCGCACTTGCTAGTGGAGTCCAGTTTCCGAAGAGATGGTCGAAGCCTATGATAGTTCGCGCCTGCTCGGCAACGCTGGTAAAGAATCAATAACCACCCCAACGTTGAATATGACATTCAAAAGCCTTCTGTATTTCATGTAGATGTTAAACAATACCCCCGACTCTTTCGATGAGGACAGTGCTCTGGAATATTTGTGCGCGAAGTACGGAACGAAGGGGAACGGAAAAGATCGCCCGAAGAAGAAAGCAAGAAAAACTGCTGAGAAGACCAAGCCATCTGCATCGAGTTCCAGAAAATCGTCGAGGAAGCGCAGTGGGAAGGATGCACCTCACGGCGGTGGAAATCCCGATACTTCCCTGGATTTTATTCCAAAGAAATACGAGATCGTCGCGGTGGAAGAGAATCGACCTCTTGTGGAAGCGATGCGGGAGATGGGAGCCCTTTACTTCAAGCGCAATGAACCCAGAAAAGGAGGTACGCAATGCTTCTTTTTGAATTTCCATACGAGCGATGTAATTTGTCAATTTGTCGCCAAACAGTTTCTTACATGAATGCGGTGAAGTCCCTTCGCACATGTCCGCATGTCATTAACGACAAAGAAACCGCAATGGCTCTGCGTGGTGTGGGTCCTTCGGTTGGCAAGTACATTGATGAGTTTATCAAGACTGGGGATGTAAAGCACTTCGAGGAACTGCGCTCTTCTGTGAAAAAGTAGGCACGCACCACAATCGAGCCTGCTTTCTTTCTTTTCTTTCCTTTTCTTTCTTTTGTTCCCTTTGCGTGCTCCAAATAGAGTCTACATGGCCAATGTTATCTTTTTCTGTCGGCAATTCTTTTTTCTTTTCTTATTTTAACTCGTTCGCGTAAGAGGGAATCGGACATCGTGCAAAATTTTCATTCACCAACTAAAATAATAATTTTGTTTTCTTTACGTTCCGGATGGAAGATCAAACTGCGGAACTTTCGATGGCTTCTTGATTTTCACACCGATCCGGTTGTTGCTCTTGTCGTGCAGCTTGAACAATCCCAACCCCCGGTGAGGATCCGCGCGGCCATAGATCACACTCCCCAACGGCTGGATCCTTGCATCCGAGTGACGCAGTGTGCAGATTTCTTGCGACACGGCCACGGTGTCGGCGAGGTTCAACGTTGCATACTGCCAATCGTGTGGGACAAACAACACTTCTCCGGGGGTTTGCGTGACCTCCACCAGCTGCAGGCGTTCACGCAGGCGCGGCACAGCTTGCAACAGCCAGTCTTGCGCAGTGAGTACACACGCCGTTGCGGAAAAGTTCTTGTCCAGTGGTGTCATGTGATCGGCTTTATAGGCATCAGAAGCACGCGTGGAGGCTATCTGAGACGTCGTTTGATTGCACACAAAGTGCTCGCGGGCTACATCGGTCAGCGCGCCGGGTGGCAACAAGAACCATTTCTTCTGTCCAGCGAGCAGCACATGCCAGGAGGCATTGTGAGCCTGCAGGGGTGCACCGGAGTGCACGCCGCCCAGATAGATCTGCAGAGGCTCCTCCGCACGGTGAGTCGCACGACGAACATCCTGCTGGGGTGGAGAAGCACTGCCGTCCCAGCTGGACTCCAGGCTGGACTGAGCAGACATTGTGGATGAAGTGGGGTCACCTGCCGTGGGGATCTGACACAGTGAGCCAAATATATCTGGAATAGGCAGATCCCATCGCCACAGATCAGAGTACGGAAGCGCACTGGCGACGGCGTGGCCCTCCCAAACACAGTGTGGCGTCATGGTGATGTCACTGCTGGCTGGCATGGTCAGTGGCCGATCTCCCATGCACTGCGCCACATATTCAGATACAGTCATTACCTTGCGGTAAGAGAAAGTTTGCGCTGCGTCGCACGCTTTCCCTGCTGTGTTTTCCGCACTTTCGGTTGCATTGCACAGGGTTCCGTTGGTCGCCACAACTCGCTCGTACCGCCGTCGGGCACGTACTTCAGCGTTGGCACCTGGTCCGACCACCGCCTGCATCGCCCCATATCGTCGCAGAAAGTCATATTTCGCTCGGTGCGCCCACACACCTGCGCCTGCCGTGAGCTGCCCAGTGATCAACACAGGACGCTGGGCGGAGAAATAACTCTTGAGGAACTGTTGGGGAGTGAGCTCTGCGGCGTTTACCATGTCGATTTCTAGACTGCGATTAGAGGTTCGCACAAGGTCTGGCACGGAAATTGCGTGGTGGACAACTCCTTGTGTGGCTTCTATCAATACAGAACTAGGTTCCGTGTGAATGGCGGGGTGAAACCATCCACTTTCCTGCACCAGTGGAACATCACGGTCAGCCACGATGGGCTGCGGCGATGTTGCAATTGGAGTGATATTCAGCAACAACGCTTGCTCGTTTAAAAAGTCCAACATGTCTACTTTTGAAGGCGCTGCGGCGGCAAGATCCAACACACTTCGGCCGTTCTGTTCGGTGTGAGTGAGCATCCGCACTTGAACTTCCTTTTTCTTCGCACCGTTGGCCAACGCGCTGGCCAGAAGAATCTTAACGGCCACAATGGAGTGCCCACGCATGACCACGTAGTGCATAGGTGTGCGCCCAAAGTGATCTTCCAGGAGAGGGTTGGCTCCTTGTCGCAGCAACATCACCATGCCGGACACATTGTCGCGCCACGCGGCAACATGCAGAGCGGTTACACCGTCCTCATCCGCTTCGTTTACATCGGCACCGAACTCGGTTAGCAACACATGTGCACCATCAACGTTGTCCAAAAGAAGACATAATTGCACCAATGGTGGGTTGCCGCTTTCTTTTCTCCATTGGTTAATGGTGGTGACGTTAAATACTTGCTTGTTCGTGCGAACCATCCGTTGTAGCAAAGCTGCATGGGTATTCAGAGGCGTCTGTCCCATACCTAGTGCATACAAAATAGCAGGCGGATAACCACGATCAAACAAATCCACGTTTCCATTTGCATAAACAGTAGGCAGTTTATAGCTGTTAGGATTTGCTCCATACTTTATCAAAAACGCCGCGACATTTAAATGGGACCTAGTGCCGTAGTTGAACGCCATATGCAGAGCTGGACAGGATGGGAAAGTGACATACGCCTTTCCTAGTCTTAACACCATATCACCAAAGTATGGTTCTAGTACAGCATTGACGTTCCCACCTTCGTTAATTCCAAGGTGAACCAACTCAACGTCTCCTTCAATAACCCCAATAAGGATGCGACCGCTCTTTGTCGCTAGTTGGCTGAAGTCATCTTTAGTTGTTCTTGACAAGACCAAAGCCGCCAAGATCGAGAACACGCAGTACCTCACAATCATCTTTGGTTGTGCTTGGTAAAAATCAGCCAAAAACTTCGTTTCAAGTGTGCACAATTAATATACATTGTACATCTCAAGGTGACGCAATTCACTGAATAAACATGAAACGCCAGTTTCAAAGGCCCGCGCTGGAGGCCGTCGCAAGAACAGAACCTTTTCATTGCCATGTTTGGAAGTACAGCTGGTTCAGCAGGGGGCTTTGGAGGCACTGGTGGTGCATTTGGATCCGCTCCGGCAGCTGGCGGTTTCGGTGGATTTGGCGCTAAGCCAGCAGCGGGCGCAACGGGTGGATTTGGAAGTGCAGGAGGCTTTGGAAGTACTCCTTCTACAGGAGCAACTGGAGGATTTGGAGGTGCATCCGGTGGATTCGGTGCACCTGCTAGTACCGGAACTACTGGCGGTTTTGGTGCGTCTGTTGCTCCTGGAGCTGGTGGATTTGGTGCGCCTTCTGCCTCTGCGGGTGGTTTTGGAGCACATGCCACTGGAACAACTGGTGGGTTTGGCGCACCTTCTGCATCTGCAGGATTTGGAAGCACAACACCTGCTGCATCGGGTGGATTTGGAGCTGGGGGATTCGGAAGTTCGACTGGGGCAACTGGTGGATTTGGGGCGACCACTCCTGCTGCAGGCGGATTCGGCGCCGCACCAGCAGCTTCCATAGGAGGTTTTGGTTCGTTTGGAGCTCCAGTAACGTCATTCGGTGCATCTTCTGGAGGCTTTGGTGCATCTGCCGCCAAGCCCGCCACATCCTTCGGCAGCTTCGGTGCGGCCGGTGCCACCCCTTCTATGGGCGGTTCCACACTCGTGGGTCAGGGCTTTGGCCAAATGGCCCCACAAGCTGCTGCCGCTCCTCCGGGTAAAATTGCTCGCAGCATCGAGAAGTTGCAGCAGTCGTACGCGCCGTACCAAGATCAGAACGGCAAAGTGTCGGTGAACGCCGCGGCGGGACGCTTCAACGATGAATGTTTCTTCAAGACGATCATGTACGACAAGCGCACCGGACCTGCTCATGCCATGGACCCCTCCCTGACCGGGTCTCTGTTAGAAGAGGTAAACTGTTGTTTTTCTTTTATCAATGCGATTTGTTTCCTTTTCCACCCCTGTGCGTGATGTTTCCTTTCATACATTTTACATCATCCTTTGACCTGTGTTTGCTCGCCATTTCTTGTCCGCAATGCGAAACAGGCGGAGATGAACAACCCCGACCCGGCTCGGTACTATCCAGTCCGCATCATCGGCGTGGATGCGCTGAAGGCCCGCTTTGACCACCAACAGACCGAGACCTTAAAGCTCAAGGACCACGCCCGCAATCTCAAAGAAGTGATCGAGGCCGTGGAGCTCAGCAACACCCAATTGGAGACGCGTTTCTCCGGCCTGCAGATGAAACAAGTGCACATTTATCAGAAACTGATGAGTCTGCTGCGCAAGGTGGAGGTGCTGAGGTGTCGTGGTCTGCCCATGGAGGCCACGGAAGTCAAGTGAGTTGTTCATTTATTTATTTGTGTTTGCTTTTTGCTATCATTGTGGCCTTGAGTTGTTTTGCGTCTTTTGTGTGACGCAGTGTGACTGATTATGATTCTTCTTTTTCTGCAACAGGTACCGGGCGCGACTGAACGAGATCCTGGCCGCGATGAAGAGTCCGTATTTAGAGATCCAAGAACTGGCCAACAACGTGGTAAGAGTGCGGTCCATTGTTGCTGTGTATATAAGATCCTTATATGAGATGAGATTTTTCAGACATGTACGAATTCTCCTCTCATTTATTCATGTACGTATATATACATACACGCAAACTACACACAGGCGCAGCAGGAGTTTCCCCAGGATGTGTATGCGGAGGCACCCTCGGAGGCCGACCTGGAGGCATTGTACGACGCACTGCGAAGGCAGCGAGAAGGACTGGAGTACATCACAGACATTCTCACGTAAGCTTCATTTCTTTTTTTTCTGTGCTGTTACACTGAACATAACTCGTCTTCCTGGAACTTACGCCTGATGTTTTATTTTTCTCCCACTTTGTTTCTGTATTTTTGGCCGTGCGTCCCGACATTTTTTCTTTTGCGTGTGTTTTATAACAGAAAGGACATTCGAGACGTATCGATTGCGCGAACCGGGCTGCAAGAAGGAACTAACTTTTAAATGTTTTTCAAAGACTCTGTTGTACATAAATCCGTAAATAATGCCGCAATACTCTCACAATTCCCTTTTTACAAACATGGGAAAGGGGATTACCAGATTGCGTTTATAAAAAAAATGAATGAATGTGATCAACAGCCCACGAACCCCTCAAGTCACTAAATTTCTCCTTGATTTGTCGCAGTGTTAGTTGAGCCGCACACAAACATCTTATTTGCTGGGGCCGCCACCCAGGGCCAGCGCCTCCCGCAGAAGCCGAAACTGATTCGTCTGCGAAAAAAAATGAAAAGTTGACAGAATTTTAGAAATAAGATTTGATAGGTGACTACTAGGGAAACCACAATTCAAACTCAATCTGCCTTCTGATTTACCTGCAGATTTCGCTCGGTGGTGAGGGTATCCACTTGGCTGCGCAGCTGTTTCACCTCTTTGATAAGCACTTTCTGCTCGTAGAGAAATCAGTGAAAGTTGATGTGAGAACGAGGCGGCGAAAAAAAGGCAACATGAGAAAAACGAAAACAGCGCGAACCTTTTGTGTCTTGAAGTTCACATCCAGCTTTTCATATTTTAACTTGTAGTCATTCAGCTCCGTGGTTAAGGTGTGTTCCTAATTATCATAGCAAAAAGCAACAAACAATCAGCCCAATTATCTGCAAAGAAGCTTTGTTCATTATCTGCAAAACTCTTGTAAGAACTTAACTTACCCGATGGGAATGCGAGCCGATCTGGAGGTCCAGCGAAGCCTGTAGTTGCTGGCACCGAGTGCCCAGCTCCGTGCGCTGTGACTCCAGTTCCCCTACCTGCAGGTCCAGGTAGCCAATTATCTGCAACAACAAGAAGGAAGATGAAAGAAAGAGGAGACAAGTGTTATAGAGCGTGGTGTGACGAGGAAATCATGTTTTTCATCAACGCCACGGAACACAAGTGGCTACAGCTGATCAAAGGAGACGACTCAAAACACAGAAAAACACACATGCAAACACAGTCAGTTGTACGAAATTATCTTTAAACATACCTCTTGATCGGACGCTGCCTGTTTCTTCAATGACTGTGTCTCCCCCATCAGTTTCTTAATTTCCATCTCAGCCGCCTTGAGCTTCTCAATCATAAAATCTCTCACGGACTCCGCATTCTATATTTCAAAAGAAGAGTCGCAAAAAGTCAGCAACATGTTGAATAAGCCGTTGAGAAGCTGCGTATGCTAACATCATCAAAAAAGAACTGCTGAAACTTGTTACCTCTTTCAGTGCGATGATGTCCTCTCGTTCGGCCAATAACGCGTTCAATTGTGCATTTTGTTTGCGGAGCCGCTCCGACGGCGCCAGCACGGCCTTCATCTCATCCGCTAAAACGATGAAATACAATAAAGGATAAGTTAGTTAAAATGGTGATAACTCGCGATATCACAAAGAGGGGACTTACGAGTCAGTTTCTTGGTGAGCGCATCGACAACTTCTTTCGACATTTGGATCGGTTCTGGAGCCACCGCGAAACTGGGCGTGGCCAGAGCTGGCGGAGCCACGGCCGCAGATGCTCCTGTATTGTTGTTGGTCACAGGGGCGGACCCACTAGGCTTGGTTATCTGAGTTTGTGCGGATATATTGTTGCTTCCTTGCGGGGTGAGTTGTGCGTTCTGCGGCTGTTGCTGCAATTGTTGTTGTTGCTGAGCTGCCTCCTGCAACAGCGCCTTTTGGTCCGGACGGATGCTCCACTCTGGCTGCACCATCGTGCTCTCAATCTCGAACAGAATGTACACCTTTTTCAACATGTACTTGTTCATCTGCGCGCAATGAATTACCTCCACTGTGTCCAGATAAGAGAACACATTCATCAGAAACTCGTCGTCCAAATCATACAGAAACATCTGCTGCTCCTTCTTCGGTAGTTCCACTACTTGAGATGCATTGTTGTTGCTCTCGACCGCTTGCGTTGCACCAGTTTCGGCAATCGGTTCGGATTCTGAGGTTGGTTCGCTAGTAGGCTCCTCCTGAGCAACATCACCCTCATTATCATACCCATACAGAGACATGTGCTGCAGTTTAGCCTCCAGGTCATTTATCTTGTCTTTCAGCTTCTTCATTTGCTTATTTTCGGATAAGAATGAACCAATGTCCCTCACGAATGACTCGCGAGTTCCACTGGCTTTCAACTTCAGTTTGTTCAGTTCCATCCCCATCGCAGCATTCTTTTCTTGAAGTCGCTTCATATTTGAAATGATCAAGTCATTTAACTTCTGTGTACAGTTTAAGTTGTTCTGTGTCTTGCGCAACCTGTTCTCCGCATCCCAAGTCTCCACGTCGTCGACCATATCACGCACCACATTGTACACCTCAATTTTGAGGTGCAAGTCAGAGACATATGCGTCCATCGACAGCTTTACAAAACCATTCATGCTAAACAAGCTCAGTTACTTCGCAATCTAGACAAAAGTTTGTGAAAGAGAACTGCAACTTTCGTGAAGTGGATGTCCCAACCTGCGTGCGGGAAAATCGACCTTTCTGCCTCCTTCTGGTAGAGGTGCACGCACATACCGTCATTTTTACACACAATTCGAACATACAATACTCTTTTACCGTCCATGTTTATTATCAAGATGTCCAGCAAAGCAAAACCTAATATACAAAGGAACTCCAACACACTATCTTCTATACCTATTTTTTCGGCGGCCCCGCAGCCGCAAAGCGCAGCGCGTCAAAGATATACGGCGGCACAAACTCGTGCACCGCGGAGCGCGGCACCGACGAATAATGGCAGAGCTGGTCTAAGAACACCAAAATGTTCAGAATCTCGCGGGGCACCTCCTGCACTCCCTTGTTGCTGCCGCCACTGCCGTCGCTCTCCGCGAAAACCTGTTGCAGGTTGGACCTTACGAACTGGCCCAAATACGACAGAAGCTTCTGTGTGTAGGAGGGATGGAACTGCTTCAGCAGACAGGCCAGGCCCACCGCCAATGGTACTCCATCGAGGGGAATCACGGCTTTCTTTCGCACCAGAGCTCCGAAGTTTGCGTCATATTCAAGCTGTAAATTAAACAGAAAGATTAGGATAAAATGGAGAATTCAGGCGACGACATTACACACCAGAATGATCGACAAAAGAGTTTTCACATCACATCACATCATAACATAGACTAACCTTGGGCAAATAGTTGAGCAAGAACAAGAAGAGCAACACAGGCAGGCCCTCCAGCGGCTGTGTCGTGACGTAAATCTTGTGCATGGGGTCGTCCAACCCACAGGCCTCCAGCAACACGGTCGTCTCGAACATCAATGGGTTCTCCTTGGCCGGGTACGGGTGCTGCTCCGGCTGCGCGTAGTGGCGCTTCACCTCGTTCACCAAGCTCCGGTTAAAGGTATCCAGACTTTGATACAGCAGGTGCGCGTCCAGCTGGCAGCCGAACTGCAGCAAGTTCGCGATCTGCCGGCGGATCAGCTGGCCCTGGCCGATCTTGCGAATGGCCTTCAGGAGCGGAATCATCAAGTTTTCGACCTTCTTCATTGCGTTGGAGTACAGCTTGGACGCGTTTTCGGGGATTAAGTGCTCGGGATGCAGTGCTCCACGGATCTGGTCCAACATCGTGCGGAAGGGATACACGGAGGTGTTGTAAAACTTCAAGAAGCCGTTGAAGGTATGCACGGTGCGGAAGGCCAGCAGGCGGTCCAGCCCACGTAGTCCGATCACGCCAATGGACCGCTCCAGCAGCGCGAAGGTGCGGATCCAACACGCCTCCGAG
>LNAP01013592.1_pt2 | contig 12387 bp, 8 predicted proteins | sample 602601 | NCBI WGS metagenome assembly LNAP01 (sample SAMN02440304, study PRJNA202911) | soil metagenome | biome: Subtropical and temperate rainforests or woodlands; isolation source: soil samples (1 kg each in a 20% v/v slurry with milli Q water) were... ... | reverse complement strand
GCAGCACCGTGGTGCCGTGCACCTGGCGCAGCCAGTGCGGCGCCGACGGCAGGGCCAGGCCGGCCTGCAGCAGGTCACGGTTGCGCTGCACCTGGTCCGGGTCGTCGCCTTCGGCGGCGTAGCGGTTGCCCATGTTGAACTGGTCGAACGGCGGCACCGACCCACCCGCGCCGTAGCGCAGGGTGGTACCCGCATGCACCCCGGGGGGCGCAGGCCAGTCGGCCGCCAGCAGCGGAACCGGCGCCGGCATCAGCGGCGCCCGCGTTCCAGCTCGGCGAAGCGCTTGCTGTCTTCGCGCAGCGCGTGCATCAAGGCCAGCATGTCCGCCGGCGGCGGCGCGCTGTTGGTGATGGTCTCACCGGTGATGGGGTGCACGAACTCCAGCGTTTCGGCGTGCAGCGCCTGGCGCTTGAAGCCACGCAGCTGCGCTACCAGTTCATCGCTGGCGCCCTTGGGCAGCTTCAGCGCGCCGCCGTACAGCTGGTCGCCGATGATCGGGTGGCGCAGGTGCGCCATGTGCACGCGGATCTGGTGGGTGCGGCCGGTTTCCAGGCGGCATTCCAGCGCGGTGTGCGCACGGAAGCGCTCGCGCAGGCGGTAATGGGTGATCGCGTCCTTGCCGTCTTCACGCACGGCCATGCGCACGCGGTCGCGCGGATGGCGGTCGATGGCCGCATCGGCGGTGCCACCGGACACCAGCGCGCCCACCACGATGGCCAGGTACTGGCGGTGCACTTCGCGCGCCGACAGCTGCTCGACCAGGGCGGTCTGCGCCTGGATCGTGCGGGCGATCACCATCACCCCGCTGGTGTCCTTGTCCAGGCGGTGCACGATGCCCGCGCGCGGCAGCACCGACAGCGACGGGTCGCGGAACAGCAGAGCGTTGACCAGCGTGCCGGTGGGGTTGCCCGCACCGGGGTGGACCACCAGCCCGACCGGCTTGTTGATGACGAACACGTGCTCGTCCTCGTACAGCACGTCCAGCGGGATGTCTTCCGGCTCGGCATGGGTCTGGGTGTCAAGCACGACATGCAGGCTGGCCACCTCGCCGCCCCGCACCGGGTCGCGCCCGCGCACGGTCTGACCGTCCAGCAGGACGTCCCCGGACTTGATCCACTCGGTCAGCTTGGACCGGGAGAATTCGGGGAACAGCTCGGCCAGGACGGCGTCGAAGCGCCGTCCAGCGGCGGTATCGGGCACCACGGCCTGGCGGGGGGATTCGGATTCGGAAGCGTTATCGGACATGGGGAAAGCACCGCTGGGAGACAAATTTGGGGTCCGGTCGACCACTTTCAGTCGCAGGACAGGCCACTAGGCTATCATCGACCCTTCGTATTCCAGCCGCGTCCCGCCCTGACCCCATGATCCGACGCTCTTCTTTGCTGTCCGCGCCCGTCCGCACCGCCGCCCTGCTGCTGGTCCTGGCCCTCGTCGCCACTGGCTGCCACCGCGGCACCAAAGGTGACAATCCGGACGAAGGCCTGCCGGTCGAACAGATCTACGAGAAGAGCCACCGCCTGATGGAAGGCGGCAACTGGAGCGGGGCCGAAGCCAACTTCCGTCGCCTGATCGCCCAGTACCCGTATGGTCCGTACACCGAGCAGGCGATGATCGAAACCGCCTACGCCCAGTACAAGGCCGGCAAGCACGATGACGCGGTGTCGAGCATCGACCGCTTCATCCGGACCTACCCGACCCATCGCAACATCGCCTACATGTACTACCTGCGCGGCCTGTCCAACGGCAACCGCAATACGGTATTCCTGCGCCGGGTATGGTCGCTCGACCCGAGCCGCCGCGACCTCTCCACCCCGCACCAGGCCTACGCCGACTTCAACATCGTCGTCGACCGCTACCCCAACAGCCGTTACGCGGCCGACGCGCGCCAGCGCATGATCGAGCTGCGCGACGTGTTCGCCCAGCACGAGCTGGACAACGCCCTGTACTACCTGCGCCGCCAGGCCTGGGTGTCGGCAGCGGGCCGTGCCAACTACCTGCTGGAAACCTACCCGCAGAGCGCCTTCCAGTACGACGCCGTGGCAACGCTGGGCGAGGCCTACACCCGCCTGGGCAACAAGACCCTGGCCGACGATGCCCGCCGCGTGCTGGAGATGAACCAGCCCGAGCACCCCTGGTTGCAGGGCAACTGGCCGAAGTACCCGTGGATGGTGCGCAAGCTGAACCCCTTCGCCGGCGAGAAGTCCGCCAGCACCGGGCAGCGCAACGCCAAGATGGAACGCAAATAATGAAAAGGCCCCGAAAGGGGCCTTTTTCGTTTTGGGAGCATGCCGACCAACGGTCGGCACCTACCCGGAGATGGGCGTGCCGACCAACGGTCGGCACCTACCGGGGATGGGCGCGCCGACCCACGGTCGGCACCTACCCGGGGATGGGCCCGCTGACCAACGGTCGGCACCTACCCGGGATGGGCGCGCCGACCAACGGTCGGCACCTACCCGGGATGGCCGGTAGCGCCCGACCGTTGGTCGGGCCGATCGCCTGTCAGCCCTTGTACCCGTTGCTGATCGGGTACCGCCGCTCGCGCCCGAAGGCCCGTCGCGACACTTTCGGCCCGGGCGCTGCCTGGTGGCGCTTCCATTCGCTGGTGCGCACCAGGCGCAGCACGCGGTCCACTACCTCGGCGGCATACCCGGCGGCCACGATCTCCTCGCGCGACTGCTCCTGGTCCACGTAGCGGTACAGGATGCCGTCCAGCACGTCGTAGGCCGGCAGCGAGTCCTGGTCGGTCTGGTTGTCACGCAGCTCGGCTGACGGCGGGCGGCTGATCACCGCCGGCGGGATCACCGGTGCCCCACCCACGGTGTTGCGCCACTTGGACAGGCCGAACACCTCGGTCTTGTACAGGTCCTTCAGCGGCGCGTAGCCACCGCACATGTCACCGTAAATGGTGGCGTAGCCAACCGCATATTCGCTCTTGTTGCCGGTGGTCAGCAGCAGCCCGCCGAACTTGTTCGACAGCGCCATCAGGATCACCCCGCGGCTGCGCGACTGCAGGTTCTCTTCGGTCACATCGGCGGCCTGGCCCTCGAACATCGGCCCCAGCGCGGCCATCAGGCCTTCAAACACCGGCTCGATCGAGACGGCCTCCAGCTTCACGCCCAGCGCGCGGCACTGCTCGGCCGCCAGGTCGTTGGACATGCCGGCGGTATAGCGCGACGGCAGGCGCACCGCGGTGACGTTGTCCGCGCCCAGGGCGTCGACTGCCATGGCCAGGACCAGGGCCGAATCGATGCCGCCGGACAGGCCCAGCCACACCTTCTTGAAGCCGTTCTTGCGGCAGTAGTCCTGGATGCCGCGGGTGACCGCGCGCCAGGCCAGCGCATCCATGCTTTCATCGCCGTCGTCGATCCACTCGCGCGGCATGAAGCGGCGCGTGGCGGCGTCGTAGTCCACTACCAGCCACTGGTCGGTGAAGGCGGCTGCGGCCGGGTGCACGGTGCCGTCGCCATCGGCCACGACCGAGGCGCCATCGAACACCAGCGCGTCCTGGCCGCCCACCACGTTCAGGTAGGCAATCGCCGCCCCGCTCTCGCGGGTACGCTCGGCCAGCAGCGCATCGCGCTGGGCGTGCTTGCCCCGCTCGTACGGTGAGGCATTGGGCACCACCACCAGCTGCGCGCCTTCGCGCACGGTATCGGCCAGCGGCTCGGCGAACCACAGGTCTTCGCAGACCAGCACGCCCACCGGCACGCCCTTCAACTCGAACACGCAGCTGCCACCGTCCGGGTCGACGTCGAAGTAACGGCGTTCGTCGAACACCGCATAGTTGGGCAGCTCGCGCTTGCGGTAGGTGTGCTCGACCTTGCCATCGCGCAGCACGCTGGCCGCGTTGTACACCACCGAGCCGGTGGCCTGCGGCCAGCCGACCACGGCAGCAATGCCGCGGGTGGCTTCGGCAATGCGCTTGAGGGCCTGCTCGCAGTCGTACAGGAAGCCCGGGCGCAGCAGCAGGTCTTCCGGCGGGTAGCCGCTGATGGCCAGCTCCGGGAACACCACCAGTTCGGCGCCGTACTCATCGCGCGCCTCGGCGATCATCGCGATGATGTTGTCGGTGTTCTGCGCCACGGCGCCTACCGGGAAATCAAACTGCGCCATCGCGATGCGGATCGAAGCCATGAAGGTCCAGCCTGTAGTTGCAATGCGCCCATTGTAGTGCCGGGCTCTGCCCGGCAACCATGCACGCGCCTGCCGGAGCGCGTATCGACCAACGCTCATTACCTACGGGCAGCTGACCAACGGTCAGCTCTACCAGTGCGTAATCGGGCGCCGCGGTGGCGCGCGACCGTTGGTCGTGCGGCGAGGGCGCCAGAACGCAGAAAGGCCGCCCGGAGGCGGCCTGTCTGTTTCGGGCAGCTGACCAACGGTCAGCTCTACCAGGGCGCAGCTGACCAACGGTCAGCTCTACCACGGCGTAGCTGACCAACGGTCAGCTCTACCAGGCGTAGCTGACCAACGGTCAGCTCTACCCACCGTCGGCCGCGGGTGCGGCCGGCGGCTTATTTCACCAGCTTGGCGATGGCAGCGCCCAGGTCGCCCGGCGAGCGGACGGTGACAACACCGGCTGCTTCCATGGCGGCGAACTTGCCTTCGGCAGTGCCCTTGCCGCCCGATGCGATCGCACCGGCGTGGCCCATGCGCTTGCCGGCCGGAGCCGAGGCGCCCGCGATGAAACCGACGACCGGCTTCTTCACGTGGTTCTTGATGTACTCGGCACCGGCTTCTTCCGCGTCGCCGCCGATTTCACCGACCATGATGATGCCCAGGGTCTGCGGATCTTCGTTGAACAGCTTCAGGCAGTCGACGAAGTTCAGGCCGTTGATCGGGTCACCGCCGATGCCGATGCAGGTGGACTGGCCCAGGCCGACTTCGGTGGTCTGCTTGACCGCTTCATAGGTCAGGGTGCCCGAGCGCGACACGATGCCGATCTTGCCCGGCATGTGGATGTGGCCCGGCATGATGCCGATCTTGCACTCGCCCGGGGTGATGACGCCGGGGCAGTTCGGACCGACCAGCACGGTGTCCGGATGGGCACGGGTCAGCACGTTCTTGACGCGCAGCATGTCCAGCACCGGAATGCCTTCGGTGATGCACACGATGACCTGGATGGCTTCCAGGATCGCGTCAGCCGCGTACGGCGGCGGCACGTAGATGACCGAGGCGTTGGCGCCGGTGCTCTGCACGGCGTCGGCAACGGTGTTGAAGACCGGCAGATCGATGTGGGTGGTGCCGCCCTTGCCGGGGGTCACGCCGCCAACAACCTGGGTGCCGTACTCGATCATCTGAGTGGCGTGGAAGGTACCCTGCTGGCCGGTGAAGCCCTGCACGATCACCTTGGTGTTCTTATTGATCAAAACTGACATTGGATTTCCTTCGGTGTCGGATCAGGCGGCGGCTTTGACAGCAGCGACGACCTTCTTGGCACCGTCGTTGATGTTGTCGGCCGGGATGATGGCCATGCCGCTGTCACGCAGCAGCTGCTTGCCTTCTTCCACGTTGGTGCCTTCCAGGCGCACCACGACCGGAACCTTGACGCCCACTTCCTTGACCGCGGCGATGATGCCTTCGGCAATCATGTCGCAACGGACGATGCCGCCGAAGATGTTGACGAAGATGCCTTCGACCTTGTCCGAGGACAGGATCAGCTTGAACGCTTCGATGACGCGCTGCTTGTTCGCACCGCCGCCCACGTCCAGGAAGTTCGCCGGCTCGCCGCCGTTGAGCTTGATGACGTCCATGGTGGCCATGGCCAGGCCGGCGCCGTTGACCATGCAGCCGATGTTGCCGTCCATGGTGACGTAGTTGATGTCCAGCTCCGAAGCGGTCACTTCGGTTTCGTCTTCCTGGGTCTTGTCGCGCATGGCAACCAGAGCCTTCTGACGGAACGCGGCGTTGTCGTCGCTGTCGAACTTGCCGTCCAGCGCGTACAGGTTGCCGTCGTCCAGGATGGCCAGCGGGTTGATTTCAACCAGGGCCAGGTCCTTTTCGTTGAACAGGCGGTACAGGTTCACCATGATGCTGGCGAACTGGCCGGCCTGCTTGGCGGTCAGGCCCAGCTTGAAGCCGAAATCACGGCCGTGGTAACCCTGCACGCCTTCAACGAAGTCGACATTGAGCGAGTGGATCAGCTCGGGGGTTTCAGCGGCAACCTGCTCGATCTCCACGCCGCCTTCCGAAGAAGCGATGTAGGTGATGGTCTTGGTGCCACGGTCAACCAGCACCGACAGGTACAGTTCCTTGACGATCTCGCCGGCGGTGGTCACCAGCACCAGGTTGACCGGCAGTTCAACGCCGGCGGTCTGGTAGGTGGCCATCTTGGTGCCAAGCATCTTGGCCGCAGCGGCCTTCACATCGTCGGTGGTCTTGCAGAACTTGACGCCGCCTGCCTTGCCGCGACCGCCAGCATGGATCTGCGCCTTGACCATCCAGGGGCCCTGGCCCAGCGACTGGGCAGCTTCGACTGCTTCGTCCGGGGTAGCGGCGACCTTGCCGGCCGGGACCGGGATGCCGTACTCGGCAAGCAGTTGTTTTGACTGGTATTCGTGGAAATTCATGCGTCACCGTGGGAATAGGAACGACCGCACGCATCTCCAAGGCTCCCTCACGGGGCACCGGCACGGACCGCGGCGGGCCCACTATTGTGGACGAGCCGGCGCGCAGGCGCAAAGACACGCGAGCCGGCGGCGGAGCCCGGGCAGATTTCCACCTTCATTCAGACAGTTGCGGCACGCCTGCCGGCCCGCGGCCGGGTCGGAGGCGGCCCGATTGCGCGGCATCGGGCGATTGGCAGGCCCCATCCGGGGGTGGCGTGCCTATACTGATCCCTCTACGGGCCGGCCCAGGCCGTTGAAACGCCGTCGAGCCTGGCTCGGCGTTACCAGGGCAGCCAGAAGGGGAGTTCCGGCGTGTCACCCAGTGCTTCATTGATCGACCGCATCGAATCGATACCGAAGCGGGAGCTGTACTTTTTCGCGCTGTATCGCCTGCTGATCACCGCCGTGATCGCCGCGCTGCTGTTCAGCCCGCTGAGCAACCTGGTCGGTGCCGCCGACCATCCGCAGCTGGCCTTCTGGGTGAGCGGCATCTACCTGCTGCTGGCGCTGGTGATCCTGCTGGTAGGCCGCAGCGAGCGCTGGCTGCGCCGCATCGTCGTGAGCGGCGTGGCGGTGGACATCGTCGCCGCCACCCTGCTGGCGCATGCCCTGCCTGGGGCCAGTGCCGGCATTTCGATGTCGCTGCTGTTCAACATCGCCGCAGCCGCCACCCTGCTCCCCCTCAGCCTTGGATTGGGGCTGGCGGTCGCCGCCAGCGCAGCCACCGCCGGTGAATACACGTGGAAGCTGCTGGAAGGCGGCGACCCCACCCGCACCCTGGCCGAGCTGGCCATGTTCATCACCAGCTACCTGGCCCTGGCCTTCGTCAGCTACCAGGTGGGCAACCGCGCGCGCCGCAACCAGCAGCTGGCCAACCAGCGCGGCGACGAAGTAGCCAACCTGTTCCAGATCAATGAGCTGATCATCCGCCGCATGCGCACCGGGGTGCTGGTGGTGGATGGCGCCAACCGCATCACCCTGGCCAACGAAGCGGCCTCCACCCTGATCGGCGATGCCGATGGCAACGGCGGCAGCGGCCGGCTCGAACTGGGCAGCGCCGCGCCGGACCTGAGCCGCCGCCTGCTGCGCTGGCGCAACGGCTGGACCAACGAAGAAACGCCGCTGCAGCTGTCCCCGGACCAGCCCGAAGTGCAGCCGCGTTTCGCCCGTCTGCTGGCCGGCAGCGACCTCACCCTGGTGTTCCTGGACGACTCCACCGTGGTCTCGCGGCGCGCCGAATCGCTGACGTTGTCGGCGATGGGGCGCTTCTCGGCCAGCCTGGCGCACGAGATCCGCAACCCGCTGGCGGCGATCAACTACGCCGCCCAGCTGCTGGAAGAGTCCACCGCCATCGGCGACACCGACCGCCGCCTGCTGCAGATCATCCACCAGCAGTGCCAGCGCACCAACGGCATCGTCGAAAGCGTGCTCGGCCTGGCCCGGCGCGAACGCGCCAACCCGGAAAACCTGGACCTGGCTGCGTTCGTGCGCCGCTTCGTGCTGGAGTACAAACAGGGCATCACCCTGGAGACGGACAGCATCGAGCCGATCATCACCGAAACCTCGGTGCATGCCCTGGTCGACCCGCGCCACCTGCATCAGATCCTCACTGTGCTGGTCCACAACGCCCTCAAATACGGCCGCGTCGGCCAGGAGCCGGCGCGGGTGCGGCTGCGCGTGGCGCGCCAGGAGCGCGCCGCCGTCATCGACGTGATGGACCGCGGCCCGGGCATCCCCGAAACGGTGGCCAGCCAGCTGTTCCGCCCGTTCTTCACCACCTCCGAGCACGGCACCGGGCTGGGCCTGTATATCGCCCGCGAGCTGTGCAAGGCCAACCAGGCCAACCTGGAGTACGTGTCGGTGCCGGCCGGTGGCGCGTGTTTCCGGCTGGTCCTGGCCGGCCCGCACACGATGCTGCCGCAATGAACCGTTCACGGCAGGCACCGTCGCTGCGGGTCGCCGCATGCGTCAAACATTTGTCGGATCCAACCGCCCTCGGCTATCTTTCCCCCATATGAACGAAACCCGCAGCGCCCTCGTCGTCGACGACGAACGTGACATCCGCGAACTGCTGGTACTGACCCTGGGCCGCATGGGCCTGCGCATCAGCACCGCCGCCAACCTCGCCGAAGCCCGCGAGTTGCTCGCCAGCAACCCGTACGATCTGTGCATCACCGACATGCGCCTGCCCGACGGCAACGGCATCGAGCTGGTCACCGAGATCGCCCAGCACTATCCGCGCACGCCGGTGGCGATGATCACCGCGTTCGGCAGCATGGACCTGGCCGTGGAGGCGCTGAAGGCCGGCGCCTTCGACTTCGTCAGCAAGCCGGTGGACATCTCGGTGCTGCGCGGGCTGGTCAAGCACGCACTGGAACTCAACAACACCGAGCGCGCCGCCCCTGCCGCGCCGCCTTCGGAACAGGCCGCCCGCCTGCTGGGGGACTCGCCGGCGATGAACGTGCTGCGCACCACCATCACCAAGGTCGCGCGCAGCCAGGCCCCGGTCTACATCCTGGGCGAATCGGGGGTGGGCAAGGAACTGGTGGCCCGCACAATCCACGCGCAGAGCGCGCGTTCGGCCGGCACCTTCGTCCCGGTCAACTGCGGCGCGATTCCGTCGGAGCTGATGGAAAGCGAGTTCTTCGGGCACAAGAAGGGCAGCTTCAGCGGTGCCCACGCCGACAAGCCCGGCCTGTTCCAGGCTGCGCATGGCGGCACCCTGTTCCTGGACGAGGTGGCCGAACTGCCACTGCAGATGCAGGTCAAGCTGCTGCGCGCCATCCAGGAAAAGTCGATCCGCCCGGTCGGTGCCGCCACCGAAGTACCCGTGGACGTGCGCATCCTGTCGGCCACGCACAAGGACCTGGGTGAACTCGTCGAGGACGGCCGCTTCCGCCACGACCTGTATTACCGCATCAATGTGATCGAACTGCGCGTGCCGCCGCTGCGCGAGCGCCGCAGCGACCTGCCGCAACTGGCCGCCTCGATCCTGGCGCGGCTGGCCCGCACCCACGAGCGCCCCACCCCGCTGCTGGCACCGTCGGCCATCGACGCGCTGGCGCAGTACCACTTCCCGGGCAACGTGCGCGAGCTGGAGAACATCCTGGAACGCGCCCTGGCCCTGGCCGAATCGGACAGCATCGGCGCCAGTGACCTGCGCCTGCCCCAGCACGCCACGCCGCGGCATGGTGCCGGCCCGGCACCGATGCACGAGGAAGCCGTGGTCGACCTGCCCGCCGGCAATGGCGCCCTGCCCTCCTACATCGAACAGATGGAGCGCACTGCCATCCAGAAGGCGCTGGAAGAGAACCGCTGGAACAAGACGCGCACTGCGGCGCAGCTGGGGATTACGTTCCGCGCGTTGCGGTACAAGCTGAAGAAGCTGGGCATGGATTGACCCCAACCCGGTAGAGCCACCCCATGGGTGGCTGCACGACGATCCGCACACATGAAAAGGCCCGCATCCGCGGGCCTTTTCCGTTCAACCACACTCGCCGATCAATCCTTGGTAACACGGTTGATCTCGGCCAGGCTGGTGGTGCCCGCTGCGGCCTTGACCAGCGCCGACTGCCGCAGGTCATTCACCCCGGCGCGCTGCGCGGCCTCGGCAATCTGGATGGCGTTGCCACCGGCCAGCACGATCACCGAGATTTCCTCGCTCATCGGCATCACCTGGTAGATACCGGTACGGCCCTTGTAGCCCTCGGTGCACTCCTCGCACCCCACCGGCTCGAACAGTCGGATGCCTGCATCGATCTGCGCCTGGGTGAAGCCTTCGGCCAGCAACGCATGCGCCGGCAGCTCGATCGGCCGCTTGCAGTTGCTGCACAGCCGGCGGGCCAAGCGCTGGGCGATCACCAGCGTGACCGAGCTGGTGATGTTGAACGGCGCGATGCCCATGTTCATCAGGCGCGCGATGGTCTGCGGCGCATCGTTGGTATGCAGCGTGGACAGCACCATGTGGCCGGTCTGCGCGGCCTTGATCGCGATCTCAGCGGTTTCCAGGTCGCGAATTTCGCCGACCATGATGATGTCCGGATCCTGGCGCAGGAACGAGCGCAGCGCAGCGGCGAAGGTCATGCCGCGCTTGTTGTTCTGCTGCACCTGGTTCACGCCGGGCAGGCGGATTTCCACCGGGTCTTCGGCGGTGGAAATGTTGCGCGTTTCATCGTTGAGGATGCCCAGCGCGGTATACAGCGACACCGTCTTGCCCGAGCCGGTCGGGCCGGTCACCAGCACCATGCCGTAGGGCTTGTGGATCTGCTGCTGCGCCGGCTCGTAACCCAGCTTGTCGATACCCAGCTTGGCCGCGCTGCCATCCAGGATACGCAGCACGATCTTCTCGCCGAACAGCGTGGGTAGCGTGCTCACGCGGAAGTCGATCTGGCGGGTCTTGGACAGGTTGAGCTTGATGCGCCCATCCTGCGGCACGCGCTTTTCAGCGATATCCAGCTGCGACATCACCTTCAGGCGCGCCGCGATGCGCTGGTTGAGCTTGACCGGGGCCTTGGCCACGTTCTTGAGCAGGCCGTCAATGCGGAAACGCACCCGGTAGTCGTCTTCGTACGGCTCGAAATGGATGTCCGAGGCGCCCTTGCGGATCGCATCGATCAGCACCTTGTTGACGAACTTCACCACCGGGGTGTCGTCGCCCTTGGCATCCACGCCGGAGTCGGTGGAACCGCCCTCCTCGTCACCGGTCGACACATCCAGGTCGCCCATGCCGTCGTCGTCGCCGCCCAGCGTCGAACCGAGCGTGTCGTGCTTGGACTGCCATTGTTCCAGGGTGCGTTTGATCTGCTCCTCGTCGACCAGGATCGGCTCCACCACCAGGTTGGTGTGGAACTTGATCTCGTCCAGCGAATGGGTCGGGTCACTGGTACCCACGAACAGCTTGCCGCCGCGCTTGAACAGCGGCAGGACGCGGTGCTTGCGGAGGAGTTCTTCGCTGACGAGGCTGATGGCGTTCTGGCTGCCGTCGAAGACGGAGACATCCAAAAGCGGCATGCCGAATTCGAGTGCGTTGGCGGCAGCCAACTGGGCTGCGGTGACCAACTTGCGTTCGGCGAACCATTGCGGCAACGGTTGCTTGGCAGCACCGGCCTTGGCCATGGCATCGCGCGCGGCAGCCTCGTCAAGCGCGCCATCTTGGACCAGGCGGCGGGCGATGCCGGTGATGCCGACTAGGTTGGCGTTGACGATAGCATTCATCTATGTATTTCCCCGAACGACGTTCATGCCCACAGCCTAACCTAGACTCCAACGGGATGACGGCCCCGCATCTTATCGTTAACGCAAAGCCGCCCAAAAAAAACCCCGCGTGCGCGGGGTTCTTCACACTATTGACCGTGAGGCCGTATTAGCGGCACTCGGCCGGACGGTACTTGGCGAGCAGCGTGCCGGTCTTGCAGCTCCAGGTAACGTTGGTCGCCGGCGGGGTGCCAGCAGTCAGCGCCGGAGCTGGGATGAAGATGATGGTACCGGCACCTGCTTTCGCAGCCGTGGTCAGGGTGATTTCGCCGGTAGCCGCATCGACCACCACCGAAGCGGTGTTGTCGGTCGCGGTCGGCGCAATGTAGCCGCTGTTGAAAGCATTTCCAGTAGAGGCATTCTCGACAACGCTGACCTTGGCAGCCGATACCAGGCCCATGCCCTCAGCAACGCGCGAGCGGACGGTGTAGTCCTGGTAAGCCGGCAGTGCGATGGCGGCCAGGATGGCGATGATCGCGACAACGATCATCAGTTCGATAAGGGTAAAGCCCTGCTGCTTCTT
>LNAP01004748.1_pt1 | contig 12387 bp, 7 predicted proteins | sample 602601 | NCBI WGS metagenome assembly LNAP01 (sample SAMN02440304, study PRJNA202911) | soil metagenome | biome: Subtropical and temperate rainforests or woodlands; isolation source: soil samples (1 kg each in a 20% v/v slurry with milli Q water) were... ... | reverse complement strand
AGCGAGGATCAATCTACGCCCGCGCAAGCGCTTGGGCTGGAAGACGCCGTACGAAGTGCATACAGGGGTGAGCGTTGCACTTATGTGTTGAATTCAGGACTGATAAAACTGATAAAACTGATAAGACCAAACTCTTCATCACCATCGCGCTTTGCTTCCTCGTTGCATTGATGGAGGGCTTGGATCTCCAAGCCCCAGGAATTGCGGCTCACGGCATGTCTGCCGACTTCGGTTTGGACAAGCTGGAAATGGGCTGGGTCTTCAGTGTCGGCGTCCTGGGCATGCTCCCAGGCGCTTTCGTTGGCGGCCGCCTTGCTGATCGCTATGGCCGGAAGAAAGTGCTCGTCTTCTCTGTTGCGGTGTTCGGTATCTTCTCCCTTGTCACTACTGTTGCCTGGAGTTTTGGCGCGTTGTTGTTCGCGCGGTTCCTGACAGGTGTGGGCCTGGGTGCATCGTTGCCCAATCTGATCGCTCTCGCCTCTGAAGCAGCTGGTGAGCGCATGCGGGGCACGGCAGTAAGCCTGATGTATTGCGGGGTACCCCTAGGGGCCGCGTTGGCAGCTGCCATTGGTCTGCTTGATTTCGGGGCTGGCTGGACGCTCGTCTTCTACGTCGGCGGCGCTGTTCCTTTGGTCATCGTTCCTTTGCTGCTTATCTTCCTGCCGGATGTATACAGGCAAGCGATTTCAGCAACCACGACGATCGAAGTTCCCTCCACCCAAGCCATTTTGGTGGAAGACGGTGCGCTGAAGAAAACCTTGCTCCTCTGGGTCAGCTTCTTCTTCACGCTGATGGTCACCTACATCCTGATCAACTGGTTGCCGAGCATCTTGATTGGCCAGGGGTTCAAACCGAACGAGGCAAGCATAGTGGTGTTGGCCATGCAGCTCGGTGCGGCCGTGGGTACGCTGATGCTCGGAATCGCTACGGATCGCCTGCCTATCTGGGCAATGTCAGCACTGGTTTATGGCGGCATTCTGGTTTCCTTGGCCTGCCTCACTTTAGCGACCTCACTCCCTACCATGATCGGCGCAGGATTCTTGGCCGGTATCTTCACAACCGGTGGCCAGTGCGTGCTTTACGCGCTTGCTCCCCAGTTTTATCCCGCCAATGGCCGAGCTACAGGAACCGGCGCAGCGGTCGCAGTCGGTCGCATTGGTGCCATGACCGGTCCACTCGTCGTTGGAAAAATGATGGTGTTGGGGGCTGGTGCGGGCGGTGTGATGCTGGCCTCGGCGCCGGGCATCGTTCTGGCGGCTATCTCGCTGCTTTATCTCTCCTCGCTGAAGAAACGTCCTGAGCTGAGTGCTTCGGTGGTTTGACCCGCATTGCGTCATCACAAAAAAAGAAAGAAGACACAACATGAGCAAAGCAAAGAGAATTGCATTCGCAGGGCTGCTGGCCGCAAATGCTGCATCACTCCAGGCGGCCGGCTTCGTGGAAGATTCGAAAGCCAAGGTAACGCTGCGCAATTATTATTTCGATCGCAACTACATCAACCAGACACCGCAAGCTGCAGCGCGTGAATGGGCCCAGGGCTTCATCGTCAACTTTAGTTCTGGCTTCACCGAGGGTGTTGTTGGTTTTGGACTGGATGCTCAAGCCATGATGGGGTTGCGTCTGGACTCCTCACCCGACCGCGTAGGCACAGGCCTTTTACCGTTCTCTGCCTCCACGAAAGAACCCGCTAAGGATTACTCCGAGCTAGGGCTCACGGCGAAGGTCAAAGTTTCCAAAACCGAACTGCAGTACGGCACCGTTAGCACCTTCCTGCCGATCGCATTCGCAAGCCCAACACGGTTGCTGCCACAAACTTTCCGCGGCACTTACCTGCGCTCGCAAGACATCACCGACCTGTCATTGCACGCGGGGTGGCTGGACAGAATCAACCTCCGGGACTCAACTGACTACCAAAAGATGCGAGTTGCAGCTCCGAACGGGCGCTTCAACGGAGCGGCGGAGTCTGATGCGTTTTATTTCCTCGGCGGGGATTACGCCTGGTCAAAGAACCTCATCCTCAAGTATTACTACGCACAGCTCGAAGATATCTACGACAAGAACTACCTCGGCTTCGTGGATACTCGCGAGCTGGGCCCTGGGCGGCTCACTTCCGACTTCCGCTTCTATGACTCCAAAGACAACGGATCGGCAAAAGCAGGGAAAGTAGACAACCGCAATACTGCCTTGATGCTGACCTACCAGTTGGGCGCTCATCGCCTCGGCGCTGGCTACATGCAACTGACCGGCGATACCGCTATGCCCTATCTGTTTGGTACCGAGCCCTTGGTGATCACGGAAGGCACCCTGAGTTCAGAGTTCCTAAACCCTAAAGAGAGAAGCTGGCAGGTCAAGTATGACTATGACTTTGTTGGGGTTGGCGTTCCTGGACTGAAGGGCACGTTGCGTTACGTCAGCGGGGACAACATTGACCTTCCGAACCTTGGCGGCAACAAGCTCAAAGAGTCGGAAAAAGATGTCGAGCTTTCCTATGTCATCCAGAGCGGTACCTTCAAAGATGTGGCATTCCGGGTCAGACACGCTTGGTACCGAAATGATTTCGGTCCTGGTGCTACGAACCGTGATGACAATGAGCTTCGCGTGAACATCGATTACACCTTTGCCCTTTGGTGAAGCTAACGTAGCCCCATGCTCTACGCGCTTCATGTTTAGCCGCGGACTCACCCCCGTGGCTTTTTTTTGCCATGACGAAAGGCACTCCTTGATGATTGCGACAAGATTTCTTACATGCTAGCATGTAAGTATGAATTAAGTGATCTCACCTGCCAGCTAACGCGCGGCGATCAGACACTCTTATGGCCTGAAAAAAAATACAAGATCAGGAGGTACCATGAATCTCATCCCCCGCATTCGCTTTACTCGCCCGAGCCGCGGGTCCCAGTAGAGCCCGCCACTCCCCAATTTTTTAAGGTCTTGAACGCCAGGTCGGTGCCCCGTCGTGCTGGCTGGCTTTGGGACCTGTCGGACGTGTTCCGGGCTTGCGTGCAAGTTCAGAGCATCAACATGTAATGCCTGGAGAATAAGAAATGACTACCTCCACTAAATTCGACACCGACGTCTTGGTGATCGGCACTGGCCCAGCTGGTGCAACTACTGCCCTAGCGCTCGCCACCTACGGTGTGCGGGTAAAAATGGTCACCATGTTCAATTGGCTGGCAAACTCGCCGCGAGCTCATATCACGAACCAGCGGGCCATGGAGGTCGTGCGTGATCTTGGGTTGGAAGAGGAAGTTGTGAGAGCGGCCACACCTTGGGATCAGATGGGCGATACGCTGTTCACCACTAGCCTGGCAGGTGAAGAAATCGCACGTATGCGTACCTGGGGCACCGGCGACAAACGCAGGGGCGACTACGTCCAGGGCAGTCCTTGCACCATGCTGGATCTCATCCAGCCCGAGATGGAGTCGATCCTTCTCAAGCATGCTGCGGCTCGCGGAGCTCAAGTAAGCTTCAACACCGAGTACTTGAGCCATGAGCAAGATGCCGAGGGTGTGACTGCTCGCATGAAGGACGTTCTGACCGGTATCGAATACGAGGTCCGAGCGAAGTACCTGGTGGGCGCCGATGGAGCCAACTCCAAAGTAGCCAAAGAGATCGACCTGCCGATCGTTGGCGAGATGGCCAGGGCCGGAACCGCTTACGTCTTCTTCAATGCAGACTTGAGCAAGTACGTAGAACACCGCCCGAGCATTCTGCAGTGGATCGCTACTCCAGAAGCTGGCTTTGGTGAGATCGGGATGGGCTTGTTGCGCGCCATTCGCCCATGGGATCAGTGGATCGCGGGCTGGGGCTTCGACATGGCCAAAGGCGCCCCCGACCTATCCCCAGAGGCTGTCTTGGAGAAGATCCGTCTCTTGGTCGGAGATCCCAAATTGGAAGTCCAGGTTGAGCGCATGTCGACCTGGTATGTAAACCAGGCACATGCCACCGAATACTCCCGTGGCCGTGTGTTCTGCGCCGGCGACGCTGTTCACCGTCACCCACCATCAAGCGGTCTGGGTTCCAACACCTGCATGCAGGATGGCTTCAATCTTGCGTGGAAGCTGGCTTACGTCCTCAAAGGCTATGCCGATCCGAATCTGCTGGAAAGTTACACCGCCGAACGCGCTCCCGTGGGCAAGCAGATCGTGGCCCGTGCCAACCAGTCTCGTAAGGACTATGCCCTACTGAAAGATTGCTTCAACTTCGGCAATGGCGTGGACACGATTGCCAAGCTGCTTGATCGCATGCGCGACCCAAGCCCAGCTGGTGTAGAGGTTCGCATGAACCTGCAGAAGGCACTGGAAATCAAGAGCCGCGAATTCAACGCTCAAGGCGTCGAGTTGAACCAGCGTTATGAATCTTCCGCCGTTAAAGGCAACCCACAGGACGGTGCTGAAGTCTGGGCCCGAGACAAAGAGCTTTACCTGCAGGCCACCACTCGCCCTGGCGCCAAGCTTCCTCACGCCTGGCTGGTTAACGAGACCGGGCACCGGGTTTCTACGCTCGATGTCGTGGGCAAAGGACAAATGACCCTAATCACTGGCCTTGCCGGTCAGGCATGGGTGGCTGCTGCAGAGGGCTTGAACCAGCCGTTCCTGAAAACCGTTGTCACAGGCGCAAAAGGTACCGCGGACCTTTACTGCGATTGGCAATCGGTTCGAGAGATCCACGAGGCAGGAGCGCTTCTGGTTCGACCTGATGGCTATGTCGCTTGGCGGCAGAGCGATGCTGTTTGGTCGGTCGACGAAGCTGCTTCACAACTGCAGCAGGCGCTCCAAAGCGTCCTCGGTTAAGCAGACCTCAAAGGCCCGGCCCCGATGCCGGGCCTTCTTTTTATTTGCTCCCTACAGCGCAGGACGCCACTCGGCCCCCCTGCGCTGCGAACGCTAGAACTAAAAATCAACCGATAAGGGCCCGTGGGCAAAGTGGCGCACCTGCTGCTAAGCCTCACTCCTTGGGCCCAAACTGCCTTGAGTGCGATGAGGGTGAACTATGGCTAAGGCCGCTGATGTCGTTGTGCAATGCCTGGAAAACGAAGGTGTCGAGTATGTGTTCGGCATTCCGGGTGAGGAAAACCTCGACCTGCTGGAGTCTCTGCGCAAGTCGAAGATCAAGCTCGTCTTGACCCGCCACGAACAATCCGCCGGTTTCATGGCCGCCACCTATGGTCGTCTTACCGGCAAGACCGGCGTAAGCCTGTCGACGCTCGGCCCAGGCGCGACCAACTTGGTGACCGCCGGTGCCTACGCCTACCTGGGCGGCATGCCGATGCTGATGATTACCGGCCAGAAGCCGATCAAGAAGTCCAAGCAGGGCCGATTCCAGATCATTGACGTGTGCGGCATGATGGACCCCATCACCAAGTACACCCACCAGTTCGCTTCCGCCGACAACATCCCGTCGCGCATGCGTGAAGCGTTCCGGCTGGCCGAGGAAGAGAAGCCGGGCGCGGTGCACCTGGAACTGCCGGAAGACATCGCTGCCGAGCAGACCGACGTGCTGCCGATTCCGCCAAGCCTGCATCGTCGCCCGCTGGCCGAGCACAAATCGGTGGAAGCTGCTGTCGAAAAGCTGCAGAACGCCCGCAACCCGATCCTGGTAATCGGTGCCGGTGCCAACCGCAAGATGACCGCGAAGGTACTGCAGCAGCTGATCGACAAGACCGGCATTCCGTTCGTCACCACCCAACTGGGTAAAGGCGTCGTGGACGAACGCCATCCGCGCTTCCTAGGCAACGCTGCGCTGTCCTCCGGCGACTTCGTGCACCGTGCGATTGAAGCGGCCGACCTGATCATCAACATCGGCCACGACGTGATCGAGAAGCCACCGTTCTTCATGGCGCGTGGCGGTACCGAAGTGATACACGTGGGCTTCCGCTCGGCTGAAGTCGATGCCGTGTACTTCCCGCAGGTTGAAGTGATCGGCGATATCGCCAATGCCGTGTGGCAGATCGGCGAAGCGCTGCATGACACCTCGCACTGGGACTTCTCCCGCCTGCTGGAAATCCGCGAGGCGAACGAGGTACAGATTGCCGAAGGCGCCGACGACGACCGTTACCCGGTCTACCCACAACGCCTAGTCGCCGATATCCGCCGCGCGCTGCCGTCCGAAGGCATCGTGGCGCTGGATAACGGCATCTACAAGATCTGGTTCGCCCGCAACTACAAGGCGCATAAGCCCAACACCGTGCTGCTGGACAACGCCCTGGCGACCATGGGCGCCGGCCTGCCGTCAGCGATGGCTTCGCACCTGGTATACCCCGACCGTCCGGTGATCGCGGTGTGTGGCGATGGCGGCTTCATGATGAACAGCCAGGAGCTGGAGACCGCAGTACGCCTGAACATGCACATCACCGTGGTGATCCTGCGGGATGATGGCTACGGCATGATTCGCTGGAAGCAGGCGAACATGGGCTTCACTGATTTTGGCCTGGACTATGGCAACCCAGATTTCGTGAAGTATGCGGAATCGTATGGTGCCAAAGGATATCGAGTAGAAAGCGCAGACGCCTTGCAACCGCTTCTTGATCACTGCATCTCCAATCCAGGCGTCCACGTAATTGACTGCCCCGTGGACTACAGCGAGAACGACCGCATCTTCAATAGCGAGTTGCGTGAGCGAGCACTGGCAATCTAAAAAAAAGCCTCTCTCAACTTTTAGAATGTTCGACAGCTGTTGCGATAATAGCGAACGCCTATTATCGTTGTTTGAGTGTGTCGGAAGAAAGTCGATCGACTTTCTTCCGACACACCAGAACGGACATCTAGCATTTAAAGTTGACTCCAGAGGCAGTCGTCGCGATATTCGTGGAGGCACAATCACAATGAAGTCTATACGTTCGTCAATTGCCATTTATTCTGGCGCTATATTGCTGATTGCAGTCCTGTCATTTTTGGTTGCAGTCTACAAAAGCAACTCTGACGTCTTTGAGCTGGTAAGCCATAGAGTTCAAGGATTGCAGGAGAGCAATATTGAGAAGTATTTATTTGCAAATGCTGGCCAGCAAGCCGAGAAGATTTCGGCAAGTTTGGCTAATGCAGCATTGGTAACAAAATCTCTTGCGGATGTCGTGTCATCTCAAGCTCAGCAGGAGTCGCAGGCAGGGGTAAGCCGGAAAGTTCTAATAGCTATGCTTAAAAGGTTCATGGAGAGCAATCCTGGCCTTCTAACTATTGGCATAGGCTTAGAGCCAGGTGGGCTAGATGGGAGCGATGCGGCTCACCGTGGACAGCCTGGTCATGATGAGCAAGGTCGTTTTCTGCCTGCTTGGTTAAAAACAGCATCAGGACCTATGCTGATATCGATGACTGACATGGGCAATCCTGAGCTGGCTACCGAAGGCTTTCGCAAGGGCGAGTATTATTTGTGCCCGAAAGAAAGGAGAACGCTATGCGTTCTTGACCCCAGAAGCTATGAGACTGATAAGGGGCCGCTTTTACTACCAGTTTTCTCTAGCCCGATAATTGTTGCCGGAAATTTTGTCGGGATCGCGACTAATGCTCCATCAATTGCCTTTTTACAAGGTCTCGCGAAAACATCTAACGAGAAGATGTTGTCGGGCGCCGGCGAAGTGGCAATAATTGGGAAGAATGGGAAAGTTATTGCCTACAGCAAAGACAATAAGCTCATAACTCATGATGTAAGTGAAATTCTCAACAGCGATGAGGTCGAGCTCTACAATCGATCAAAGCAGGAGCCAGTTTATAAACAGGATAGAACCCTCGGAGTTGTCGAGCTGTTTATGCCGTTCGCAGTTGCCGGCAGTGAAACCAGCTGGACGATCATGATCAGGCTTCCGTTGGAAGCTGTAGAGTCAGAGTTGTTGCAGCTACAAAAGGATCTTCGCCAAAGTAGCAATCATTCGATTTTCTCACTGGGTATTTTCGGGTTGCTTCTTGGAGCGCTCGGAATCATTACTATGTTGTGGCTCAGCGTAAGGATCGTTACGCCTATACGAGATCTACGACACATGCTTCATGAAGTAGCTGCCGGCGAAGGCGATTTGACTGGCAGATTGAACATTAAGAGGAACGATGAAGTAGGAGGAGTAGCTAGCAACCTTAACGGATTTCTTGACAAGTTGCAGGCTATGGTTAAGCAAATCATTATGTCTGTCCGCCAGGTTAGGCTTTCCTCAATAGCATCGGCCGGCAACGCCGAGCAAACCAAAAATGGACTTAATTCCCAGAAGGAAGAGATTTCGCTTGTGGTTACCGCCATTAACGAAATGGCTGCAACCACACAAGAGATCGCCCGTAGCGCGAGTGACGCATCCGAATCTGCTAGCTATGCGAATGATCAGGCCGGTGTAGGCGCTCAAGTAGTCGCCGTGAGCGCCAATGCAGTTAAATCGTTAGCCGCTGAAATCTCCAGAGCAGCGGACGTAATTAGAAAATTAGCGTCCGAAAGCGATAGCATCAGCCAGATTTTGAAGGTTATTCGCGGCATTGCTGAGCAAACTAATCTGCTAGCTTTAAATGCAGCAATAGAGGCAGCAAGGGCGGGTGAACAAGGTCGCGGGTTTGCCGTTGTCGCTGATGAAGTGAGAGCGCTTGCTCAGAAAACTCAAAAGGCTACTTCCGAAATTGAGAGCCTGATTACGCTTCTGCAGCTAGGTACGCAAGAGGCGGTTGATTCTATAAACTCAAGTCAAGGCAAAGCTGCAGATAGCGTAAATCAGTCTGAGCGTGTCAGCGAAGCTCTGATTAATATTGCTAGTTCAGTTCTGAAGATTAATGACATGAGTGCGCAGATCGCAAGTGCTGCTGAAGAGCAAGCTATCGTTGCAAGCGAAGTTCAGCAAAGCATGACAAGGATTGATAACGCTGCGAGTGATATCTCTAAATTGGCGGACGAATCATTTACTGCCAGTCACGAGCTTAGGGTTCAAGTTGAAAATCAACAGGCATTGGTCGATCTATTTAAGGTTGGGTAACCAAGGCGGCCGTAGACAGGCCTGGTAGCCAATCATCAGTGGGCGCCACTAATTTAAGTGGGTCCATTGATGGTGCGTAGGTGTCTTCAACCCCATCGCCGCTTGAGTGTCGTAGAAGGTGATTCTCCGAACCGCTGCTTGTAGTCAGAGGAAAATCGACTGAGATGGGTAAAGCCCCATTTCAGTGCGGTTGAAGACACCTGAACGTCAGCAAGTTGCTGGGTTTCGAGTTCTACACGAACGCGCCGCAGGCGAATCTCCTTCAACAATTGCATGGGTGATACCCCGCGAAAACGTTGAAAGCTCAGTTGGACTGATCGAGCACTCACGCCGGCGTGCATTGCAATCTGCGCGATCGTGATGGGCTCTTGGACATGCTCTTCGAGATACTCCTCAACCACTCGGATAACCGCAGGTAGCACCTGTTTTTCAGCCGACTCTCGCAGCGCCTGGCTGTGGTTGCTTTCATGAAATTCGAGCAAAGCAGAGGCCAGCACCTCACCAATTTGGCCTTCCAGATGCGATGAAAGAACTGACCTGGTCGATAGCAGGCTATAAGCCCACCCCAGTGTCTGCAGCCAACTCTGGCCAGCAGATGTATCCGTGGGCAGGTTAGGCTGGAAGTAAATGTCTTGCTTGATGCTCCTCCCCAGCTGGCGTTGAAGCGTGGCTTCCAGCAGCGCTCGATCGATACGGACGAGCAGCTTGTCGGTGCCAGGGAAATGATTGAAGAAGGAGTGCCGGTGGTAGTTAAAAACCGTGGCATGTCCTGGGTTGCAGTTGAGGTGCAACTGATCACTCATCACGTGCTCATGCCCAGTGATGACAGACTGTACAAGCACGAAGTCATCCAGCTTCCCTGGGTTGATCGCTACCTCTCCCCCAAAGGACATTCGGGCAACCCCAGCTTCGCCGGCCGAGCGATGAAAAAAACTAGCCTTGAAGTCGGGCCCCTTTTTCTCAAGCCGGTTCTTGCAGAACATCCGCTCACCGCACAGCACCGCCTCCTCAAGGTCGGACGACTCGCATACGCTGAAATCCGCGAGGACCTGATCAGAAGGTATAAATGGGGCGACGTTGAGCCAGGCCATGGGGAAACCCTCAAAAACGGCAATGACTTATACGAGTAACCTAGCAACAAAAGGGAGTTGAGAACAACGCCATGGCGACGATCTGTGTCGTCGCCATGCTTCGTCGTTAGTCGTGCACGATGTGGTAGTTCAAGAAGCCGCTGGCATCGGTTTGAATGTCTTCAAGGGCTTGGTTGAGCTGATCCAAAGTGTAGGGCCGCGGTGCCCACTGATTGGTGTCGAGTAAACCCGCGCTGATCAAAGCCATCAGTTCCTGCGCTTCTGCGGTGGTGAACCACAGGGAGCCAATGTACTGCAGCTGGGTGCACATGAACGGGTGAGGATCGATCGGAATAGGTCCGCTTACACCACCGATCTGTACGATTTTTCCTCCCGACGTGACCGCGTTCATGGCCGATACAGAAAGCTCCGCGGGAGCCTTTGCGCCAAGCGTATCAACGATCGCATCAACTCCGAGCGGAGTTATTGCGCGGATGCTTGAGTGCAAGTCGGTACTCGTGATCTGCAGTGTGCGAATGCGCTTTGGGGCCAGCTGGCGGAGCCGTTCAAGTGCAGTCCCATCGCGTGCTGCCACGATGATGTCCGTCACCCCCATCGCAACTGCAGCAAGCGTCGCACCGATGCCCAAGGTTCCTGAGGCCCCTAGTACCAGCAAACTCTTACCTGGCGTGAGCTCGAGTTTTTTTAGCGCAGAGTAAGCAGTGCCTAGGTATCCAAGGCGCGTGGCTGCTGCGAATGGCAAGTCTTCAGACAGAGTGATCAGATTACGTGCAGGTGCTCGGAGATATTGGGCGTACCCTGCGTGACGGTACTCGCGAAATACCTCTATCGAGGATGGGCTGAAACCGAAATAGCCCATGAATGTGTAGCTAGCGCACCTCGTCGGAACACCGGCCAGGCACTGTTTGCAAGTACCGCAGCTCACTCCCGGATTGACGTAGACTCGGTCGCCTTCCTTGAAATCCTTCACGGAGCGACCAACCGATACCACGGTGCCAGCGGCGTCCAACCCGAACACAGCGGGCAGCTCAGGCAGAGGTAGGAACGGATACCACTCTGGAAAATTCGTGACGACGTTACGCAGATTGGGGATAACACCACAGGCGGCAGTTTTGATTAGGACGTCATGCTCTCCAACTTCAGGAAGCGGAATTTCGTCCACGGTAAATTTGCCACCAACTTCGTGGAGGCGAGCGGCCAACATCGTACCTGGCATGAAGCAAACCCTCTTTTTTTCGTTGTCAGGGCTGTGGGGCTCTGGGAAGCCGTTGAGGTGTGACCATCACATCGGCCACTGCTCCAATTATCCGCTCGGCTTCAAGCGTGGCTATCCAGATGCTGTCGCCGATATCCAAATAGCGAAGTTATTTAACTAGGCTCGGTGAAGATTTAGGTGGTGCGGCCAGATCTTGGCTCAGTTGATGGAGCAGACGCCTAACGGGCGTCTAAAAATCTACGTCCTGAAAGCGAACGGGACTGTGGTGGCAGGTGCTTCGATGTACTTGGCCAGCAATGGCATTGTTTACCTTGGAACAGCTACAACCCGAAAGGATGTCCAGGGCTATTGCAACCACGGAGCATTGATTTCTCACTGAATAGAGCAAGCAAAGAAGCGTGGCTGCCACTGGGTCGCTGCGACCGCGCTGGCCAGCTACCAAAGCCGCCGAAATCTGCAAAGTACCTGGCTAACGGCATCCCACACCCAAGCTCTATACGCCTGGCAGATAGCTGAGATAAATGGCTGAGAATGACCGACCGCTTTTGGCCCAGAGTGTGTAAAAACACCTCCGCGAACCCTTGCTATGATTTCTGAGGATTTCATCGCAGGGATTGCCCATGAAGCGCTTCATCCAAGGTGAACATCGAGGCCAAGGCACCTTATTTCCCGAGAGCCTCGACGACTACGTCAGTGACACAAATCCCGTGCGCGTAGTCGACGTTTTCGTCGACGAACTCGACCTGGTCAATCTGGGTTTTGAAGGCGTCATTCCAGCCGATACTGGTCGACCTGCTTACCACCCCGCAATCTTGCTGAAGATCTACATCTACGGCTATCTCAACCGCATTCAATCGAGCCGGCGTCTTGTACGAGAAGCCCAACGCAACGTCGAGTTGATGTGGCTGACAGGGCGTTTGATGCCCGATTTCAAGACCATCGCCAACTTCCGAAAAGACAACAGCAAGGCCATCCGAGGCGTCTGCCGCCAATTCGTGGTGCTGTGCCAGCAGTTGGGACTGTTCGGAGAAAATCTGGTTGCCATTGACGGCAGTAAATTCAAGGCCGTCAACAACCGCGACCGCAATTTCACCAGCGCCAAGCTGAAGCGGCGGATGGAAGAAATTGAATCGAGTATCAATCGG
>LNAP01007330.1_pt1 | contig 12388 bp, 6 predicted proteins | sample 602601 | NCBI WGS metagenome assembly LNAP01 (sample SAMN02440304, study PRJNA202911) | soil metagenome | biome: Subtropical and temperate rainforests or woodlands; isolation source: soil samples (1 kg each in a 20% v/v slurry with milli Q water) were... ... | reverse complement strand
CGAATGGGCCAGCATCTCGGGCGCCACCGCAATGAACGAGGCGCTGCTGGCCGGCGCGCTCGACGCGGGGTGGGCCGGCCGGGCCCCGCAGCCCACACCCCCCCCCCCGGATCCGCAAGGTGCAACACCGTCCGTCCTCCGACGACACCCGTTATCCCGAGATCTCTCCATGTCGCGCGCCCTAGACACCCATACCGACTTCATTCCCCGCCACATCGGCCCTTCCGACGCCGACCAGGCCGCCATGCTTGCCGTCATCGGCAGCGCCAGCCTGGACGCCTTGCTCGAAGAAGTCGTGCCGCCCAAGATCCGCAGCCAGGCCCCGTTGGCGCTGCCCGCCTCGCGCAGCGAAACCGACGTGCTGGCCGAGCTGAAGCAGATTGCCGGCCGCAACAAGGTTTATCGCAGCTACATCGGCCAGGGGTACTACGGCACGCAGACGCCCAACGTGGTGTTGCGCAATATTCTTGAGAATCCCGCCTGGTACACGGCCTACACGCCTTACCAGCCCGAGATCTCCCAGGGCCGCCTCGAAGCCCTGCTGAACTACCAGACCATGGTCGCCGACCTGACCGGGCTGGACATCTCCAACGCCTCGCTGCTGGACGAAAGCACCGCCGCCGCCGAAGCGATGACGCTGGCGCGCCGCAGCGCCAAGTCCAAGAGCCCGGTGTTCTTCATCTCGCGCCACGTACATCCCCAGACCATCGAAGTCGTGCGCACGCGCGCCGAAGGCCTGGATATCGAAATCACCATCGGCGACGAGGCCGAAGGCCTGCCCGAGTGCTTCGGCGTGCTGCTGCAGTATCCGCACAGCACCGGCTCGGTAGTCGACTACCGCAAGCTGGCCGAGGCCGCGCATGCGCAAGGCGCCATCGTGGCCGTTGCGACCGACCTGCTGGCGTTGGCCCTGCTGGCCGCGCCGGGCGAATGGGGCGCGGACATCGCCATTGGTTCGGCCCAGCGTTTCGGCGTGCCGTTTGGCTTCGGCGGCCCGCATGCCGGCTTCATGGCCTGCAAGGACGCCTTCAAGCGCAACATGGCCGGCCGCCTGGTCGGCGTGTCCAAGGACGCGCAGGGCAACCCGGCGATGCGCCTGGCGCTGCAGACGCGCGAGCAGCACATCCGCCGCGAGAAGGCGACCTCCAACATCTGCACCGCGCAAGTGCTGCTGGCCGTGATGGCCGGCATGTATGCCGTGTGGCACGGCCCGGCCGGCATCCGCCGCATTGCCGAGCGCGTGCAGCGCAGCACCGCGATCCTGCGCGCCGAACTGATCAAGCTGGGCGTGAAGGTCGCCAACGACACCTTCTTCGATACGCTGCTGCTGGAAACCGGCGCGGCCACCCCGGCCATCCTGACCGCGGCCGACTGCGAGCGTGTCAACCTGCGCCGCGTCGACGGCGCTCGCCTGGCGGTGTCGCTGGACGAGACCGTGACCACGGCTGACCTGCAGGCCTTGGTCAACGTCTTCGCCGCTGGCCTGGAGCGCGATGACGTCGAACTCGACATCGATGCGCTGGACGCAGCCGCCGCTAGCGGCATTCCCGCCGGCGTGGCGCGCGAAAGCGCGATCCTGACGCATCCGGTGTTCTCCAGCGTGCAGTCCGAAACCGACATGCTGCGCTACCTGCGCAAGCTGGCCGACAAGGACCTGGCGCTGGACCGCACCATGATCCCGCTGGGCTCGTGCACCATGAAGCTCAACGCCACCGCCGAGATGATCCCCATCACCTGGCCCGAATTCGCGCTGATCCACCCGTTTGCGCCGGCTTCGCAAAGCCAGGGCTACAACGAGCTGATCGACCGCCTGTCGGCCGCGCTGTGCGAGATCACAGGCTATGACAATATCAGCCTGCAGCCCAACTCGGGCGCGCAGGGCGAGTACGCCGGCCTCCTGGCCATCCGCGGCTACCACCAGGCCAACGGCCAGCATCAACGCAACATCTGCCTGATCCCGTCGTCGGCCCACGGCACCAACCCGGCCTCGGCGCAACTGGCTGGGATGGACGTGGTGGTGGTGGCTTCCGACGCCAACGGCAACGTCGATCTGGCCGACCTGCGCGCCAAGATCGAACAGGTCGGCGACAAGCTGGCCGCCCTGATGATCACGTATCCGTCGACCCACGGCGTGTTCGAGGAAGCCGTTACCGAGATCTGCGATCTGGTGCACCAGGCCGGCGGCCAGGTCTACCTGGACGGCGCCAACATGAACGCGATGGTGGGCGTGGCCCAGCCGGGCAAGTTCGGTTCGGACGTGTCCCACCTGAACCTGCACAAGACCTTCTGCATCCCGCACGGCGGCGGCGGCCCCGGCGTCGGTCCGGTGGCGGTGCGCGCGCACCTGGCGCCGTACCTGCCGGGCGTGGTGAACGAGCAGGGCAAGCTGCCCGGCGACGCCAAGGTCGGCCCCGTGTCGGCGGCGCCGTTCGGTTCGGCCGGCATCCTGCCCATCCCGTTCGTGTACATCTCGCTGATGGGCGCCGACGGCCTGCGCCGCGCCACCGAAGTCGCCATCCTGAACGCCAACTACATCGCCACCCGCCTGCGCGACCACTATCCGGTCCTGTACGCGGGCCGCAATGGCCGCGTGGCGCACGAGTGCATCCTGGATGTGCGTCCGCTCAAGGAAACCAGCGGCATCAGCGCCGAAGATATCGCCAAGCGCCTGATGGACTACGGCTTCCATGCGCCCACCATGAGCTTCCCGGTGGCCGGCACGCTGATGGTCGAGCCGACCGAGTCGGAAGGCGTGGCCGAGCTGGACCGCTTCATCGACGCGATGATCTCGATCCGCGAGGAAATCGCCCAGGTCGAGCGCGGCGAGCGCGATGCCGAGGACAACGTCCTGAAGAACGCGCCGCATACCGCGCAGATGCTGCTGGCCGAGGAATGGCTGCACGACTACCCGCGCCAGCAGGCCGCCTATCCGCTGGCCTCGCTGCGCGACGCCAAGTACTGGCCGCCGGTTGCCCGCGTGGACAATGCCTACGGTGACCGCAACCTGGTGTGCGCCTGCCTGCCGATCGAAGCCTACGCGTAAGCGCGGGCCGCAAGGCCCGGCGCGAGCCGGGCCTCGGGCATAAAAAATCCCCCATCTGGAAAGATGGGGGATTTTTTTGTCCAGCTTCGGCCGTGCGCCGGCGCGGCCTTGCTGGTGACGGAGAAGTCTTCCGCGATGCTGAAGAACGTGTTGAGCATGATCTGCAGGTTTTCCTTGCCGATCCCGCCTTCCGAATTCATGTCCATCTGCAGCACGGCGCGGTTCTTGTCGTCCAGGTAGGCGCGCGTCCAGCGGTACTCCTGGTTCCAGGCGTTGATGGCCTTGAGCGACACCGGCTTCTTGCTGCTGTAGGTGGCGGTCACCACCAGGTCGTGGCACTTCTCGGTGAAGTCGTTGCACAGGAAGTCGACGCGCAGCTCGCTGGCGCCGGTGCTGCCGGGTTCCAGCATCAGCACGGGGCCTTCGTCGCCGTCCTGCTTGCGGGGGGCGTACGACATGTCATCGAGCATGGCGGTCACGGTGTCGAGATCGAAGTCCTGCATGTAGCCGGCGGCGGAGACGGTGTCGACGGGTGCAGCCAGTTCGGTGCCTTCGGCCGGTTCGCCTTCCTCTTCCATGCCGTCCATGTCGTCGTTCATGCCGGTCGCGCCCAGCAGGCCCGCGAACAGTTCATCGGCAGGAATCTTCTGGCCGTTCAGGTCGCCCATGCCATCGGCGAAGTGGAACTTGCCGATGATGTTATCGCCGTCGTTTTTCCCGACGTTGAGCATTTCAGCCATGCCGGACATCGAGCGCATCTGGTCGTCGGCTTCCTCGGCGGCCTTTTCCGCGGTCAAGCCTTGCTTCTTGACGGCGTACTGCACGATCAGGTCGCGCACCATGGGCTTGGAGATGACCAGGGTGGCATCGATCTGCTTGATGGCCTTGACCATGATCTCCTGGGGCGTCAGATCCTTGACGTTGGGCGGATTGGTCAGGTCCAGCGTGAAGTTCAGCTTGCTTTCGCCCTTGTCGGTCTTCCAGCTGATCGGATCGATGCTGAACGAGGGGTTGCCGTTGAGCAGCTTGCCGGCGTTCTCCAGCACGGCGTCGAACTGTTCGTCCTTCAGGCCTTCGTCGCTGGCGCCCAGCATGTACTGGCGCACGATCTGGTTGTAGGTGTCGGACAGCTGCTTGATGGCGGCGCCGTCCAGCTTGGCCAGCTTGACCACGGCCTGACCGTTGCCCAGCGCGACGTCGTTCAGCGTGATGTTGCCGGTCTGGTAGGTGGCCTCGACGCTGACGTTCTTGTCGTCTTCGGCCAGCTTGACGCCATAACCCAGGTTGTCCAGCGAGACCTTGACGTCGTCACCGGGGCGGGTCACATCGATGCGCTTGAGCTTGACGCTGGAATCGCCGATGGACAGGCCGAACTTGCCCATGCGGCTGTTGACGTCCATCGTCAGGCCGGTCAGCAGCATCTTGATGGGGTCATCCGATTTCTCGCCGTCCACCGACAGCGTTTCCATCAGCGCGTGTGCGGTGACGGCCTGCTGGGCGCGGTCGAAAGTGCCGTTGATCGCCAAGCCGCTGAAGTTGACGGCGTTGCCCTCGTGCGTGATCTGCACGGGGGCGATATTGGCGGTGGAGGTGGCGTAGCCGCCGAAACTGATGACTGCGTCGCCGCTCAGGGGCGCCACGCCCTTGGTCAGCTCGAACAGTTCCTTGATGTTGTCGGTCTTGGCGAGCTCGGCGTGCGTGAACGCCAGCTTGGGCGCGATGGCGCCGCGCGCCAGGGCGCTCTTGGGGAAGGGGCCGTGTTCGATCGACGCGTCGAACTCGATCATGCCCTTGGGCAGGTCCTCGGCGATCTTGTCGCCGTTGACCAGCGACACGCCATAGCGCGCCTGTGTCGAGAACAGGCCGCGTTCGTACTTCAGCTGATCGATGCGCAGACCGAACAGAGGCGTGATCTTGGCCAGTTTCTCGTTGGCTTCCGCCAGATGGCGCTGCGAGCTTTCCTCGATGCGCTTGCCGGTGTACCACGTGGCCCCGACCCAGCTTCCCGCTCCCACTATGACCACGCCGAGGGTGATCGCTACGCTCTTTTTCATCGTTCTGCTTGTATCGTTGATTGTCGAGTCATATCCGGTGACAGGCGGCTGCTTGTGGCCGCTGGACCCTGTTGTTGGCGTCCGCCATCGGAATACGCGCATTCATCGGCCTGTAAGGCCCGCGGCGAGTATACCGAGGCCGGTGGTCATGTGACCGCGCTCGCAGTTACAGAAGATTTCAAAATGAAAGCCGGCGCATGTGCGCCGGCTTTTTCAGGGCAAAGGCCTGGGTCGCGGATTACATCTGATCCAGGGGATAGATCGGGCGGCGCACGTGCTGGAAATCGAGCTGGCCGTAATCCGAGGTGGTAACGCCCACGCCGGTGCATTCAATGACTTGCGTGGCCATGTCGGAGAAACCCGCGCGCCAGTGCACCCGGCTCTTGAGCACGACGTAGCGCTTTTGCAGCGGATCGATGCCGGCCGACAGCAGGCAATTGATGTCGAAGGGCTCCTGGTGGCGCGACACGACGACGATCTCCACGCGGCCGGTATCGATCACGACGGTCAGGCCGGTGTCGTTGCGCACACCGCGATACATGGGGCCGCGGTTCAGGTAGACGCCGTCAAACACCAGCTTGACGCGGCCGGTGATTTCCAGCGGTTCGCTGGGTTCCTTGATGGCGGGCATGGCCATCTTGCCGCCGAGCTTGATCGTGATGGTCTGGCCCACCCCGGCGCTTGCCGCCTGCTGCGCCGCTTGCGGGTCGCAGATGGCGTAGAAGACCACGTTTTCCAGTTCCTGGCGCAGCACTTCGGCCAGCACGGCGGTAGTGTCCATGGTGCCGCCGGAGCCGGTGTTGTCGTAGTGGTCCAGCAGCACGACGGGGCCTTGTTCGATGGCCTTGGCGCGCGCGATGGTGGGCGCCAGCGGCTCCGGGTGGAACACCCAGTCGGCGCGGCCGCTCCAGGCCTGGTCCAGCAGTTCGTCGCGGTAGCGCTGCGCGTCAGCCAGGTTGTCGTCGGTACAGACCACGGCGCTCAGGCCAGCCTCGCGGATGTCGGCATGCGGGAACCCCACGAAGACCGAGGCGGCCAGCACGCCGCCGGCTTCCAGTTCCTTGCAGCGTTCCTGCAGCGGCTTGTTGGGCGCGGCATGGGTGCCCTGGCACATGATGTGGGGCAGCATGGGCTTGTTGGCCCAGGACATGACGGGCTTGATCTCGCCCTTCAGGGTGCGCGCGATCACGTCCGCGGCGCGCAGGCCGGCCGCGCGGATGTCCACGTGCGGGTAGGTATGGAAACCGCTGATGACCGTGGCGTGCTTGACGATGTCGTCGTAGATGTTGGCGTGCATGTCCAGCGTCACCGCCACCGGCGTGTGCGGATCGATCTCGCGCAGGCGGCGCAGCAGGTCGCCCTCGGCATCCTCCACGCCCTCGGCGACCATGGCGCCGTGCAGGTCCAGCAGGATGGCGTCGTAGCCGCCGCGCTGGACTTCGTCCAGGACCAGCTTGCACAAGCGTTCGTGGGTATCGGCGCTGGCGGGGCCGCTGGGCCAGGATTCGGCCGCCACGGGCACGACTATCTCGGCGCCTTCGCGGCGCGCCACTTCGATATAGCCGCCCAGGCCGCTGTCGGTGTTCTCGTAGGCCTTGATGGCGCGTTCGCCGGCCAGGACTTCGGGATTGCCGCGGAAAAAGCGCTCAAGCGGAGTAGGCACGGGCGAAAACGTATTCGTTTCGTGCTTGATCATTGCCAAAAGCCAACGCATGGGATTTCCTGTGGGTTTGCTGTGGTGGATCGGTCAGGCCGCGCGGGGAGGCTGGGGCCAGGGGTGTTGTTCGGGCCGCATGGTTTCCCAGGCCCGCGCGATGCGCAGCACGCCCAGGTCGTCAAAGCGCGCGCCGGCGATCTGCAGGCCGATGGGCAGGCCCGCCTTGGTGTAGCCGCAATTGACGGATGCCGCGGGCTGCTCGCTCATGTTGTAGGGGAGCGTGTAGCCGATGTGGTGCATGGTGGTCGCCACTTCGTTGGTCGGTGACGGCCACTCGGCGTTGTAGGCGACCACCGGGGCCACGGGCGAGAGCACGTAGTCGTAGGGCGCGCAGGCCGCGACCGTCCTGGCACGCACGTTCATGGTCTCGTAGTAGCTGCGGAATACGTCCTCGCCGGACTGGCCGCCGCCGCTTTCCGCCCAGGTGCGGATGAAGGGCAGGATCTTGTCGCGGCGCTCCTGCGGCAGGGCCGCCAAGTCTATGGCCGAGCGGGTGCGCCAGAAGCGGTCCACGCCTTCCAGCATGGCGGGCGTCATCCAGGGCTGCATCGGCGTGACGATGGCGCCGGCGGCTTCGAAGGCTTGCGCGGCCGCCTGCACGGCGTCGCGCATGGCGCCTTGCGCCGTGGCGCTGCGCAAGGTGTGCGTCATCAAGGGCAGGCGGCGCCACGCCATCACCGGGCGCGGCCCGCCGTTGAGCCAGTCGAACAGGATGCGGCCCGCGTGGTCACCGGTTTCGTACATGTCCACGTGCGGGTAGGTCTTGAAGCTGACGATGACGTCGGCGTTGGCCATCATCTTGGGCGTAACGTTGCCGTGCAGGTCCAGCGCCACGGCGATCGGCACGTCGGGCGTCTGCTGGCGCAAGCGCTCCAGCAGGTCGCCTTCGCCGTCGTCGGTGCTTTCGACCGCCATGGCGCCATGCAGGTCCAGCAGAATGGCGCCGCATCCGCGCGCGCCGGCCACGATCTCGTCGCAGAGCTTGCGATAGGCCTTCGCGTCCACCCGGCCACTGGGATACGCGGTGGCGGACACCGGCGTGACCACCGAGGCGCCGTTCGCCTCGGCAATGTCAATGAAGGCCGACATGGCCGTGCGCTTGCCCTTGTTCTCTTCGTAGGCCGCCGCGCCGAAGGCGGGGCCATCGTTGCCGAACGCCGCCAATGGCGTCGGCACGGGTGAGAACGTATTGGTCTCGTGGTTCAGGCGGGCAATCATGACTTTCATTGTTTTCCTCTTTACCGGCAGGCACTTGGCCCATTTACGGCGGCCCTGGGCGGGTGCCGCCCAGGCCGAGTTTTTCCATGGCTTCGCTGGCCTCGATGATCATCGCGGCGACTTCGGCCACGCTGACGCGCAAACCCGTGGCGCGCGTGCGCATGTGCTCATAGGCCGCGCGTTCGTCCAGCCGCTGGTGATCCATCAGCACGCGGATCGCCTTTTCAATGACGCGCCGCGCCTTGATGGTGTTTTCCAGCTTGTCGATCTTGACCTGCTGCCGGTTCTGGAACTGCTTGGCCGACCGCGCCAGCACCAGCGTGCTGAGGATGCCCGCCGAACGGAATGGCCGCGTCAGCACCCCATGGGCATTGGTCTTCAGCAGTTGCTTGAGCGTAGTGGGCGTTTCGTATTCGGACAGCGCGATCAAGGTGGCCTCGACTTCGCTGGCCGACCAGGCCGAGCTGTTCTGCACGCACTGCGACACCTGGAAGAAAATCACGTCGGCGCCGGCCGGCGCGGCATCCGGGAACGGCCAGTGCAAATGGATGCGGCAACCGATGCGCTTGAGCTGTTCGACCAGCACATCGCGGTCTTCGCCCGGCGGATACACCACCGCGACGGCCACGCTGCGCAGGTCCTCGTAGAGGCGGCGAAGGCTATGGTCCATGCTCATTTCAACCAGAATTCGTCCAGGCCGAATGCCGTGAGATAAGGGTCCGGCTTCACCGGCTGATCGCTTTCCCAGACGATATCGAAGCGCCCGTCGGCCCGGCACACGCCGATGCGCGGCGTCAGCACACAGTGGTTGTTCTCGGCCAGGATGGACATCCGCCCGTCCGGTGCGTCGAATTGCACCTGATGCACCGCTTGCACGAGCTTGCGGGTGTCCATGCTGCCGACGCGCTGCAATGCGCGCGCGAACAGGTGCACCTGGCTGTAGCACGTTTCGGCATAGACGCTGGCGGGCTGGTCGCCAAAACGCTCGCGCCAACGCGCGAGGAAATGCCGGTTGGCGGGCGTATCGACGGTATTGAAATACGTGGCGGCGGTGATGTGCCCCACGCAACGCTGCGGCCCGATCTCGGCCACCTCGGATTCCGCCATGGTCAGGCTGGCGATGGGGATGTGGGCGGTTTGCGCCCCCGCCTGCTGGCAGGCCTCGTGGTAGCGCTGATAGAAGCGTTGCGCATCCGCGCCGATCAGCGTGGAGAACACCACGTCCGGCTGGATGCGGCGGATGTCCGCCACCACGTCGATGATGTCGCTTTCGTCGCATCCCAGGGGCAGATAGGTTTCGTCCAGGATCTCGCCGCCATGCTCTTCGACGGTCTCGCGCATGATGCGGTTCGTTTCGCGCGGATAGATGTAGTCCGCGCCCACCAGGAAGATGCGCGAACCGCAGTTCTGGATAAGGTAGGCCGCCAGCTGCATGCTGCCCTGGTTGGGCGCCGCGCCGGTGTAGATGACGTTGGGCGAATACTCGAAGCCCTCGTAGACCGAGCCGTACCAAAGCAGGGAATTGCTGCGTTCAACCACGGGCAGCATCGCTTTGCGGCAATGCGAGGTGCAGCCCCCGAAGATGACGCTGACTTCGTCATCCAGCAGCAGGCGGGCCGCCAGGCGGCGGTATTCTTCGGCGTCGCTGCCGGGGTCGTACACCACGGGCGCAAGCGGCCGGCCCAACACGCCGCCCAAGGCGTTGATCTCTTCCACGGCAAGCACCGTTCCGAAGAAATGCTGCGATTCGGTCGTGCCCGTCACGCCGCTGCGCGAGTACAGCACGCCGATGCGCCACCCGGGCCGTTCCGCGTCCTGGTCCTGGAGCGAGGTCATGATTGCGTCCTTATGCGTGAATCGAGCATGCCGGCCCGTGAAGAAGCGGGTGCGGCGGCATTCATACCTTCAGATGGTCAATGATATGGCCGATGGCCTCGGGCGCGCCAGCCTCGCCTTCGTCCACGATCGCCCCCTGTTTCAGCACCAGATAGCGGTCGGCCACATCCAGCGCGAACGCGACATTCTGTTCGACGATGAGCATGGTCGTGCCGCGCTGCTCGCGTTCCCAGTTCAGGGCGCGGCCCAGCCGCTCGATCACCGAGGGCTGCAGCCCTTCGGTGATTTCGTCCAGCAGCAACAGTTCGGGCCGCTGCATCAGCCCACGCGCCACCAGCAGCATCTTTTGCTCGCCGCCCGACAAGGTGCCGGCGTGCTGGCGCAGGCGCGTCGAGAACACCGGAAACAGGTCGGCGATATCGGCGAAGCGCTCGTCAAAGAGGTCATCGCGCGGCAGGCCCAGGCGCAGGTTGTCGCGGATGCTCAGGTCGGGGAACAAGGGCTGTTCCTGCGCCGCGTACGCGACGCCGCAGCGCGCCACTTCATGCGGACGCAACCGCGTGGCATCGACCGCGCCCAGGCGCACGCGCCCCCGCAACTTGGGCAGGTATCCCATGACCGTCTTGAGCAGCGTGCTCTTGCCCATGCCGTTCTTGCCCAGCAGCGCGACGCACGCGCCGCGATCGACCGATAGCGACACCTCGTTCAACACCACCGCGCCCTTGTAGCCGCTGGACACGCCTTCCAGGCTTAATGCCGGTGCGATGCTCGTCATTGCCCTGCCCCCTGCGCAGCCTGCGCGCTACCTGCATAGATGGTGCGCACCAATTCCGATTCCACGACTTCCTGGAAACTCCCGTCCATGACGATGCGGCCCTGGTGCAAGACGACGATCCGCGTCGCCACTTCCTTCACGAAATCCAGGTCATGTTCGACCAGCAGGCAGCACAGGCCGTACTGATGCGCCAGCGACGACAGCATCTGGCCGATCTGTGACCGTTCGGCCTTGGAGAGGCCTGCCGTGGGTTCGTCCAGCAAGACGATGCGCGGCTCCAGCGCCAGCACCATCGCCAGCTCCAGCGCCTGCTGCTGCCCATGCGACAGGTCGCGGGCCACGCTGGCCAGGCATTGGTCCAACCCGGTCACGCGCAGCACTTCCAGCGCGTAGGGCGGCAGGTCCAACGTGGGCGAACGCCGCCACCAGGATGGTTGCTCCCGCAGGGTCGTCGCGATGCGCAGGCTTTCCGCCACGGTCATCGTGTCGAACACATTGGCATTCTGGAACTTTCGCCCCAGGCCATAGCGCACGCATTGCTCCGGCCCGTCCCGCAGCACCCGATGGCCGTAGAGTTCCAAGTCGCCTTCAGACCGTTCGGCGCCGTCGGCGATGCAGCGCATCAGGGTGGTCTTGCCCGCGCCGTTGGGGCCGATCAGGCCCACCAGTTCGCCCCCCCGGGCCTGCAGGTCGATCCCTTCCAGCACTTTCAGGCTGCCGAAACGCTTGGCCAAGCCAGACAGGTTCAATGCCCGCGACGCGCCGTTGGCCGGCTGCGATTGGCCTGCGCGCGTGCCAAGCACCGGCACCACGGCCGCCTGGCCGCGCCGCAAGAACGGCGCCGTCAACAGCGGCAACAACCCGCGCGGCAACAGCAGGATGACCAGGATGAACGTCACGCCCAGCAGCAACTGCCACAGGAACGGCATGTTCCCGCTGAGATAGGAGCCCGCCACGTTGATGAGAACGGCCCCCAGCACCGGGCCCCAGATGGTGCCGCGTCCGCCCAGCGCCACCCAGATGATCAGCTCGGTGCCGAACACGAATCCCGTGAGTTCCGGCGCCACCACGCCGCTGAACGCGCCATAGCCAAACCCCGCCAGGCTGGCCACCGCGCCGCACACGACCAGCAGCACGATGCGCCAATGGGCGGTGTTCAAGCCCAGATAGCTGCAACGGGACTCGTTGTCGCGCAGCGCCACCAGGATGCGGCCGCCGTCGCTGCGCACCACCACCCACGCCAGCAAGGCCACGACAGACAGGGAGCCGGCCGCGATCACATACCAGGCCTCGAGCGACAGGTCGAATGTCTCGTAGCCCGTCAGGCCCGACGACGAGCCGGTGTAGGTGCCGCCGGCCAGCACCAATTGCATCAGCACGATGGGCAGCACCAGCGAGATGACGGTTGCGAAGAAGGGCGACGCCCCCCGATAGAACGACAGCCAGCCCGTGGCCAGCGCCAGCAGCGCCGCCGCGCCCACCGCCGCCACGGCGGCGAGGATGGCGATCGACGGTGAAAACCCGTAATGCGTGAAGGCCAGGCCGGCCGCGTAGGCGCCGACCCCGAAAAACGCGGATTGGCCAAAGGTCAGATGCCCCGTGTAACCCCACAGCACGTCCACCGTCACCGCCGCCATCGCAAAAAACAGCGCCTTGATCAGCACGTTGAGCAAGTAGGTGTCGAACAGCCAGGGGCCCGCCACGGTCAGGACCAGGCACATGCCGGCCAACCACGGCAGCCCCTG
>LNAP01005768.1_pt1 | contig 12388 bp, 10 predicted proteins | sample 602601 | NCBI WGS metagenome assembly LNAP01 (sample SAMN02440304, study PRJNA202911) | soil metagenome | biome: Subtropical and temperate rainforests or woodlands; isolation source: soil samples (1 kg each in a 20% v/v slurry with milli Q water) were... ... | reverse complement strand
CCGGCACCGGGCGCGACGACACGACGGCGGGCAGTTCCAGCGCCGCCAACGCGCGCAAGCCGGCCTCGTGCAGACGCACCGACTCGGTGGCCAGCGCCGGATCATAGGCAGGTAGCGCCGCCAGCCATGGGCCGAACGGCATCTCGTTGGTGACCAGCAAGTCGGGCGCCAGTTCGCCGATGCGGTCGGCGATGCCCTCCCAGGTCGCGCCTTCCGGCGCCAGGTCCACGGGCCCTTCCATCATGCAGATCCGCATACGTTTTCCTCTACGCTTTGGCCATGCGCGCCCGCCATCGAGCGCCTTCCCGCCACATCGTAGAACACCACGCCGGCCCTCGGCACGGCGCTGGCGCATCAGGTCCGGATCGGACGCCTGTTGGTCCGAATTTGCCGCAGCCGTGGCGGGGCTCGGCCATGGCGGGCGATCAGTGCAGGGCCGCCACGTCCACCACGCCGCCGTGCCGAATGATGCGCTTGGGAAGATCGCCGCCGATCCAATAGGCCAGTTCGGACGGATGGGCAACATTCCACGCCACGAAGTCGGCGATCTTGCCCGGGGCCAGCACGCCGTGGGTGGCCTGCAACCCCAAGGCGCGGGCCGCGTGGATGGTGACGCCGGCCAACGCCTCTTCGGGCGTCATCCGGAACAGCGTGCAGACCATGCTCAGCATCAGCCGCAACGACAGTACGGGCGACGTGCCTGGATTCAGATCGCTTGAAATGGCGATGGGCACGCCGTGCCGGCGCAGCAGGTCCAGCGGCGGCAACTGCGTTTCACGCAAGGCGTAGAAGGCGCCCGGCAGCAGCACCGCCACGGTGCCGGCGGCCGCCATCGCCACCACATCGCTTTCCGTCAGGTATTCCAGATGGTCGGCCGACAGGGCGCCATAACGCGCCGCCAGCGTCGCCCCATGCAAGGACGACAATTGTTCGGCATGCAGCTTGACCGGCAGATTCAGATGCGCCGCGGCCTTGAACACGCGTTCGACCTGTTCCGTCGAAAACGCCAGGTGCTCGCAGAACGCGTCGACCGCGTCGACCAGGCCTTCCGCAGCCAGCACGGGCAGCATGCGACGCGCCACTTCGTCGATGTAGTCGTCGGCGCGCCCGGCATATTCCGGCGGCAGGGCGTGCGCGGCCAGGCAGGTGGCCTGCACCGTCAGCGGCAGCGTCTGGCCCAGGCGCCGCGCCACCCGCAGCATCTTGCGTTCGTTGGGCAAGTCCAGGCCATAGCCCGATTTGACCTCCAGCGTGGTGACGCCATCGCGTAGCAGGTGCAAGGCGCGCTGACGCGCGCTGACGTACAGCGCATCTTCCGAGGCGGCGCGCGTGGCGCGCACGGTACTGGCGATACCGCCGCCCTGTGCCGCGATCGTGGCGTAGTCCACGCCTTGCAAGCGCTGCTCGAACTCCAGGCTGCGGTTGCCGCCGAACACCAGGTGCGTGTGGCAATCGATCAGCCCCGGCGTGACCCACGCGCCGCCCAGATCATGCACCTGCGCGGCGTCGACGGCAGGCAAGTCCGTTTCGGGGCCGATCCATTCGATGCGGTCGGCGAGCGTCACGATGGCGGCGTGCGGGATCGCCGAATAGACGCCATCCACCATCGTGGCGGCGTGGCAATTGCGCCAGACCTGTCTCATCCCTTTCTCCTGAAAATCGTCCATCAATCCGAACCCTGCGCCACCGGCACCGGAATGCCGCCAGACGGAAGGTTGGGATGCACCCACATGCGGTACGCCACGCACAGCAGCGCGATCCACACCACGCCCACGGCCAGCGCCGCCTGCGTCCGGGGGAAATAGCCCAGCACGCCGAATACGAACAGCATGAACGCGATCGCCGCGATCGGCCCCACGGGCCAGAACGGCACCGGGAATTTCAACGCCGCAACCGCTTCCGGACTCATCTTGCGCCGCATCGCCACTTGCGACAACAGGATCATCAGCCAAACCCAGACCGTGGCAAAGGTGGCGATCGAGGCGATCAGCACGAACACGCCTTCGGGAATCAGGTAATTCAGCACGACGCCCAGCAGCAGCGCCGCCGACATCACGACGACGGTCATCCACGGCACACCGTTACGCGACACCGCGCCGAAGCCACGCGGCGCCTGGCCCTGCTGCGCCATGCCATACAGCATGCGGCCCGCGCCGAAGATGTCGCTATTGATCGCCGACACGGCTGCGGAGATCACCACGATGTTGAGGATCGTGGCCGCCGAGCTGATGCCCAGGCTGTCGAAGATCTGCACGAAGGGACTGCCTTTGCTGCCAATCTGCGTCCACGGGAAGATGGACATCAGCACGAACAGCGTCAGCACGTAGAACAGCAGGATGCGCAGGGGCACCGCGTTGATGGCGCGCGGCAGCGTGCGGCCGGGGTCCTTGGCCTCGCCCGCGGTGATGCCGATGATCTCGATGCCGCCGAACGCGAAGACCACCACCGCCAGCGACGCGATCAGTCCGCCCACGCCGTTCGGCATGAAACCGCCGTGCGCCCACAGGTTATGCACGCCGGTCGCCGCGCTGTCCGCGTTCAGCCCGAAGCCGAACAGCATGATGCCCAGCCCGCCCGCGATCATCGCGATGATGGCACCCACCTTCAACAGCGACAGCCAGAACTCCAGTTCGCCGAACACCTTGACCGAACACAGGTTGATCGCGCCGATGAAGCACACGATGGACAGCACCCAGATCCAGCGCGGCACATCGGGATACCAAAAGCCCATGTACAGCCCGAAGGCCGTGATGTCGGCCAGGCAGACGATGATCATCTCGAAGGCGTATGTCCAGCCGGTCAGAAAGCCCGCGACCGGCCCGAGGTAGCTGGTGGCGTACTGCCCGAATGATCCCGACACCGGGTTGTGCACCGCCATTTCGCCCAACGCGCGCATCACCATGTAGACGGCGGCGCCCGCGATCAGGTAGGCCAGCAGCACCGAAGGCCCGGCCTCCTGGATGGCCTTGGCCGACCCGTAGAACAGCCCGGTCCCGATGGCGGACCCCAGGGCCATGAAGCGTATGTGCCGGGCAGTGAGCCCGCGTTTCAGATCCTGCGCTGTTGCCTGTGTTTTTGCCTGCATTCCTGTCTCCATGCACTTGTAATAGGCGAGCACCGTCAACCGCCCGGCGCGCGCCATCTGCGGGCGCTGTCATCAGGCGTGAAATCAATGCGGCCCCTCTCGGGGCCGCGGTATCGGATTTAAAGGCTGGGCAGCAGGCCTGCCGGCATCAGGCCATTCAGGACCTGCGCGGCGATCAGGCCGCTGGCGGCGGCGATGTCCGGCGCGAAGAAGCGGTCTTCTTCGTAGTGCGGCACCTGTTCGCGCAAGGCGCGGCGCGCCTGCTCAAGCTGCGGCGACGTCTTCAGGCCTTCCCGGAAATCCAGGCCCTGGCAGGCGCCCAGCCATTCGATCGCCAGGATGTCGCGCACGTTTTCGGCCATGGCCCAGAGCCGCTTGCCCGCGTTGGGCGCCATGGACACGTGGTCTTCCTGGTTGGCGGACGTGGGCATGCTGTCCACGCTGGCGGGGTGCGCCAGCGCCTTGTTGTCGCTGGCCAGCGCCGCCGCCGTCACCTGGGCGATCATGAAGCCCGAGTTCACGCCGCCCTTCGCCACCAGGAACGGCGGCAGTTGCGACATGTGCTTGTCCATCATCAGCGCGATGCGCCGTTCCGACAGCGCGCCGATTTCGGCCAGCGCCAGCGCCAGGTTATCGGCCACCATCGCCACGGGTTCGGCATGGAAGTTGCCGCCCGAGATCACGTCGCCCTGATCCACGAACACCAGCGGGTTGTCAGACACCGCGTTGGATTCGATCTGCAGCACCTGCGCGGCATGGCGGATCTGTGTCAGGCATGCGCCCATCACCTGAGGTTGGCAGCGCAGGGAATACGGGTCCTGCACCTTTTCGCAATCCACGTGCGAATGGCCGACCTCGCTGTCACTGTCCAGCAATCCGCGATAGACGGCCGCCACGTCGATCTGCCCAAGCTGGCCGCGCGCCGCATGGATGCGGGCGTCGAACGGCACGCGCGAGCCCAGCATCGCTTCCACGCTGAGGCTGCCGCACACGAGACCCGCGGCCATCATGTCTTCGGCCTCGAACAGGCCGCGCAAGGCATACGCGGTGGACACCTGCGTACCGTTCAGCAACGCCAGCCCTTCCTTGGCCGCCAGCGTAAGCGGCGCCAGGCCCGCGCGGGCCAGCGCGTCGTGCGCCGGCAGCCATTGCCCCTGATGGCGGGCGCGGCTTTCGCCCAGCAACACCATCGACATGTGGGCCAGCGGCGCCAGGTCGCCAGAGGCGCCCACCGAGCCCTTCAGGGGAATGTGCGGATAGACCTCGGCGTTCACCAGCGCGATCAGGCTGTCGATCACATGGCGGCGGATGCCGGAGTAGCCTCGAGCCAGGCTGTTGATCTTCAGCACCATGATCAGGCGGACCATGGCGTCGTCCAGCGCTTCACCCACGCCGGCGGCGTGCGAGCGCACCAGCGAGCTTTGCAGCGCCTGCAGGTCTTCGCGGGCAATCTTGGTGGATGCCAGCAGGCCGAAACCCGTGTTGATGCCATAGACGGTGCGGCCTTCGGCGATGATGCGCTCGACGGTTGCCACGCTGGCGTCGATGGCTTCACCCGCGCCGGGATCAAGCGTTACGCGGACCGGCTGCTGGTACACGCGCCGCAGATCCGACAACGTCAAATGGCCGGGTTTCAAATGCAAATCCATTCTGGGTCTCCTGTGCCGGTTGCCGGCATCATGCAATTTCATGGTCACGCCGGCTTTTCCGCCGGGTCGTGATGAACGGGCCGCGCGTCGCGGCGCGCGAACAGGTAGTAAAGGATGCTGGGCACGATCAGGCCGATGATCCACGAGATATCCACGCCGCCCAGCCGTTCGACCATCGGGCCCGTATAGAGCTTGGTCGAGATGAACGGCATCTGCACCAGCACGCCGAAGGCGTAGACCAGGATGCCGGGCAGGTTCCAGCGCCCGTAGCGCCCGTTCGGATCCGACAGCGCGGCCACGTCGTACTGCCCGCGGTTCACGAAGTAGTAGTCCACCAGGTTCACCGCGCTCCAGGGCACGAAGAACGCCAGCAAAAACAGGATGAACGACTTGAACGCATTCAGGAACGAATGCTGGCCGATCAGCGCCACGGCGGTGGCGGCCGCCACGATCAGCACCACGGCAATCGCCCGCTGGCGGCGCGTAATCTGGACCTGGCCCTTGACGCCGCTGACGATCGTGGCGATGCACATGAAGCTGCCGTAGGAATTCAGCGTGGAAATCGTGATCTTGCCGAAGGCGATGCTGAAGTACAGCAGCGCCGCCATCGTGCCCGTGCCGCCCAGGCCCACGATGTAGGCGACTTCGCGGCCGGCGAACTGGCCCGCGGCCATCGCGGCGGCCAGCACGCCCAGCACCATCGCGATCTGCGCCCCCACCACCGACCCCAGCCCCACCGCCAGGAACGTCTTCGTGGACGACGTGGCGCTGGGCAGATAGCGCGAATAGTCCGCCACATAGGGGCCGTAGGCGATCTGCCAGGACGCCGCCAGCGATACCGCCAGCAGGAACGAGCTCCAGCTGAAATGCCGGATCTGCAGCAACTGGCCCACGTCGCCCAACGCCATCACGCGGCTGAACAGGTAGACGAACGCGACGATGCCAAGGACGGTCGCGATGCGCCCGATGATGTGGATGACCCGGTAGCCGAACAAGGTGGCCGCGATGATCACCGCCGCGAAGATCAGGATCCCCGTGGTGTCGCTGACACCGAACAGCTGGCCCAGCGCCTGCCCGGACAGCACGGTACCCGTGGCCGTGAAGCCCAGGTACATCAGGCACACCAGCACGATGGGGATCGCCGCGCCGTAGACGCCGAACTGCACCCGGCTGGAGATCATCTGCGGCAACCCCAGCTTGGGGCCCTGCGCGGCATGCAACGCCATGACGCCGCCGCCCAGCACCTGCCCGATGAACAGCCCGATCAACGACCAGAACACGTCGCCGCCCAGCACCACGGCCAACGCGCCCGTGACGATGGCGGTGATCTGCAGGTTGGCGCCCATCCAGAGCGTGAACTGGCTGTAGAGCTTGCCGTGCCGCTCGGATTCCGGGATGAAATCAATGGAGCGCCGCTCGATCAACGGCGCCTGTACCGCTTCGCTGTCCTCTGCCATCGCATTGCCTCGTGGGATGCGGGAAGACCGCCCGTTGCCGGTCGCGGCGCCCGCGGGATTAGGGTTGCGGCGGGATGCCCGCCTAGCGGTTGCCGGTGACCATCGGCAGGTTCAGGCCTTGCTCGCGCGCGCAATCGATCGCGATGTCGTAGCCGGCATCGGCGTGACGCATCACGCCCGTGCCGGGATCATTGGCCAGCACGCGGGCGATGCGTTCGGCGGCCTCGTCCGTGCCGTCGCACACGATGACCATGCCGGCGTGCTGCGAGAAGCCCATGCCCACGCCGCCGCCATGGTGCAGCGACACCCACGTCGCGCCGCTGGCGGTGTTCAGCAGCGCGTTCAGCAACGGCCAGTCCGACACGGCGTCCGACCCGTCGCGCATGGATTCGGTTTCGCGGTTGGGGCTGGCGACCGATCCCGAGTCCAGGTGGTCGCGGCCGATGACGATAGGCGCGGACAGTTCGCCGGAACGGACCATTTCATTGAATGCCAGGCCCAGCTTGGCGCGTTGGCCCAGGCCCACCCAGCAGATGCGCGCCGGCAAGCCCTGGAAGCTGATGCGTTCGCGCGCCATGCTCAACCAATGGTGCAGGTGCGCGTCGTCGGGGATCAGTTCGCGGACCTTGGCGTCAGTCTTGTAGATGTCTTGGGGATCGCCTGACAGCGCGGCCCAACGGAACGGGCCGACGCCGCGGCAGAACAGCGGGCGGATGTAGGCCGGCACGAAGCCGGGGAAATCGAACGCATCCGCCACGCCTTCTTCCTTGGCCATCTGGCGGATGTTGTTGCCGTAGTCGAAGGTGGGCACGCCCTGGCGCTGGAATGCAAGCATGGCTTGCACGTGCACGGCCATCGATTGCTTGGCGGCCTTGATGACGGCGGCCGGCTCGCGCCTGGCGCGCTCGCGGTAGTCTTGCCAGGTCCAGCCCGCAGGCAGGTAGCCGTTCAGCGGATCGTGCGCGCTGGTCTGGTCGGTGACCATGTCGGGGCGCACGCCGCGGCGCACCATTTCGGGAAGGATCTCGGCGGCGTTGCCGCACAGGGCGATGGAGACCGCGCGGCCTTCCTTCGTGTAGCGGGCGATGCGTGCCAGCGCGTCGTCCAGGTCTTCGGCCTGCTCGTCGACGTAGCGGGTGCGCAGGCGGAAATCGATGCTGGTCTGCTGGCATTCGATGTTCAGCGAGCAGGCGCCCGCCAGCGTGGCGGCCAGCGGCTGCGCGCCCCCCATGCCGCCCAGTCCGGCGGTCAGCACCCAGCGGCCCGCCAGGTTGCCGCCGTAGTGCTGGCGGCCGGCCTCGACGAAGGTCTCGTAGGTGCCTTGCACAATGCCCTGGCTGCCGATGTAGATCCAGCTGCCGGCCGTCATCTGGCCATACATGGCAAGACCCTTGGCATCCAGCTCGTTGAAGTGTTCCCAGGTGGCCCAGTGCGGCACCAGGTTCGAATTGGCGATCAGCACGCGTGGCGCGTTGGCGTGAGTCTTGAAAACGCCGACCGGCTTGCCCGATTGCACCAGCAGGGTCTCGTCGTCGTTCAGGTTCGTGAGCGATTCGACGATCTTGTCGTAGCAGTCCCAATTGCGGGCCGCGCGGCCGATGCCGCCGTAGACCACCAGTTCCTTCGGGTTCTCGGCGACGTCGGGGTCCAGGTTGTTCATCAGCATGCGCAAGGGGGCTTCGGTCAGCCAGCTCTTGGCCGTCAGCTTGTTGCCGCGCGGGGCGCGGATGACGACATCGCGGTATCGGTTCGATTGGTCCAAGAGGCTCTCCTTGATCAGTTCATTCGCGCGCCCATTGCCTGCGCGCCGGTTGCCTGCATCATAGGATGCCTATGCTTGTATATACAAGATAGTAAGACCTGAATTTGGATCAGGGATTTCCCTAGCAACAACGCGCGGCGGGGCACGCGCCCTTGCACCTTGCGTGCGCAAAAAAAATGCCGCCCGAAGGCGGCGTAAAGCAACTTGCGCGGAGTCAGGCCGCGCGCGGCAGCAGTTCGATCACGCAGGCGTCCAGCGCGGCCGCGCCCTCCAGCCGGTATTCGGCCAAGCCATCCTGCCTTTCGACATGCAGGCAGTCGTAACGCGACGGCAGCGCGTGCGCCGCGGCATCGACGCGCACCGACATCGCGTCGCCCGCGTTCAGCACCAGCACGCTGCGCGCGGCGCTATGGAAGGTCCAGGGGCCGGCGCCCGTCACCCATTGCAGGCGGGCATGGCAGCGCGCCGGCGAATAGATCAGATTGAAGTCCCGGATCGGGCCATCAAGCAGGCGGCACCGCACCTCGGCCTCGCCCGCGAACGCATAGGCCCGACGCGGCGTCAGCGGGGCTTGCTCGCATCCGTTCACGGTCAGCTGAATGCCCGCGCCTTCCAGCACGGTGATGATGCGCTGATACCCGGTAAACGCCGAAAACCCGCCATCCTGCGCCACATCGGCGATGGACAGGCGCCAGTCGAACGCGGCGGTGTTGCCGCCCGGGTTGCAGGCCACTTCCTGCGTGGTGCCGGCGCCATTGCGCCACGGCATGCGCGGGTAATCGGCGGCGCGGTAGAGACGGACTTCGGGTTGCATCATGACGAGAACTTGCCTTCCAGACGGTGGCGCGACCCGGGGTGGATCAGACGGGCCAGGGTAACTGCGCGGTCGCCGGACCAGGTGCGGCGGCTGATCAGCAGGCACGGTTCTTCGCGCTCGATCTGCAGCAGCTGGCACTCGCGGGGCTTGGCCAGAATGGCCTCGACGACGTGTTCGCCCTCGCTCAGCGGCGCCACGCGCGTCAGGTATTCATACGGCGTGCTTTGCGTGAAGTCCTGCTTCAGATAGTCGGGCGCCAGGCGCACATTCACATAGCGGTCTTCCAGCTGGATCGGAATGTCGTCTTCGTAGTGCACGATGACCGAGTGGTAGACCGGCTGCCCCGCGCGGATCTCCAGCGCCTGCGCCTGTTCGGCGCCCGCCGGCTCTTCGGCCAGGCGCACCACGCGGCTATGGTGCCGGTGGTTGCGCGCGGCGATTTCGTCGGCAATGTTGTTGACGGCAAACAGCGCCGACCGCGCCTTGGGTTGCGCCACGAACGTGCCCACGCCCTGCATGCGCACCAGCAGCCCTTCCGAGGTCAGTTCGCGCAGCGCGCGGTTGATCGTCATGCGGCTGAATCCCAGTTCATCGACCAGTTCGCTTTCCGACGGAACGCGGTAGTGCGCCGGCCATGCGCCGCTGCGTATCTGTTGCGCGATCATCTGCTTGACCTGCGCATAAAGCGGGGCGGGAAGGGCATTGGCCTGGGCAGGCAATCTGGGAGGGGAAGCGGCCACGGGAATTCCTGTTGTGCGCTGCAAGGCTGAGTCAATCGGTCAGCGTCAAGTATAGACAGGTACAGATGTCCTGCGGCCCCGCCGCCCGCCGGGGGGGTGGCGAGCCTGTCGCCCGCCCCCGCAGCACCCGGGCAGCACCCCGGCAGTGGACGGACGGCGTCGGATTCCTTATACTCCCCCCCTGTATCATTTTCGGAGCCTGCCGTGCCGCATTCGCCGGAAGAGAAAAAACGTGTCGTCACCCGCCTGCGCCGCATCCAGGGGCAGGCGTTAGCATTGGAACGCGCGGTAAACGCTGGCACGGAGTGCGGGGCCCTGCTGCAGCAGCTGGCCGCTTTGCGCGGCGCCGCCACCGGCCTGATGGCCGAAGTGCTGGAAAGCCATCTCCGGGAAACCTTCCTGCAATCCGCCCAGGGCGGGCCGCAAGACGCCGCGATCGATGCCGAAGCCGAGGTCGAGCAGCTGATGCGCATCGTCCGTTCCTATTTGAAATAAGCCCGACATTCGTGGAGTAACGCTATGAAATCACGCGCAGCAGTCGCATTCGGACCCGGCAAACCGCTGGAAATCGTTGAAATCGACGTCGCACCGCCCCAACGCGGCGAAGTGCTGGTGCAGATCACGCACACCGGCGTCTGCCACACCGACGCCTTCACCCTGAGCGGCGACGACCCCGAAGGCCTGTTCCCCGCCGTGCTGGGCCATGAAGGCGCCGGCATCGTCGTGGAAGTCGGCGAGGGCGTCACGTCCCTGAAGCCGGGCGACCACGTCATTCCGCTCTACACGGCCGAATGCCGCGAGTGCAAGTTCTGCCTGTCCGGCAAGACCAACCTGTGCCAGAAAGTGCGCGCCACGCAGGGCAAGGGCGTCATGCCCGACGGCACCTCGCGCTTCAGCTACGAAGGCAAGCCGCTCTACCATTACATGGGCTGCTCGACGTTCAGCGAATACTCCGTCGTGAACGAAATCTCGCTGGCCAAGATCAACCCGGCCGCGCCGCACGAAAAGGTCTGCCTGCTGGGTTGCGGCGTGACGACCGGGCTGGGCGCCGTGCACAACACCGCGAAGGTCAAAGAGGGCGATACCGTCGCCGTGTTCGGTCTGGGCGGCATCGGCCTGGCCGTGATCCAGGGCGCGGTGCAAGCCAAGGCCGGCCGCATCATCGCCGTGGACACCAACCCGAACAAGTTCGTGCTGGCAAGCGCCATGGGCGCCACTGACTGCATCAACCCCAAGGACTACGACAAGCCCATCCAGGACGTCATCGTCGAACTCACGGACGGCGGCGGTTCGAGTGCATCGGCAACGTGCACGTGATGCGCGCCGCGCTGGAATGCTGCCACAAGGGCTGGGGCGAGAGCATCATCATCGGCGTGGCCGGCGCCGGCCAGGAAATCAGTACGCGTCCGTTCCAGCTGGTTACCGGCCGCGTCTGGCGCGGCTCTGCCTTTGGCGGCGTCAAGGGCCGCACGCAACTGCCGGGCATGGTGGAAGACGCCATGAGCGGCAAGATCGACCTGGACCCGTTCGTGACGCACACGCTGCCGCTGGAGCGCATCAACGAGGCGTTCGACCTGATGCATGAAGGCAAGTCGATCCGCACCGTGATCCACTTCTAAGCCCGCCTTCCCACTGGCGGCACCCGACAGGCCCGGCGCGATGCGCCGGGCCTGTTTTTTTGTGACACGGACAAGACAGCGCGGCGCCCGCGCATGACAACCCTGTCATTCATCTTGACGTCATCTTCGGCCGCAACCATTCGCCCTTCCAATAACGAGGGATCACACGAATGATTACGTGGAAGAGGAATGCAGGCGCCGCGATGCTGAGCGCCCTGTTGCTGGCCGGTTGCGGCGGCAGCGATGACGACGACGACGAGACGTCCAGCCCGGCGCCGGAACAGCCCGCGCCCGAGCAGCCCGCCGCCAGCCGGCCGATGGAACTGACGATCCTGCACATCAACGATCACCATTCCAACCTGGACAGCAAGAAGAAAGACCTGAAGCTCAAGAACGCCGCCGGCGCGGCGGTGGCCGTGAACGTGGAAGTCGGCGGATTTCCGCGCGTGACGGGCGCCTTCAACGCGCTGTCCGCGCAGTCGGCCAACGTGCTGAAACTGCACGCGGGCGACGCCAATACCGGCACGCTGTACTTCAACCGCGCGGGCGAAGCCGGCGAGGCCGACGCGGCCATGATGAACACGGTGTGCTTTGACGCGATGACGCTCGGCAACCATGAGTTCGACAAGGGCGACAGCGGTTTGAAGCGCTTCATCGACCTGTTGCATGCCGGCGCCTGCCAGACGCCGCTGCTCAGCGCCAACGTCACGTTCGCCGCCACGTCGGCGCTGAATCCGTCGCGGGCGCCCGGCCTGGTCAAGCCTTCCATCGTGCTGCAGCGCGACGGCCAGCCTATCGGCATCGTCGGCCTGACGATCGCCAACAAGACGCAGCAATCGTCCAGCCCGGACGTCGGCACGCTGTTCTCGGATGAAACGGCGGCGGCGCAGGTGCAGATCGACGAACTGCGCGCCAAGGGCGTGAACAAGATCGTGGTGATGAGCCACGTCGGCTACGGCTATGACAAGCAGATCATCCCCAATCTGAGCGGCGTGGACGTGGTGGTGGGCGGTGACTCCCACACGTTGCTGGGCCCGGACGCGATGACGGCTTACGGCGTGGGTTCGCCGGCGGGCGCCTACCCCACCGTGCTTCAGAACAAGGACGGCAAGCGCGTGTGCCTGGTGCAGGCCTGGGAATATTCGCAAGTGGTCGGCGAACTGAAGGTCAGCTTCGACGCCAACGGCGACGTCACGGCCTGCGCCGGCACGCCGCACGTGCTGATGGGCGACGCGTTCACGGTGGCTGGCGCTGCGCCC
>LNAP01004746.1_pt1 | contig 12388 bp, 9 predicted proteins | sample 602601 | NCBI WGS metagenome assembly LNAP01 (sample SAMN02440304, study PRJNA202911) | soil metagenome | biome: Subtropical and temperate rainforests or woodlands; isolation source: soil samples (1 kg each in a 20% v/v slurry with milli Q water) were... ... | reverse complement strand
AAACCTGATCCCGATATATCGTGCGGAAAAACGAATCCCCTGCCTAGGCCTGCAACCCGCTCCGGCAGCGCCCCGATGTCCGAAACCGCTACGGGACGTCCACTGAGAAGCGCAGCACTTAGCGTGTAGCTATAGGTCTCCGGCCATTGAGCAGGTATCAGTATGGCGGTGGGATCCATGCGCTCAATTAGGTCGAGCAAGTCTTCGTCGTTGTAAGGGCCTGTCTGGGTGAACGAAACATGCTTGGCTAATGAAGGCTGGCAGTATCCGATAAGAATGAACTCCAGGGGAACGTTGTCCCTCTTTATGATTGCCAATGCCTTCTTAATGAGGTCAAGGCCTTTGTGCTCCGTCAAAACACCCAGCAATGCCACCCGCCGGTTGGATCGAAGTGCCGTCGTTACGTTAATGTGGTCCCGAAAAACGAGCTCTTCATGCTCCACCACCTTGAGTCGGGCCCCAGGGAAGTGGGCTGCCATTCGGCGCGCAGTATCGTCGCTGGGGCAGTAGACGCTGTCCGCGCCATTAAGCAAGGATCCCGATTGCGCGCGCCACCATGTCACTTCGATGTCAGGCTTTTTCGGTTCGATTTGAAGGCAGTTGTTGCAGACGTCCGGAGACGGGGCTCCGCAATAACCTTTCTTGGGGATTAATAGGTTGATGCGTGGACATATCGAATAGAAATCATGAACCGTATAGTCATAGGGTATTCCCATGTGCGCGGCTAGGCTCTCTATAGAGAGCTGCAACCCTAGCGTGTGATGTACATGTATCTTCGATACGCCGAATTTGTCCAATACTGCTGCCAAGAGGGCGACGTCATGGCTGCAAAGCTGCAGCTTCAACTTGTCCCATTTGTCGTAGCTTTCCAGCGTGACTTCTCCGCTATCACCGGCAGGACGCAGCACCAAAATACGAACACCTTGCGCACTTATCGTCGCGGCTAATTCCTGTACATGACGCTCCGTACCGCCGCCCAGCGTATGTGTAATAAACAGCATTACCGGCTTGTTTCCGAGCCGATAGCGTGCTGCGGTTGCAAACACACGGTAGGGATACGCGGCATTCTGGATGATGTGCGAGTAAATGATATTTTCATAATCCGGGTATTTATTTCGTATTATGTTCATTGCATTATCTTTCGAATGCGCAGCACTGGCACTGAAACTGACCTCGCCTTCGTGGAAGACGAAAGCGTCTGCCGCCAGCAGGTGTTTCCAGCCCTTGGATGTCGCCCGAAGACAAAAATCGTTTTCTTCCCCGTATCCCTTGCCAAAGGTCTCTGCATCGAATACTCCCACATCGCTGAGGCATTGCCGCTTGATATACATGCAGAAGCCGACAGCGGTGGGGATATCGATGGCCTTGCCGCTGTTTGCTTCGGCAAACGCGTGGTGCAGATCGTGTACGGATTCGTCATCTGGCAGCGATGCCCAGCCATCAAGATCCGGATAGTTGCAGATGGTGGCGTTATTGGAGAAAGGGGTAACCGTCCCTACAAGTTCAGCGCCTTGTGCGTGGGCAGCCAGGCGGTCCAGCCAATCGCCAGCAACCACCGTATCGCTATTAAGCAGGACAATATCGGCATCATCGGCCGCATGCATGCCACGGTTTACCGTACGAACAAAGCCCAGGTTAGCGTCGTTTTTCAGGACGGAAACGTTATCGTGTTTGTCTGCGTAAGACGTCAAGAGGCCCTGCATTTCGCTTTCAGGGCTAGCATCATTGATAAGGAGCAGGGAGTAGTCAATTTTGTTTGTGCTATTGAGCACGCTTTCTATGCAGCGCGCCGTTTCATCCAAACCCCTGTAGACGGGAATAATGACGACCACCTTCACTAGGGGGTCTAGCTTGATGGCCGCTGCGGGTGAAATGAAATCGTCCATGAACTGGAGCATCGTCAAATCGCCCGGCAACGGATCTGCCGCCACCGACGTCTCGCCGCGCTTTAGCCGGGAAATCAGCTCGGAATAGCCGCCCGTTCGCAATATTCTGAAAAGCAGTCCGGCCTTAGCCCGAAATGCCCCTGGCGTAGCAAATGCCGCGCGCACGTGAGGCTTTGCCAGTCTCCAGTAGCGTCGCAGGTTGTCTGGGTGCATCTTTGCGGCAGACACTCGCAGGTTTCGGCCAGCCTGGACGAGGGACCTTAACGGTCTTGTCAGCAACCAGCTTTTCGAGGAATAGATGCCCTGGAGGATCTCATCGCGTTCCTGGATCATTGCAAGGTGGAGCAATGTGGCTTCATGGTACGCGGTGATCTGGGTACCATAATCTGAAATCGTTGCACTGCGCTCCAAGATCTCCAGATCACGCTTGATCACTTCATTGTGCAGATCGGCGATGACTTCATCACGCTTACCCAATTCTTCGTTCAAATTTGCCAGCGCTATGTCCTTGCGCTCGATCTCCTCCATTGGATAGAACTCGCGCGCGGTCCATTTGTTCTGCGCCTGGCTCGGTATGGCCTGGGCCGATCCCTGTAAGGCCAGATGGCCTGGAAGCACAACTTCTTCACTTCCCGCGATAACCCGTAGGCCAAGCGTATTATTCTCCGGTTCCGCTTTGCGTATCACACACATCGAATTTATAAATTCGACCGAATGGATGGATTCGAGCTGTCTGGCATCCAGTGTTATGTTGTACTTCTTGCAAAATCCTGCTAGGAGATCTTCGTGGCTCTTTTCAATACCCCAGTGCTCGTGGTTGATGATATCTGTCAAGTGTTTGAAAAAACTCATTGACGAGTAGGGGTCATACAGGCCACCGTCGAACTCTTCCCAATAACTGCAGTGCAGATCCTCGGCAACAAAGAGGCCCCCTTCAGTTAGGAAAGGGAAGTAAAGACAGAAGCTCTGGATAATGTCTTTTGACGTATGCGACCCGTCATCGATAATCACGTCATAGTGGTCACAGATGGACAAGACACATTTTTGAGTTGCAATCGCGTTGGCGTCCCCGACAATTACGGATATCTTCCGGTCGTCGTATTCCAACTTTGAGCAATTCACATTAATGTCGCAGCCCACAAGATTCTGTGCGTTGGCAAAATATTGATGCCAGATGGCCAGAGAACCCCCATTCTGCACGCCGATTTCCAGTAACCGGACCGGCGCGTCTTGATAAGGTGCAAAAAGGCGCTCATATTCACGTAGATACAATTGCCATTTATCTGAAACCTTACCGACGTGTTCGTGATAGAGTTTTTCCAGTTTGTTCATGTAGCACTCAAAGAAACGTGTTCGAAGTTAATGCCAACCAGTCCCCAGCGGACTTTGCTTGAAGAGACATTAATGATGAGGGCGTCGTGAAGGAAATGGTGCTGGACATTACTGTGCAGGTCTCCATCTGCAATCGATGCGACGACAGAATACTGGCCATTGGGCAGCATCGGCAGCGTAAAGATAAAGTCTCCGGAGCAAACTTGTCCGCTCGATACGGGCATGGGATTCAAGTTCGTGAACATTAAGGTGTTTTCACCGAACAGATCCTGCCCAAGCCTATCCTTGACTATGAATCCCAGAATAGGACGCGTAAGGTCTTCGTTTATGCGAGCGCTGATGTGGAGCTTGACTCGTTCGCCGCCGCATAGCACGGACGCGTCGGGGGCGGTAAGATTGTGCAGCCGCACATCAATAATATCGGCGCTGCCGGTTTTCCAGCCCGTGGCCTCTGTCAGATTGTTCTGTACGGTGGCGACAGCTTGATAGTCCACAAGTGGACGTGGTACGGCGTCCAGCAATGCCGTGTCTATATCAGGGGCCGGGGCATCGGTGGAGCTTGCCTTTATTGTTGATAGTTCGGAATCGTCACCGTACGCTTGCTGCAGGGTGTATTGAAGATACGCTTCTGAAATGGCTTTGGCCTCTCCCATTTGACGTATTTCACCATTTCCAAGCCACACGGCCTTTTTGCACAGGCTAAGAACGGACCCCATATCGTGGCTTACGAACAGCAAGGTGCCGGCTTTCTGGAACTGGCGAATAAATCGCATGCATTTCTGCGTAAAAATGGCATCGCCCACGGCCAGCGCCTCATCGATCACCAGGATGTCCGCGTCGACATGGGCAATAACCGCGAACGCCAGTCGCACATACATTCCACTGGAATACGTCTTAACCGGCTGTTCCAGGTGATCACCAATATCCGCGAACTTGGCAATACTACCAAAGCGGCTATCAATTTCAGCCTTGGTAAGGCTGTAGAGCGATGCGGCCATGTAGACATTTTCACGCCCGGTGAACTCCGGGTTGAAACCCGCACCCAGTTCCAGCAATGCGGCGACCTTGCCATTGACGGTGATCTGGCCCGACGTCGGATTCAATGTTCCGCAAATCATTTGCAGCAGTGTGGATTTACCTGAACCGTTTTGCCCGATGATGCCGACGGTCTCGCCCTTGTGCACCGTGAAGGATACGTTGCGCAGCGCCCAGAATTCGCGGAACAGCTTCTTGCGGCCGCGCGTGATCATTTGCACCAGCCGGTCCCGAGGCTTGTCGTAAATCGGATAGCATTTGGCCAGGTCGTCTATCTGGATGGCGATATCTTGCTGACGGTCATTGGCATCAGAGGTTTCCGCCTCCAGAGCTGGCAACTGCAACGTAGCGGCGGGTAGGTGGGAGGTCGACTTAGAGGACATCGGCGAATCCTTTGCGTGTTTTCTGAAACCACGCAAAGCCGAGGCAGGCAAGAATGCTGCAACCGGCAAAGTACTGCAGATACGACAACGCATCAGGAATTCTTCCCCAGTACAGCACATCGCGGATCTGCGAGATGGCCGGGGCCAAGGGATTCAGATTCAACAAGGGCTGGTATTGAGGCGGAAGCGCATCGACGGGAAAGAAAAGGGGAGACAAGAACATCAATATGGTCGTGAGCACCCCGACCAGTTGGGCGACATCGCGCAAATACACACCCAAGGAAGCCAGGATCCATGTTAGACCCGCTATGAACAAGATCAGGGGAAGCAGGACAAATGGCATCAATAAAATGGTGAGGTGGGGCATGCCAACGACGACGATATAAAAAAGCAACCAGACCGCAGCGCTTATCATGGCGTGAAACAGACCCGAGCCTATCGATACCCACGGCAACACTTCCAGCGGAAATACAACCTTCTTGACGTAGTTCGTATTGGCCAGCACAAGACTAGGTGCCCGATTGAAGCATTCTGCGAAAAGATTGAAAATAATCATCCCCGCAAATAATATAAGGGCAAACTCCGATTTCGACTCATTTCCACCGCTCCACTTTGCATTGAACACTACGCTGAACACGAAGGTATATACGGCGAGCATCAGTATGGGATTGAAGAACGACCACAAAATGCCAAGGATGGAACCGCGATAACGGCCTACGACCTCCCGCTTGACCAAGGTGACAATCAAATTGCGGTTGCGCCATAGGCTACTTACCATTTGACGCGGCGACATGCTAAAGCTCTGCATTAGTCGAAAACCTCGGCCTCGACCAATAGCGGTGCGCTGTCGTCTTTTGCCGACAGGACAGGGCTTCCGGCATGCGGCCAGTTTACACAGATGGAAGGGTCATTCCAGAGAATGCCGCGCTCGAACTCAGGCGCATAGTAGGCTGTCGTTTTGTAAAGGAATTCAGCCGATTCGCTCAAGGTGACGAACCCATGGGCGAAGCCTTCGGGAATCCATAGTTGCTTCTTGTTTCCGGCGCTTAATATTTCGCCTACCCAACGGCCGAAAGTGGGCGAGCTTCGTCTAATGTCGACCGCAACGTCGAACACCTCACCGGCCACGACACGGACTAGTTTTCCTTGCGGTTGCCGGACCTGGTAGTGCAGGCCGCGCAACACGTTCCTAGACGATCGCGAGTGGTTGTCCTGAACGAAGTGTACCTTTCGCCCAATGGCGGTTTCGAAGTGTGTCTGATTGAAACTCTCGAAGAAAAATCCTCGGTCATCGCCAAATACCTTGGGTTCGAATAGCACGACATCGGGAATAGCAAGCGGGGTTGCCTTCATTACAACACCGTTTCTTTCAGGATTTGCAGCAGGTATTTCCCATAGCCATTTTTTGTAAGGGGGAGCGCAAGCTTTTTCAGTTGGTCTTCATCGATCCATTTTTGTCGGAAGGCTATCTCTTCAGGACAGGACACTTTTAGTCCCTGGCGATTCTCCAGTGTTGAAATGAATTGACTGGCCTCCAGCAATGACTCGTGCGTACCGGTGTCGAGCCAGGCATAACCGCGACCCATTATTTCGACGTGTAGATTGCCTTGTTGCAGGTAGAGTCGGTTAAGGTCCGTGATTTCCAGTTCGCCTCGGGGCGAAGGCTTCAGGCCCTTGGCCATTTCGACCACGTTCCGATCATAGAAGTACAGGCCAGTGACTGCATAGCTGGACTTGGGGCGTTCCGGCTTTTCTTCCAGGGACAGCACTTTACCACTGCCGTCGAATTCCGCAACCCCGTAGCGTTCGGGATCGTGGACGTGATAGGCAAAGACGCTGGCCCCTTCCGTGCGCTGCATGGCGTTTTTCAACTGCTTATGAAAGTCGTGACCATAGAAAATGTTATCGCCCAGCACAAGAGCGCACTCATCATTACCGATGAAGTCCTCCCCGATGATGAAGGCTTGGGCCAGCCCATCGGGGCTATCTTGCACCGCATATTCCAGTCTAAGGCCCCATTGGCTGCCGTCGCCCAGCAATTGTTCGAAACGCGGAGTGTCTTGTGGCGTGGAGATAATAAGAATGTCGCGTATTCCAGCCAACATCAAGGTGCTCAGCGGGTAGTACACCATGGGTTTGTCATAGACCGGCAGCAACTGTTTGCTGATAGCCAGTGTGGCCGGATGCAGGCGGGTGCCGGAGCCACCCGCAAGAATAATGCCTTTGCGCTTCATTTACTGTTCCGTTTTTGTAAGCTGATCTATGGTGCGGTCAACATAGATCGACCAGTGGGGGATTTTCAGTCCAAGAGTATTACTAAGTTTTCCAGTGTCCAGGCGCGAATTCTTCGGCCGTTTAGCGGGAAGTGGGTACTCTTCTGACTCAATAGGGTGGACCGCCCCTGCACTTAGCTTCAGCGCGACACCGTTTTCTTGTAGTCGTGTGATGATATGTGTTGCAAAACCATGCCAACTGACCTCGCCTGTACCGCTCAAGTGGTAAATGCCATGGGCAATGGCGTTTGTTTTATGCGCGAAGATAGCAAGGGCAGTAACATCGGCGATGAGCTCCGCCGAGGTTGGCGCGCCTATTTGGTCGGCAACAATGCTAAGACTGTCGCGTTCAGCAGCAAGACGCATAATGGTGTTGATGAAGTTGCCGCCATAGGCGGAAAATACCCAACTTGTGCGGAAGATCAAATATTGGCAACCGCTGGCAAGTATGGCGTGCTCGCCTGCCAATTTTGTGCGCCCGTACGCGCTTTGCGGGTTGGTGGTGTCGGTTTCTATGTAAGCGCTTGCTTTCTCGCCGTCGTATACATAGTCGGTGGAGTAGTGCACCAGCAGGGCATTAGCTTTGTCGGCATATTCTGCCATAATCTTGACCGACTCAGCGTTCACCATTGAGGCGGTTGCTTCGTCGCTTTCAGCCTTATCTACAGCTGTATAGGCCGTTGCGTTTACGATAATATTGGGCGCATGGCGTTCCAGCACTTGATTGATGCTAGCTAGATCCTCCAGGTTGACATCGTCGCGGCCCAGAGCCGCAACGTCGCCCAACGGCAGTAGAGAGCGTTGAAGCTCGTGCCCTACTTGGCCGGTTTTGCCTAGTAACAGTATGTTCATACCGTGTATTGCTTATTAACCCAGTCTTGATAAGCACCGCTGCTTACGTTGGCAACCCATGGTTGGTTGTCCAAGTACCATTGCACGGTCTTGCGGATGCCGGTCTCGAATGTTTCAGCCGGCTTCCAACCCAGTTCTTTCTCCAGCTTCGAAGCGTCTATAGCATAGCGCCTGTCGTGCCCAGCACGGTCTTTAACGAAAGTGATCTGGGCGCTGTAGGGCTGACCGTCGGCACGTGGTTGTAGTTCATCCAGGACTGCGCATAATGTGTTTACTACATCAAGATTGGCTTTTTCATTCCAACCGCCTACGTTGTAGACTTCGCCCAGCCGCCCGGCTTCCAGCACGCGCCGAATGGCATTGCAATGGTCCTTCACATACAGCCAGTCTCGAACCTGCTGTCCATCGCCATAAATAGGAAGGGGCTTGCCTGCAAGGGCATTCAATATGCAAAGGGGAATCAGCTTTTCTGGGAAATGGTAGGGCCCGTAGTTATTAGAGCAATTGGTGGTCAATACCGGCAGACCGTAGGTGTGATGATAGGCGCGTACTAAATGATCTGAGGCGGCTTTACTTGCAGAATAGGGGCTGTTGGGCTCATAGCGATTGGTTTCTCTGAATGCAGGGCCTGTCTTGCTTAACGAACCATAGACTTCGTCTGTGGAAACATGCAGGAACCGGAAATCATTTTTTGCGTCGCCTTTCAGCTCATTCCAATAGGCGCGCACCGACTCAAGTAGATGAAATGTGCCGACGATATTGGTTTGGATGAAATCACCCGGACCGTGTATGGACCTGTCCACATGGCTTTCTGCAGCGAAATTGAGCACGGCGCGTGGCTTGTGTTCCGCTAAAAGTTGCGCAACCAAATCCGCATCGCCAATGTCGCCGAGAACAAATAAATGTTGTTGCCTGCCTTCCAGACTGGCAAGGTTCTCAAGGTTACCGGCGTAAGTCAGCTTATCCAGGTTGATGACCGTTTCATCATTAACGCTTAGCCAGTCAAGCACAAAATTCGAGCCGATAAAGCCGGCGCCGCCGGTAACTAAAATACTCATATTCTCAAATTTCCTGTATGTCTTGCCGGACATTTACCGCGGATAAAAGTGGTGTACATCGTCCGTTAATTACTGTGGCATGAAGCAATGCGCCTGCGGAGCAGCCAAGAGAATGAACAGGTATAAAATGCAAAGACTTATAAGATACCTGTTGAATTCGTAATGAAGGCGCGAGATTGTAACATTTCGCTGAATTGTGCTAATGCAAAGGGTAGTGTATTAGGGTTTTCACTAGAAGGTGAGAGCTGCTTAGCGTACTAAACGCTACAACTGAGACGTTCGGGAAAAGATGCAAGCGCCACTGGTCGAAATTCTAATGGCAACATACAACGGCGCGTCCTTCTTAGCAGCCCAAATCGAATCGATATTGGCTCAAAGCTATGGGAACTGGCATCTTGTTATCCACGATGATGGTTCCAGGGATGGCACGGTTCAACTCATCCGTGATTATGCTTCACGTGTACCAAGTCAAATCACCCTTATAAATGACGGAGTGACGCATGGCAGCGCTAAGCAAAATTTTGCTTACTTAATGGATCATGCCACCGCCGACTACATTATGTTAGCTGACCAGGACGACATATGGCTATCTGATAAAGTTCAACGCTCCATGGACCAATTGATTGCGGAAGAGGAACGGTGGGGCAAACACATGCCTTTGGCCGTCTTTACTGACCTTGCGGTGGTTGACGAAGAACTCAATGTCATCGCTCCATCGTTTTGGGCCTTTCAGAATCTTCGGCCCCAGCGTTTCGTCGCTTCTATCGAGAATCTGGCAGTCCGCAACTGTATAACGGGCTGCACGCTGCTGATTAACAAATCGGCCCTTTGTATTTGCCTTCCTGTTGCGGAGGTCGCGGTCATGCACGATTGGTGGTGCGGCCTAAAAATTTTGCAGGCCAACGGAAAGCTGATACCGCTGCATTCCGCGTCTATCCTTTACCGGCAGCATTCGGGCAATGTTGTGGGCGCAAGGCAGTGGGGTGTCGGTGCAATCTTCAGAAAGATAGTGGGATTCCGCCGTTACCGACAAGAATTCTGGGCCAATTACCTGATGGCCAAGCATTTTCTGCCAGATCTCAATATCATTTCTTTTTTACTCAGAAAGATCATGTTGGCTATTCGGTGACCGATACGTAGCAGATCAGTGCCTGGAATGCGTGGGCGGACTACAATCTCTGGCTATCACATCTGATTTTCACTTTGGTCACCTTAGCCGCTTCATGAAGCCCACTTCACATTCCATCCCTCTCCTAGCCGAACGCTATCCCCTTGCGTTCCTGGCCGCCGTGATGGAATTCCTATTGATCGTTGCCGGCAGCTACATTGCCCACCACCTGCGTTTCGGCGACTGGTACATGCTGGAGCACTACCTGGCGGCGACTTTCATCATTGCATTGATGGTGGTGCTTTGCCAGATTCTGCTGGGCAACTACTCATCCTGGCGAGGCAGGCATTTTTTCTGGCAGCTTGGCCGGGTCTACACGGCGTGGCTGTTGGCGCTGGCCATGGTCACCAGCCTGGCGGTCTTCCTTAAGGTTTCGGAAACCTATTCGCGTATCTGGCTGGTCAGTACCTTGGCCGCTGCCGTTCTGCTTATTACGGTGTTCCGCTTTCTTATCTTTCTTCTCTTGCGCCGCGTGCGGACCAGGGGGCGCAACCTCAAACGCGCATTGATTGTAGAGGCGGGCAATTCGGCCGGTAACCTTAGGGCCAAACGGGGTGAGCTTTCCGAATATGGCTATCAGGTCGCCAAAACCTTGCCGCTTGAGAACAACCAGGCGTGGATGGAACGCTTGGTTGGCGAGGTCGTTGAAACAGGCGTCCACGAGGTGTGGCTGTGCTTGCCGTTGCATGAGGGCGAGTCCATCAAGACTATTCTGTATGCCTTGCGCCACCAGACGGTCGACATTCGCTACCTTCCCGATCTGGGTGACTTGCCGCTGTTGAATCACAGGGTCAGCGAGATAGCGGGGCTGTATGCATTGGACATCAGCCGCAGCCCCATGGAGGGCCCGGCCAGGCTGATCAAGCGGCTTGAAGACTTGATATTGGGATCCATCATATCCATAGGGGTCGTACCGGTTTGCGTGGTGATCGCCATCGCCATCAAGTGTACGTCGACCGGTCCTGTCATCTTCAAGCAGTATCGCACTGGCATCAATGGCCGCCGCTTCAAGGTCTACAAGTTCAGGTCCATGGAGGTGCACGAGGAGGGCACGAATCTGATTACGCAGGCGCATTACGGCGATCCGCGCATTACGAAACTGGGCGCATTTCTGCGCCGTACCAGCCTGGATGAGCTTCCTCAGTTTTACAATGTGTTGCAAGGTCGTATGTCGATCGTGGGGCCGCGGCCTCATGCCTTGTCGCATAACGAACACTATAAAGACCAGGTCGAGTCCTATATGCAGCGGCACAAAGTGAAGCCTGGCATTACGGGGTGGGCGCAGGTCAATGGCTTCCGTGGCGAAACCGATACCTTGGAAAAAATGGAAAAGCGTGTTGAATACGATCTTTGGTATATCAATAACTGGTCGCTGGGGCTGGATTTGAAGATCATTTTCCAGACGGTATATAAAGGTTTTTTTAATGGACAGCCATGATCGGTTTGTGCCTGGACATGGCGCATGACTGAACATACGCCGTTGCGCGCGCACGTCATTATTCCCACCTACAACGGAGGCACGGTCTGGAAAGCGTGCGCACATGCCTTGCAAGCCGCCTGTGCTCGAACCCCGCAGGTGGCGGGCATTCTGGTGGTGGATTCTTCGTCTACCGATGATACGGCGGCCGTGGCGCAAGCTGGCGGTTTCGCGCTGCAGCGCATAGACCCGCGGGACTTCGATCATGCCGGCACACGCAACAGGGCATGCGGCGGCCTGGATGGCAAACCGGACGTTGTTGTTTTCCTGACGCAAGACGCGATTCTGGCTTCGGACGTATCGCTGCGGGAATTGCTGCGCGCGTTCAATGATCCGGCCGTGGCGGTGGCCTATGGCCGCCAGCTTCCTCATGCAGACGCCAATCCTATTGCCGCGCACGCACGTTCCTTTAATTACCGCGAACGCGGCTACGTGGTCGGCAAGGATGACGGCCGGTCCATGGGGCTGAAAGCGGTTTTCGCGTCAAACTCATTTGCGGCCTACCGTATGTCGGTCTTCAAGGACCTGGGGGGCTTTCCCGAGAAGAGCATACTCAGCGAAGACATGTATTTCGCTGCAAAGGCGGTGATGGCCGGTCATAAGGTTGCCTATGTGGCGGATGCGACGGTATGGCATTCCCATAACTACACGCCTGTGGAAGAATTTCGACGCTACTTCGATATTGGCGTTTTCCACCACGATGAAGCCTGGATTGGGCGGGAATTTGGCGGAGCGGGCGGCGAAGGAAAGCGCTTTCTGATGTCGGAGTTTCGTTATTTGGTGAGCCGTGCCCCGGCTTGGCTGCCGAGGGCTTGCGTGCATAATCTTCTGAAGATACTCGGTTATAAGCTGGGGAAAAGCTATACGCGGCTGCCGCTGCGCTTGCGGCGTGGTTTCAGCATGCATCGGAAGTACTGGGGGTAG
>LNAP01004744.1_pt1 | contig 12388 bp, 10 predicted proteins | sample 602601 | NCBI WGS metagenome assembly LNAP01 (sample SAMN02440304, study PRJNA202911) | soil metagenome | biome: Subtropical and temperate rainforests or woodlands; isolation source: soil samples (1 kg each in a 20% v/v slurry with milli Q water) were... ... | reverse complement strand
ATCACTTCGGTGATGCCGAAGCAGGCTTTCCACCCCGTGAGGGCCCCCTCTGTTTCCGACGCCAGACGACTCCCGGAAATGTCCGTCAGAATCAGCTTCGCGCCATCTTCAGCCAGGCGCCGGGCAATGGCCGAACCCATTGGGCCGCCGGCTCCGCTAATGAACGCCACCTTACCCTTGACTCTTAAGCTTTGACTCATTTTTTAGATACTTTCTCCAGCCTCCGGCAAAGTTGAAGGCCTTTGTTTGATTCGTATTGATTTGGCGTCATAGCCCACTCCAGCCCCGCCGTAGGCAAATAAACCAGCCAATGGGTCAACCTCCAGCAACAATCACCAGGTCTGAGATCGTGACGTGAGGAGGTTGCTCAATGGCAAACAGAACTGATCGGGCAACGTCTTGTGGCTCAAGTACAACTGGAAACCGTGAATAGAACTCGTCGACCTTGGAGCTGTCGCCATCCCAGCGCACCTCCGAGAAACTGGTCCGTACGACCCCCGGCATGATCTGAGTGACGCGCACCCCCAAGTTGCGGTAATCGTCGAGAATCGCCTTGCTGAAACCGTTCATCCCGTACTTGCTGGTGCAATAGGCTGACGAGCCAGCATGGGCCTCAAGCGCATAGATGGAACTGATATTGACAATGTGTCCACGGCCCCGCTCCAGCATGCCGGGCACAATCGCATGCGTCATTCGCATCGCCCCCAGCAGATTTGTGTCAACGGTATCCGTCCACTGGTCGATTGTTCCCTCATCGAAACGGCGCCGTCCACCAACGTCGTGACCGGCGCAGTTGACTAATACGTCTATGCGTCGCCAGTCCGCTGGCAGCCGATCGAGCAGCGTCTGAACCGAACTCTTATCGCGCACGTCGAGAGCGACCGCCAGCGCTGTCGGACCAATGTCCTTGACCAGTTCGGCCAGTCGATCTTGTCTGCGCGCGGCGCAAACCACATTCCACCCAGCGCGGGCCAGGACCATGGCTGTGGCCTCTCCGAGACCACTGCTCGCCCCCGTCACCAGCACCGTTCCACGTAAATCTTTACTCATTTCGTACTCCTTTGCCCAGATGGCCTGATGAAAATAATCACAATGGCGAAGATATCGACCACTGCAAAGCCACAACTCTGCTCAAACCACAATGGGCGTCGCAGCGCCATTGATGGCAAGAACAGTCCCTGTCACATACCTCGCGCATGTCAATGCTAGAAAACAGGATGGCATTGGTGCGCATGCCGCAAGGTTCATACTCAGTCGCCATACTTTTGCTGCCGCCGGTGACGAGGTCATGTTGCTGTGAAAGTTTCAAATCCCCATGTGCATTCCTTGTGGGATGAAAAACCATTCCTTCAGGAACCAGACACCGATCGCTGACAGGTAATCGCCGTGTGCATCGCCCCCCACGTTGCCTTTGCATGGCTAATTCATGTAGGCGCCACCGTTGACATTCACTATCGCGCCACACATGAAACTTGCGCCAGGAGAACACAAAAATGCCAACGGCCAAGCGATCTCTTCGGGGCTGCCAAAGCGTGGTACCGGCATGACGCGCATGGTTTCTTCATTCGCCGTTGCAACCATCGGGGTACGGGTTGACCCGGGCGCGACTGCATTGACCAGCACCTCGGGCGCAGCTCTACGCGCCAACCAGCGCACGAAGGTATGGACAGCTCCTTTGGAGGCGGCATAGTGCATTGGAGAATGCGCGTGTGTACCACCGGTGTGCGCTGCGATGGATCCCAGCAAGACAATGCGGCCAAAACCGCGCTCTTTCATTGAAGGCAGCACAGCCCTGACGAAATGCGCGGGTGCCGCCACGTTGATCTGCATCGCACGAGAAAACTCCTCATCCCAGGCCTCGTCGTTCCAGTCGCTCAGAGGGAAAATTCCCGCATTTAAAATGAGCGCATCAATCCGTCCCTGCCCGGCACAGAGCGCTTCAATAGCCTGCCTATTACCGACATCGCAAGCCGAATAAACATGGGTTCTGCCGACCGAAGACAGCTCGCCCAGCCATCCGGGAGCGTCTCCCAGATCGGTCAGGATGAGCTCGGCACCCAGGTGGGCGCACATACGCGCTGTCGCGCTTCCGATGCCGCCCTTTGCCCCTGTCAGCAGTATGCGCATGCCTGATAGATCAAATGGGGCAGTCCAGTTCGTTTGCATGTCGAGTCCTATGTTGGTTGAATGAAGGGGTGGATTTCAAGCCGATATAGCGCGCTGGCGCAATTCGTCGAGCGCTTCCGGATTGAGCAGTCCAGACAGATCGCCTACGGCTTCGCCCTGCAATACAGAGCGCACCAGACGCCGCATGAGCTTGCCATTCCGGGTCTTGGGCAAATCAGTGACAAACAGTATCTTCTTCGGCCGGAACGAAGATCCGAGCGCTGTGGCAACCGACTTCTGCAGTTGCACAACCAAGGTTTCATCGGGGACGACATTCCTGGCCGCTACGCAAACGCACACCACAGCGGAACCTTTGATCGTTTCGGGTAGACCGACCGCTGCCGCTTCAGCGACCTTGCCGGTAGCAAGCAAAGCCGCTTCCACTTCTGCCGGTCCAGTGCGCTTCCCAGCGATCTTGATGGTGTCGTCAGAGCGGCCATGAATGAACCACATCCCATCCTCGTCAATCGATGCAAAATCGCCATGCACCCACATGTCCGGCACTGTCGACCAGTAGCAATCCAAATAGCGCTGTGGGTCGCGCCAAAAACCACGCGTCAAACCAATCGACGGCACCGTCAGCGCCAACTCGCCAACTTGTCCCGCCGCAACCCGTTGACCGATTTCGTCAACGATGATGGCCCCCATGCCTGGAATGGGCCCGCCGAATGCACACGGTTTGAGATTTTTGTGCAGCACGGTTCCAGCCACAATACCGCCACCAATCTCTGTGCCACCGGAGTAGTTGAGCAGGGGCACGCGGCCTTGCCCCACTTGCGTGCGAAACCAATTCCATGCATCCGGTGTCCATGGCTCACCGGTAGCAGCAGTGATGCGCAATGAGCTGAAGTCGTATTGGGTTACGACTTCCGGTGCCTGCTGCATGAAGCCGCGAACCATCGTTGGTGCCACGCCAAGAAACGAGATCCGGTAGTCCTGCACCAGTTGCCAAAGACGACCAGGTTGCGGAAAATCCGGCACACCTTCTGCCAGTACCATGGTGGCACCGATCAGCGGCACCGCTACAGCAAGAATCGGGCCGGTCAGCCAACCCATGTCGCTCATCCAGAGCAGGCGGTCACTCGGCCTCAAGTCCAGAATCAAGCCGAAATCGAGGGCCACCTTGGTCATGAAACCGCAGTGGGTATGCACGGTGCCCTTGGGCTTGCCCGTGGTACCAGAGGTGTAAACCAGCATCACAGGCGTTTCCGCCGGCAATTCAACCGCAGCCAGTTCCGGCTGGTCGGCAATCAGTTCCCGCCAGGACCGCTGGTTTGCGTCCGCTGGACGAGGACAATGATCGTCACCGCGCTCGACCACGACAATATGCCGCAATGACGCAATCGCGGGCGCTGCTTCCTTGATCACATCCAGCATTGGTATGCGCTTGCCCTTGCGGTACGAATAGTCAGCGGTGATGACGACCTTGGCTCCCGCATCGTCAAGCCGCTCGGTCAACGCCTGGGCACCGAACCCCGAAAACATGGGCAATGCGATGGCGCCGATGCGCGCAATCGCCAGATACGCGGAGATGGTCTCCGGCATGCTCGGCATATACAGGCCAACCACATCGCCCTGTTTGCAACCCAGAGCGGCGAGACCGGATGCGGCACGGCCCACCAACGATGCAAGCTGCTGGTAGTTCATCGAACGTCGCTCGCCGTTTTCGCCTTCCCAAAGGATCGCCTGGTTCTCACCGCGCCCAGATGCCAGATTGCGATCGAGACAGTTATAGGAAATATTGGTAGTACCACCAATGCACCACTGTGGCCAGGCCGGTCCACGTGAGACGTCGAGAAGTCTCTCGAACGGATGAAAGAAATGCAACTGATGGAATTCCATCACAGCACGCCAAAACCAGTCCGGGTTCTCATCAGCCTTGCTGCACAACTGCGCGTAGTCCGCTATGTCATGGATGGCCATGAAGCGCGCCAGCTGACTCGGCTCCGCTGACGGCGCACGCTTGTTTTCGGTCGCGCTCATGACTGCACCTCATCCAAATCCAACACCACGATACGGCTCAAATAAGGTGCCATATAGGCTTTCATCTCCATGTGAATCGGTGAGGTCTGATACACCTCATGATCTGTCGAAGTATCGAATGTGCTGACGATGCCGTGGGTCAGGCCGTCACTACGTGAAGCGAGATTTTGTTTGAAAACGTACCGATGCAATTTTGGGGTGGATCGACGAACCTGTTCGACAAAGTCTTCAACTTTTTTAAGAAAGATCTGATCCGACAGGGAAGAAAACTCCATGAGAACAACGTGATGAAACATGTGTTTATTTCAATGAGAATATTTAAAAAGCCAGAGAATTAAAAGCTCTGAATTTATTAGGTGAGACGGTTGTTCGATGGCATAGAGTATTGAGCGAGCAAGTCGCCCAGTTTGAGCGCGACAGGTTATTTGCTATAAACCGGATCAACATCAGGGTACTCCGAAGGATCAAATGTGCTGACCACACCATGCGTGAAACTGTCGCGCGGGGATAGAACATAAATACGCTTAAATCAAGTTTCTGAAACATGACATCGTCCCGCACCAGTTTTGCTTCATGCCATCAACGTGCGTGGCTGCCTGAATACCAGCCATATGAGCGATGCGGCAATCAAGCCCACCAACAACAATGAGCCGTAATTCAACAGGTTCCAGCCGCTTGTGGTCACCAGCACGCCAGAAAGAAACGAACTGCAAACCATCGTCATGAAGATAATGAAATTCAGTGCACCTTGTGCCTTGTCTCTCTCCTCGTTGGAGTAGGTTTGAAGAGATAGCGTTGTACTGCCTGTCAACAGAAAATTCCACCCCACGCCCTGCAAAACAAGTGCCAGCAAGAAGTGATTCAATTCGACACCCGAAAGTGCAACCGCTACGCACAATGCATTCAGCACAACACCGATCCACATCATGGGTTGAATTCCAAACCGTTTGATCAGATGGCCGGTGAAGAATCCTGGAGCGAACATGCCGATGACATGCCACTGCAACACCAATGCAGCATCTGAAAATGGCAGCGAACACTGTTGCATGGCGATGGGGGTTGCGGCCATCAGCAGATTCATCACTCCGTAACTCAAAGCGCCCGCTGTGGCAGCAACCAAGAAAGTCGGTTGGCGCATGATGGTGTTCAGCGATCGCCCGGTTGTACCGCTCGTGATAACCAGCTTTGGCGGGAAATCAATGAAACTAAGCGCGACCAGCGACATCAGGGCGACAACTGATAAGGCCAGATAGGCGCCGGCAAAAGGCACACTCAGAAACGTGCGCGTCGCTCTTGCCAGGTTCGGTCCCAGCACGGCGCCAAGCAGTCCACCCGCCATCACGAGCGAAATAGCTTTTTCACGCCAGGCGACAGGCGCAAGTTCGGCCGCAGCAAACGGGTACAAATTAGCGCTGGCGTAATAATAGCCGGCGATCAAAGTCCCCGCGCAGACGAGCCAGAAATCCTTCTGTACTACGGCGTAGGCGCATAACAAGGTCGATGCAAGCGCCACAAGCAAAGCCAGTTGAAATGAGCGCTTTCGTCCAAAGCAGTGCTGCATTTTGGCTACTAAACCTGTGGACAAAGCACCACCGATCACATAACCCATGATCGGTAGTGTCGCCATCCATCCCAGCGGCGCCAAACTGAAACCGACCAACCCGTTGATGCCGATGAAGGTTACATTGTTTGTCAAAAAAAAACCTTGACAAATCGAAAGCAGCCATAGATTTCGATTCATGTGAATCCAATCATGATGTCAAATATTTCCGGATTACACAAAATGCGTCTTATCTGTTGGTGCTGACTGGCCTGCCTGTCTAAACTATCCGATCCGATCCAAGATCAACAGTCCTGCGTCCTGACAATGCATGAGAGAGTTCATAGACACCGTCCGACTACTTTCCCGGATGACCCGATGTCACAAAGAGGACCAGCAGCAAGAGACAATGTTCATCAACTTTTCGCTGGTACTTCGCATATCAGTGTCCGGTTTATCCACCTTTTTTGCAGCTACCGTCAGGAACAGGCGTAGCCAGATTTGCCGGAACAGCCATGTTAATGATCGGCTTCCATGCTCCACCGGACAGACCAACGTACCCAAAATAATTCGGGGCAACGAGCTGGTGGTCTGCCTTACGAAGGTGTTGCTCTCCCAAAATTGTCGTGAAGGTGCCACCCGAAAGGACCTTGCTCACGTCAGCGGGTTTCACACTGCCGGCTTTTTGAATTGCCTGGAACAAGACCTGCGTGCCAATATAGGTTTCGCCTTCAAAGTTGGAAGGGGTCGTGCCAGGGTACATCTTGGCCCATTCGGCGACGAACTTCTTGTTAGCCGGCGTGTCGAGCGTCGAGCTGTAATTCACGATGCCGAAAATTCCTTTTGAAGCCTCTCCCAGGGTCTTGACAGTGTTATCGGTCACAAAGGAAACGCCAGCCGTAAAAACTTTGTCAAAAAGACCGAACTGCTTGGCTTGCGTGGCGAAGTTCACAGCATCGCTGCCCGCGAGCACAACCCACATCGCCGTGGCACCGGAGTTCGCAACGGTCTGTATATAGGTCGCATAATCATTCGTGCCGAAAGGCGGAAAGGTCTCGAATACCACCTGACGGTTGGTTTCAAGAGCAGCCTTGCGGAAGCTGCTTGCGGAATTTCGACCCCATGCACTATCTGCGGCAACGATCGCCCATTTCGCTTCCTTGCGGGTTTCCAGCCAGGGCTTGACCGTCGCCGCGTCGGCGTAATCCGGCCGGTTGACACGGAACATGCGCGGCGAACACGAAGCACCAGTGATCGCATCGGCTTTGTTAATGGTTGATATGTAGAGTGCATCCCAACGCTCGAGCATCGGAGCCATGGCCAATCCTTCGCCCGAAGCAACCGATCCCATCAGCAAGGGAAACCCGCTCAGTGCAAGCTTCTCGCCCTGCTGTCGTGCCATATCTGCCTTTGCCTGGGTGTCAAGGAATCGCACTTCAACCTTGCGACCGTCAACACCTCCTGCTGAATTGGCTTGATCGACTGCAAAAGTAATGGCACGCTTGGATTGATTGCCAAGGTCCCCATAGGGTCCTGTAAGTGGGGTTGGCACACCAATGCGGATGGGATCCTTGGTTTGTGCATGTGCAATATTGGCGGCAAAAACTGAGGCCGCTGCGACGACAATAAGTGTACGTTTGCTAACTTGCATGACTGTCTCCTTGGTTTTAATGACTCACGAATCACAGGATTACATAAACGGTCTCTTTGGTATTCATGGCTGACGATCTAAATTCAACTGTCAAATAGGTTCATTTCCTATCCTTTCTTAAGATGTGGTGGAGAGTGAAGTGCATCATTGCTGTATGAGTCAAACCATGATGTGCTTGTGTAGAGACTCCATCGACAGACCACTCATGCTGCCAGTCTCTGTAATCGCGCCTTTAGACAAAACACAATAGCGTTCGGCGACTGCATGCACAAGTCGAATATTCTGTTCAATCAAAAGTATGCTAGTGCCGCTCTCGCCGAGTTCGCGCATGGTCTTGCCAAGCCCGTCTACCACGACGGGCGCCAAGCCTTCGCTTGGTTCGTCGAGGATCAGCAAGTCCGGGTTGGTCATCAAGGCCCGGGCGATCGCCAACATCTGTTGTTGGCCGCCACTCATGGCTGTTCCTAACGCGTCGGCGCGCTCACCCAGAATGGGAAACAGCTTGAAGACTGCCTCCAGGTTCCACGGACCGGGGCGATTGACGGCGGCCCCAAGATACAAGTTCTCTCTCACGGTTAGAGTTGGTACGATCCGGCGCCCTTGCGGTACAACGGCAACACCGGCACGCGCTGCATAGAAATTGCGGAGTCGCTTGAAGCTGGTGCCGCCCATTTCGATGGTGCCGCTTTTCAGGCGTGCAATACCCAGGCATGCGTTCACGATAGTCGTCTTGCCAACGCCATTCCTCCCCAGAATCGCAACGCGTTCTCCGCGCTTTACCTGCAAACTCAGATCGTGAAGAATATGCGCATGGCCGTAGCAGGCATTGACATTTTGGAGGTTCAAAAGGGTGGTCATGCAACGCTCCCCAAATAGGCTTCAACGACTTGTGGCATGGCGCGAACCGCCGCCGGCGAGCCTTCCGCCAAGATTTTCCCCAGGTGTAGAACTGTCAGGTAATTGCATATTGAGAACACCACTTCCATGTCGTGCTCGACAATCAGAACCGTCACCCCCCAGCGTTGCGCAAGGTTGCGTAGCAAGGAGGCGAGTTTCATGGATGCTTCAATAGTCAGACCAGCGGCGGGCTCATCGAGAAGCAACACCTTGGGTCGTCCGGCCAGTGCCAGCGCCAAATCGAGATGACGTTGGTCCCCGTACGAAATATCCGCAGCCCGTCGATTCGCCAGATGAGCGAGCAACATTTCATCCATCACCTCGTCGGCGTTGTCAATTTCTGCGGCACGCGCCGCTAGGCGAATCTGCTCACCAACACTGAGATCCGGGAAGATGCTCGTTTTCTGGAATGACCGTGCGAGGCCGACGTGGCGGCGCTTGCGCGCATCAAGTTTGCCGATATCGACGCCGTCGAGCAAAACAGTACCACTGGTGATACCCCGGCCGGACAAGGCATCCATCAGCGTGGACTTACCGGCACCGTTGGCGCCAATCAGGCCATGGATTTCACCCCGTTGCAGCTTGATGGAAACGTCAGCGAGTGCAAAGAAGCCGCCATAGCGGCGAGTGAGGTTGAGTCCTTCGAGAATGCTGGATGAATCGCTCATTGCGTTTTCCCTCCCAGTCGCTGTTTTACCATTGTCACGACACTGCTCAGCCCGTTGGGCATCAGGACAACCACCAGGATCAGCAAAACGCCCAGAATCCCCTGCCAATGTTCCGTCACGTCACCCAGGGAGCCCTTGAGGAAGAAAAACACAACTGCGCCGAGCGCCGGACCCCAGACATAGCGCGTGCCGCCAATGATGGCAATCACCAGAGCTTCTCCAGACAGACTCCAGTGCAGCGTGTCCGGCGTGAGGAATCCGTTGTAGAGGGAGAAAAGAACGCCTCCGAGCGCGCCAATGGCGACCGAAATCCCATAAACCACGGCACGCGGCACGTTGGTCGCATATCCAATGAATCGGACGCGTTCTTCATTCTCACGAATTGCCACAGTGAGGGTTCCAAAATGGCTTCGAGTCAGAAACCACAGCGCCATCAGGACGGTCATCAAGGCCATCCAGCAGATAAGAAACATGCTCTGCGGGTTTTGAAAAATTGCTACATCGGCGCCGAATATGGTGCCTGGCAGTTGCACGCTGATGCCATCCTCGCCATTGGCCAACGCTCGCCATCGCAGAAATAATTCGTAAAATGCTTGTGCAACAGCCATCGTGAGCATGGAGAATGCAACGCCGTTAAGCCGCAAAAATAAAAGCCCAATGAGGAAGGCCAATAGCACCGGCAGCAAGATCGCCGCGACGATGGTCAACTCGATGGAAGCCACCCGATGGGCCATTGACAACGCGACCAAGTATCCGGCAAGACCGAAAAACGCAGCATGCCCAAAGCTTACCAGTCCGTTCTGACGGACAAGAAAGCCGACACTGGTGGCGAGTAACGCGCTGATGACGGCTTGCGTGAGCAAGGTCAATAATAAGGGGGACCCCACGAGCCTCGGTATTACGGAGCCAATCACGGCAATCCCGAGGAAGATACCAATCACTATCCCGGTTGACATCCTCTCTGGTTTGGTAATACTTGTCGCGGAAATTGCTTTACCACTAAGTCCTTCATCAGAAGGGCATCGAAGTCCATCATTTGTTACTGAAGTAAGCGTGCTCTCCGTCATGATTCGTACCTCAGAATTGAATAGCTTTCAGCTATATAGAAATTGAGCATATTGACGTCTCCGTTTTTGAATAGTTAACCAAAATTCAATCACAACCGTCGCTATCTTGCACCCAGCCTGCTTCAAGACATATCGCCAAAACTTTTGGCAATATCCCGCAACAGATATTTCTGGATCTTTCCGCTCGGTGTATGCGGCAGGTCATCGACAATTTCAAGGCGCTCCGGGCAATACTGCTTGGCCACGCCCTGCTCTTCAAAGTACCGGGATACTGTCGCCAGACTCAATTCGCTTCCCGGCCTTAATACCACGAATGCACACATCCGCTCGCCCAGACGGGAATCGGGGTACCCGACAATGGCGACACCCGACACCGATGGGTGCTTGTATAGCAGGTTCTCAACCTCAATGACCGGAATATTCTCACCGCCGCGAATGACAAGGTCCTTTGATCTCCCGGCAATCCGGATATAGCCTTCGGCATCCAGGAAACCGCGATCGCCCGTTTTAAACCAGCCATCGGCATCAACGTGGTTGAGCTCCGGGCGTTTAAGATAGCCCGCAAATAGGGAGGCACCGCGAAACAGGATCTCGCCGGTTTCACCAAGCGGCAATGATTTGCCCTCGGCGTCAACCACCTTCACCTCCATCCCGCGGATTGGGCGCCCATCGGAAACGCTGGACTTGCTCAACGCCAATGCCGGCACCGTTACCGTTGCCGACCCCATTTCCGTCATGCCCCAGGCAGAACAGACGCGCATCCCCATTAGCTCATAGGCACGATCGATAAGAATCGGCGGGATCGGAGCGCCTGAACAAAGAAACTTGTCAAACGTGGGCGGCTTCTCTTCGCCGGCTTGCACCGCATTGCAGAGGTCAGAGACGAATGCCGTCGAAGCCATGCTGAAAGTAACGCCTTCGGCGCGCGCAATCCGCAGCGCTGCGTGGGCATCCCAAACCGGTTGCAAGACCGTCGTTGCATTCAGGATGATCGGCAGCAGCACCAAATAGCCATAGCCAGTCAGATGCGCCATCGGCGATGCGCTGAGAACAATATCCGACTCACCCAACGCCATCGCTTCGATGTAGGCGTGCAGCGCCGCGATCGACTCCAGAATCACATCCAGCTGTTGAGCAATGAAGTACGTCATATCCGCATCATCGTGCTCGGCGTAGAGGTAGGCGCGCATGTACTTGCCGGGTGATTTCTTGAGAACGCTCGAGATCGACAGGTACTCGGTCAGCCAGTACCCGGCATTCATCATTGCCCAGTAGAAAAGCACGCGCGCAGTTCGTCCGTTGCCGTCGCAGAACGGATGGTCGTACCCGAGCTGAAAGTGGATGGCGATTGCCTTGATCACCGGGTGAACGAAGGACTCTTCATCTTTGCCGTTGGCAAAATCACACAGCGCCTGGAGCCTGTCGCGCACCTCGATTGCCGGCGGCGGCGTATGCAGAACCCTGTCTGTACTCCGATCAAAGATCAGCACGTTGTCTTCGGCAGTTCTGAGCTTCCCACAATCATCTTCCGACTCCAGCGTCCCTGCGGTAAGCATGGCGTGCAGCTCAAGAATCTCGTCAACGGTGAACGCCCGCTTTCCTCGCTCCCGAATGACCTTCATCGTGACGTGGTTGTTGTAGATCATCCTCTCGCTTTGATCGCGAGGCTGCCTGCCCGTGCTCAGCATCTCTTTAGCAACCACGCGTGTGGTCGCCGCACCTTCCAGCTGGGAGGACGTCATCGACTCTTCGATCAACGAGCGGATCAGGAAGCGGCCCTGCCCCCCTGAACGCTCCATTCCCTGGATCGCGCCGGCGGCCTCTCGATCGATGTAGTGCAGGCTCTTCTGCAGATTGTCGGTGACTGAAACACTGAACGGCACGCCGTACTTGTCCCGTAAGGGCAACGGCCGCTTCAGGCCAAGGCGAGCGAACTTGATGGAGGCCCACCACGTCCGGGAAGTGAGACCCTCTGGAGGCGTTTTGTGCCGGAGTGTGTCCCAGTGGATGTACTCACCCTTCAAATCTGGCTGGGAGGCACCCGTGGCCAACCACTGCAGAAGGCTGGGCGCATACTGCTCCATGATTTCATTCAGCTTGGGTGGATCGACAGGGATCTTCATGGTAAGGAACTATAAAGTCTAGTGAAGTTTTATAGCAAATTTGGTCGTGGACCGGGTGTGCTGGGCGCCTGAGCAGATCCGAAGCTTGCGCCTGCGGTCCGCGCAGGCGGCCCCTTCCGGTGAGGAGCATAAATTTACCCGGGTGTTATTGACGGCAGTGTTTTACCCGGGCAATATTCCGACATGGACCAAGTCACGCCCACCACCTATACCGCCTTCGTAGAGACGCGCCGCCTCATCTGCGGCCCTTTGCACGAGGTAGCTGCGGCCGTACTGCGCGCGCAGCAGACGCA
>LNAP01010869.1_pt1 | contig 12389 bp, 8 predicted proteins | sample 602601 | NCBI WGS metagenome assembly LNAP01 (sample SAMN02440304, study PRJNA202911) | soil metagenome | biome: Subtropical and temperate rainforests or woodlands; isolation source: soil samples (1 kg each in a 20% v/v slurry with milli Q water) were... ... | reverse complement strand
CAACTGGATCGCACCGGACGGCTGTACCGATGACGCCGGTCGCTGCTTGCAGCAGTTGGTGGCACAGCAAGCAGTCGATCGCATGCGCGCTGCCGGCAGCGCCCAGGTGGTGTCGGTCGAGACGGAGCGGGTGCGCGAAGGCCCGCCGCTGCCATTCGACCTGGGTACACTCCAAGAGGTGTGCTCTCGGCAACTCGGGCTGGACGTGCAGGAGACGCTGGACATCGCACAGTCCTTGTACGAGACGCACAAAGCCACAACATACCCACGTTCTGACTCGGGCTACCTGCCCGAAAGCATGTTCGCCGAGGTGCCGGCCGTGCTCGATGCCGTGCTCGCCACCGATCCCAGCCTGCGCCCATTGCTCGACCAGCTCGACCGTACTCAGCGCTCACGCGCCTGGAACGACAGCAAGGTGTCGGCCCACCACGGCATCATTCCGACCTTGGAACCGGCCAACCTGTCGGCCATGAGCGACAAGGAGCTGGCGGTCTACAAGCTGATCCGCGCGCACTACCTCGCGCAGTTCCTGCCGCATAACGAGTTCGACCGCACGACGGCCCAGTTGCTGTGCGGCGGCCAGAATCTGCAAGCCATCGGCAAACAGGTGATCGTCTCCGGCTGGCACCAGGTGCTGGCCGTACCGGACGCGGACGACGCGGACAGCGAATCGGCACCGCGCAGCCAGGTGTTGCCAGCCTTGCGCGACGGGCTGTCCTGCCAGATCGGCCAGGTCGCTCTGAAGGCACTCAAGACGCTGCCGCCCAAACCCTACACCCAGGGCGATCTTGTCAAGGCCATGAAAGGCGTCGCCAAGCTGGTCACTGATCCCCGACTGAAGCAGAAGCTCAAGGACACTACGGGCATTGGTACCGAGGCGACGCGTGCCAGCATCATCAGCGGCCTGCTTGGCCGCGGCTATCTGCTGAAGAAGGGCCGCGCCATCCGTGCGTCGGATGCCGCATTCACACTCATCGATGCAGTGCCAACGGCCATCACCGATCCCGGTACGACCGCAGTCTGGGAACAGGCCCTGGACATGATCGAGGCCGGCGGCATGACGCTGGACACCTTCGTCGAAAAGCAATCCATCTGGATCACGCAGCTCGTGCAGCAGTATCGCGGCACCAGCCTGTCCATCAAGCTGCCCGAAGGACCGGTCTGCCCGCTGTGCGGTGGTGCCACTCGACAGCGCACGGGTAAGACCGGTGCCTTCTGGTCCTGCCGCAGCTATCCCGATTGCAAGGGCACCCTTCCTGTCCAGAAGGGCCAGCAGGCCGGCGTAAAACCCAGAGCGGCGCGCAAGCCGCGACAGATTTCGACATAGGCCGGATGGCTCATCTCCCCCATCGTATCGACTACGGTTGATGCGCATACCTCGCTCCCGCGGGGAACCCAGCACGCACATCCTTCTGCAACGTGTGCCCGTCGCCGGCGTTTCGCCGGCCAGACGAGAAGGCGGATTCATCCGCAGTCCGTACCTCACGGACACTCTGATCTGTGTGGTTTCCGCAGCCCCGAAGGGTCCCCTGGCGCCTTGTCTCGATGACAGGACGAGCCGCCAGGAGATCCTTCGGGTCGAACGGTATTCAGTGCCGGCACCCACCGGCGAAACAACGGGTTCCTTTTGTACGCAGATGCGTGCCAAAGGATTTCGGCCCCAGCCACGACAAGGGTCGAGTGCAATCGCTGCGACAGCGGACGGCTTTGACGACGGCCAATCCCTGAATCAGCTCACAGGTGGTTTCTTCCTCGACAGCCGAAGGCCCAGGCCTTCGGCGCCTTTCTCCTGCCTGCCCGAAATCGCCGGCTCGACGAATCCTCGTCGAGCCCATAAACGAATGCACCCTCTGACCTTCCCCTCCCGCAATCGGGAGGTCGCCGGTTTCCCATTTCCCGCTGACTCACTCCCCTACGCAACTCGATGCTGCTCCGCATGTGTCGTCGGCCTCGGTCGGCACCATGCCAGCAGCACGGATCCTTGGCTGCACCGCGGAATCCCCCGCGCTGATCTCGCACCACCGTGCGGACGAGCGCCAGCAAGGCGTCGGTGCCTTGTTCCATTCCAGCCAGGAGGCTCTTCCATGTCCCATGCACCTTCCGCGTCGCCCAGCGCCACCCAGGCCCGAGCCGAATCCGTCGGTTATCTGGCCCTGACCTATGTAGGGAAACGCCTGCCCCTGCAGGTACGCCACAGCGCCGCCGGCTACTTCATCGGCACCACCGACGAAAACGGACCGGTCTCGCGCGAGTCCTTCGATTACTTCCGCTCGTATCAGGCTGCCGACCAGGCCCTGGCCACTGGGTGCTGGCAACAGCGCCTCCACCCCTGAATCCAATTCATCGGGAGAACGCCATGAACCAGTCTTTCCCCCAAGACGTACTTGATCAGATCGCGCGGGAGATCCTGCACTTCGACAATGCGCCTGCAGCCTTTTTGGAAGCCTGGAAACGAGGCATCCAAATCGCCGGCGTCGAATGGTTCGGCGATGGCACCCACGCAGGGCTGCAGCAAGCCAGGAGCAAGTGGGAGCTGCGGCCGAATTTGCCGAGAGTCAGTTCTGAGCAGCGGCCAGCGGATGTTTCTGTCCGCCATGGTCAGCTTTTACAACGCCGCTGAAGGCGGCGCGCTGCTCAAACGCTGCCAGTTCGAGGGGCTTGCCGATCTCGGCGGTCTCGATCTCGAGCGCCGCAAGGTCATCGCCGACCTGCTGCTCCACTACCACGGCTGGTAAGCCTGCTCTAAACCGCCATTTTTCTCACACCCCACGAGGGACATGCGTCCCTTGGGGCCATGTCCCTCTTTTTCGACAGGAGCGACAACATGTCCCCTCATCCCAACCCCTTCCTCCGCGACTACCAGAATCTGCACATCAGCCGCAGCCTGTTCATCACCTACGAAGACGACTGCCCTCCGGCCTGGCGTCCGCTGCACCCTAGCCAGGCGCACCTGTCCGACGATCAGGTCGCGCATTTCCCCTGCTTCTTCAACGACGACTTCGCGTTGATCACCGAGGGCCAGGAAATCCCTGATGAGCTGGAGGCTCAGTGCCAGAGCGAGGGTGTGGTCCGAACCGTAGTCTATGCCGTCAACGGCGACGACTTCGGCCAACCTGTCCATGTCGGTGATACCTACGCCGAAGACGCCGCGCGTGAAGTCGTGCGGCGGCTTCGCTTCGAGACCGGCCACTACAGTCGCTGCTGGGAGATCAGCACCGCACATATCACGGAGGATGCGAATCGCTACCTGGAAGAACTGGCGGACATCGCCACACCAACCGGGTTCCTGTTTGTCGCCTTTCGCATTCCGTACAGTCCCGCAATTGGCGTGAAGCTGATCGCCACGCCCTGGACCGACACCAATCTGGAATACGTCGAAGGCATCTCCACCGAGCAGCTGCGGCAGGAACACTTGAGCAAGTGCATGCCGGAATCCCTCGTCGAGGTTCTTCACCTGGCCGCACTGGCTGATGTGCGAATGCTGGTGTTCGATGCCGATGCATCGAATCTGGATGGACTGAAGCTCTACGACGAATAGCCCTTTCGAGCCCCACCCGGGGCTCTTCTTATTTGTGGAACCCGGTAGTGGCGCGTTACCGATTTCCGGACGACTGCCACCGAAGCGTACCCCACGCTGGCCTCATGTTCGCTGGCGTAGCCGGCAGCATGCCCAGGCAGTCGAGACCTTCGAGACTGCGGTGCGGTTCATCGCACTGGTTGCTCTGTTGCTCCAGCGCATGTCGTGCCATCCACCCAACCCACAGGGGACATCCTCCCTTGCGGGCGGGAGTCCCTTGTTTTCATCAAGGAGTCTCCAATGGATACCCAAGCCATCCGCGCAAAAATGCCCGTTCTGGTTGCCGGTCATGTTCCGCGCAATGTCCGCTCGTTCAAGTTCAATATCTTCGACGGCCAACCCAAGGTCTCGACGTTGGGCTTCCACATCGATCCCCGACCGTTCGAGGGCAAGGTGATCGCCGCCACCGGTGAGGCCATCATCGTCAAAACCGGCCGTGCCGAATTCGCTGTGCTCGATCGCGCACTGCTGACCGAAGTGCCTGACGAGGGAACCAAGGTACAGGTCCAGCCGTATGCCCGACGCCGTTTCGACGGTCTGCGCGCGGACACGCCGGAAGAACGCACCGAGTACACCGCAGACGGAACGCCCTATACGGTGCAAACGCACATCATCGGTTCAGCACCGGCCAAGCTGCCGATCCCGCAACCACGCTGCCCGGAGTTGCAGGAGCTCATCAATCAGCTTGAACAGTTGGCTGCTCCGGACGGCTTCCGCCGCGTGACCCACTTGCTGGTGGATGCCGGCGCACGGGACTTCTCCTTCGTCGACCCGCTGCCCGACGACATCATCAAGACGCCTCCGGCAATCAGCTTCACCGTTGCAACAGCGAAGTTCCAGGGGCAGGTCACCGTGCTGTACGAACGTGCCGATGATCTCTATGCGATCGAGCTGAAACGCGACGGGGAACTCGTCGAACGTGTCGATCAAGTGTTCTTCGACTCGCTCGGCGAAACGCTGGAGCGACTTATCGACGACGGTAGTTGGCGGCGCATCCACGTGCAGTGCCTGTCTGGACCCTGTCCGTCACTGAGCAGCAGGAGATCAACCATGTCCCTTCGATTCAAAGGCGCAGAACTGCGTCCCGTGCTTGCCGAAGCGGTTGCCAACCAGTGCCGCGTGGTCCTGGCCAAAGACCAGGGCGTGTACTTCCTTGCCGAACGCCGTCCTGAGGACGGGTGCCAGAAGCTGCTCGTCTACGCCGTCGGCTGCAACCCTGACGTCGACCCATTCGACGACTGGTGGGAGCTGGCCAGTGCCGAGCTCGGCGGCGATGACTTCGGTGAGTTCTTCGACGCGCAGGCCAGCGTGTTCGCACACATCCTGAACAGCGAGGACGACCTGGAGCTGTCCGCTACCGCCACACACCTGTCCCTCAAGCCAGTACCGCCGACGTCAGGCGGCAACTGATCCTCTCCACCACAGCCCCCGCTCGCGGGGGCTTCTTCTGTTTGCACCGCCCCCTCGTTCGCGTACACACCGTATCCAGACCGCACTGGTCTTCCTCGCCGACTGACGCCGGCCTGACCCAGGAGACGCCTGCATCCGCGACCCGCTCAAGGTCGACCACCTCACCTGCATCAGCTCAGTGGCGGCCGCACCAATACCTGCATGCGCTGACGCTGCTGCAGGCCAGCAACGGATTACCCCGGACACCATGGTCTGTTTTCGGTCAGCGGCAACAGGCAAGAAAGTAAAGACCACCTTACGCTTGGCACGACTGCGCCGAACGCTGGCAGGGGGAATCACGAGAGAGAAGCAGTATCCTCCAAGCCACTCAGGTGAGCTGCGGTCTGCTGTGCTTTTTCCAGATCGAGATACATCGTTGCGAACGACTCCATAAGCAGCTCGGGAGGCAGCGCCCAATCCCACTTTTCCCTGATCATATTTTGCACGTCCCGGAGGACCGTACTCGCCTTAACCTCCTTTAAAGCCGCAACCTCTCGAAGCTTGCTCTCAAGCAACGCCCCTCCCCCCTGCACTTCGATGACCAGTCCTGAGCTCTCATTGGGCAAGCCGACATATTCGAGAAGAATGGCCAAGGCATCATTGGTCCAATCTCCCTGCCAGGTGAAAAGGTAGGTTCTGCCTCCACTCTCAATAAAGTTGTTCTGATGGCCCAGCCCAAGATCAGCAAAGTTTTTCCGGGCCTCCGCCAGCAGCCGTTGTGCCACTAGATCGAGGTAGGGATAAGCCTCCGTTTCCTGCAGTACGGTTTTCATCTCTTGCCGAACATTGTCGTGAACTCGAGCAGCCAAACCGTCGAAAGCCGGGGGGGCTCCTCCCGGGGAGGGCTTGACGGCGATCACTTTGCCTTCCGTATCAACATCAATCACCTGCCAGCGACGCCCGGCGAAGATGATGCGCTGCTCAGCACTCAGAGGTCGTGAGACAGGCAGAGCGCCAAGAGGTCTTCCATCGCAAACAACTCGGAACTCTTCATTGCTGGTGAATGCACTGTAGAAGTCGTAGTGATTGATCAGCCGCTCACCCAACTCACCAGGCAGCAAGAGCCCGGCCTGCTCCTGAACGATCAGATCTCGTTCACCCAAAGCACGCAGGAGGTTCAGAAAGCTGTCCCGCTCGACAGCCAAGAAAGGGCCATTGCGTACTAGCGTTCCCCATAACTCTGCCGCAGTGGCACCACCTCGTTGCGCAATCACCGAGAGGCATTGTTGCACCAGGGTCGACAAATGCAGGCCCTGTGGTCTTGGCGGTTCAAACCATCCCCTCATCAGTAGCCGGATCATCGCGATGCTTTGTACCAATCCTTGGCGCAAGCGATCTGACATTGGAGAATCATCCGTCAATCGACGCTCCTTGCAGTATCCACGCAGGATGGCTGCCTCTCCTGGGCGACGTCCAGAGCGTCCAAGACGTTGGCGCAAACTGGCAACTGAAGGCGGCGGACCTATCTGCACAACGGTTCTGATGCTGCCAATGTCGATGCCCAGCTCCAGCGTGGTGGTACAGATCGCAGTCGCCGGTCGGTCTCCCGTCTTGAGGGCCCGCTCGGTATCTTCCCTGATATCTTTCGACAGGCTGCCATGATGTGGCCAGAACTCATTAGGTACACCATCTTGCTCGCAGCGACGCCGTAGCTGATCAGCAAACCATTCGACCTGAGTCCTGCTGTTAGGGAACACCAAGTTGTTGCTTCCCCGCAGCACCTGGAAGAGGTGCTCGGCAATTGTGTGATCTGAATCCGATTCGTCTTCTGGGCTCTCCTCCTTTTCGGGCTGTTGGGGTGTGTCTTTCTCTGGCTCCTGAATGCCTCTGATCTGAATTTTCAGAATTTGTCCCGAACCTTTCGATTCGATCACCGTCACCTTGCTCGGGGCAGCTGGGCGCAAGAAGGTAGCAGCCAGCATCATGTCGCCCAATGTGGCTGACAAACCTATCCTCGGGAGAGGACGTCCGATCACCTGCTCCACCCGATGCATCAAAGACTGAAGTTGCTTGCCTCGCTCACTGCCGATAAAGGCATGCAGCTCATCGATCACGAGGTAGCGCAGGTTCGCGAAAATTCCGGGCAGGCTCGTCCCCCGGTTCACGAACAGTGCTTCAAGAGACTCCGGGGTGATCAACAGCACGCCTTCAGGGGATTTGAGAAAGCGGTGCTTGCGGCTCGACGAGATATCGCCGTGCCAGGCAATGACGGGAATCTCGAGTTCGTCGCATAGCGTGCTCAATCGCTCCCATTGGTCATTAATCAGTGCCTTGAGCGGACTGATGTAAAGCACTGAGCCTGGCGGTTCCTGCTGCTTCAGCAGGTTCGTCAGAATGGGTAGGAATGCGGCCTCGGTTTTACCGGCCGCCGTCGCCGCGGCGATGATGACGTCCTGATCCGCACCGAGTAGTGCGGGGATGGCCCGCTCCTGGGCATCACGTAGTGAGGTCCAGCCTTCCATCCAGATCCAGCGCTGAATTCGGGAGTCAAGAAGGCTCAAGCCCTCCGACTCAGAGCTGGAAGGTTGCAAGTTCATCGTCGGCATTTACTTGAGTATCGGCCTCGCCGCCTCTATCCGGGCTCAGCTCCACAGCCCCCAACAAATGTCTCCAGTCCGCGCCCGGGTTCTGCTCCAGCACGGCCAGCAAGTTGATGAATGCAGTGATAGTGGTGCGGGGTGTACGGAAATAGGCATCCCCCAACCGTTGGTTGCAATGCGCCATGAACAAAGGCAGCGCCTCGTCAGGCAGGAGGTAGCGTGCGCTGTCGCCCGAGGCGTAGACATGGCGCAGCTTCTGGAGAAGTACATAGAAGTCTTCGGGTGTCAGGCTCGCCAGGCGGATGACCGGTCCTGACAGGTCCACCAACCCAGACTTGGCGAAACTGTTTTCGGCCAGACGCGACTGCAAAGCCGGATAGCTGTACAAGCCGCGGCGGGTATCCATCAGGAATTCGGGGGTGCCTCCGAGCACGAATCCAAGGCCTTCGGCAGAACCCTGCAAGGAGTCGTTGAGGATGCGCAGGATCTGTTCGTAGTTGGCGTTACGTGCCTGGGTATTAGCTAGCTTATAGAGATTGACCAGCTCATCCAGGCAAACCATCAACCCCTCAAAGCCTGCCAAGCGGACAAACCGAGCCAGGAGTTTGAGCTGATCATAGACGGAAGCATCGTCGATGATTGTGCGTACACCCAAGGCAGCGCGCGCGTCGGTTCTTGTGGTGAACTCACCTCGCAGCCAGCGGATGGCATCGGCCTTGAGCTGTTCGTTGCCCTCCTCGAAGCCCTTGCAATAGGCCGCGATCACATCAGCGAAATCATAGCCGTTGACCATCTCGGTCAATTGGCCCAGTTGTTCGCGTATCACAGTCTCGCTGTCCTTACCGGACGCCTTGGCCTCGCTCTTGGCTTGGGATATGAACCTTTCGACAATGCCCTGCAAGGCTCCGCCATCAGGCTTGGTACGCGTGGACATGTTTTTCGCCAACTCGGCATAAAGCGAGCGAGCCTGGCCACCGGAGGCATGGAGCCGGCGATCGGGATTCAGATCCGCATGCATGGTCACGAGCTTGCGCTCCATCGCAATGGCGCGCACAAGATTCAGGAAAAAGGTCTTTCCCGCGCCGTACTCACCAATTACGACTCGAAACGCTGAACCGCTCTCGGTCAAGCGCTCGACATCACGAATGAGCGCTTCCAGCTCACCAACCCTACCCACCTGGATCAGGTGTTGACCTGCTCGAGGAACGACTCCCGCACGAAGGGACTGAATAACCGCATCGCGATCTTTAGCTCTGATGCTGCTCATAACGGTAGTTTTCCCATGATGTCAGGATTGATCTCGAGGGGATCTTCACCTTCGGTAATAGGCATATCGAAATGCTCGAAGGCCATGTCGTTAATGTGCTCAAGCGCGCCATCGAGCATGAGATCCATATCGCTGGCCACCGCTTCCAACTCCTCTCGTGACCATTCCATCCGAGAGACAAGCAAGCGAAGGAAGGCCGAGTGATCAGCATCCAGCCCACAGATGCTACTGGTGTCATCCGAAGCGCCACTGTTATCGGGCTCCTCAGGCTCGACGATTTGCTCATCTACGAAAACTTGGGCCAGCAACGCCGACACCTGCTCGGTTTCACGTTGTAGTTGGGCAATCCGCTCATGATCCAGCGTGAAGCCAGTCATCGACGCTGACGATGCGGAGGAAGGTGATATCGACGCAACCGTAGGAGCAGTGCTCGTCGACGCGGCACTAGCTGCCACATGGAGGTCTCCGTATAGGAGCTGAGAGTCCAGTTGAAGAACCTTGTAGACACGCTCAAGCAACTTTACTTCCGCAGGGCTCACCTCCCCATCCGCTTGAGCTAGGTGGGCAAGGAACGCCGCCACAGTTCGCTTCGCCGAAGTGGTCAGCGGTTCCAGCTTTTTCTTCAGGCTTTGCAAGGTCGGCGGCTGGTTGAGTTTTAGACGGAGGTGGGCCTTCAGGCGCTTGCGATGCGCCCCACTCAAGTGGCTCCAGGAATCGACGTGACGGGACAGCAGCATGATCTCTTCTGGAGATGTGTCGCCATCCGCCGCAGCAACGGCACAGGCTAGATCCAAGGTGACTGAGGCGGCATTGTAAGCGGGAGAAGCTCGTAGATCCCCGTCTTCTATCTGGGTGGCAAACAGCGCTACGGTATCTTCCGCCTTAGGTGTTTTGCTGCCGGCTAATACATCCGGTTCAATGCCGATATGCAATGACTCCAACGCGCGCGCCAGCGCGATCACCTTGTCCCGCGAAAGAGCTCCGGCACTTTTCAGTCGCCCCGCCAGTTCGCCGAAACTCATGACCACCATGCCGTCGCCTATGCGCTGCTTCAGCGCATCCAACTCGGCACGCGCAGCCGCCGGCCACAGCATGATGGGAAGCTGCAGCAAGCCTTCCAAAGCATCGGGGGTATCGGGATTACGACCTAGGTATCGGCTGTAGGGCTCCAGCTCCGTCGTGCATTCGTCGACTATCTGCTGAAGTTTTTTACGGGGTGTTGAAGTTGCTGTTACGTCGGGGATATCACCGAACCCCTCGAGCGTTTGAGCCGGCAAGGCAGCCGACGCTGTGTTGTACTGCAACTTCAACCTGGTCTTGTTCAGCGGCAGAACCATGCCGTCGCCATGAAGCTGCTCATACTTGATCTTGAACAACGCGGCGAAGGCGTCCTGGCAACGGCTCACAGGCGTCCGTTTGCCAATACTGTGATCCGCCAGCGCCCAGGACAAGGCCCATGTGGCAGGCACACGCTGCTTGTCGGTAGCTAGTTGCCCCAGACCAATACGCAATTCCATGGGCATTTCATAACCGTAGGCCTGGTTGTCCGGAGGCGGTGCCAAATAACGTTTCGGTGGGGTCTCACCCATGCGCAGAAACGCGAGAAACCGGCCAGCGTAGTTGCTGAATGAACCGCTCCCCCCATAGATGACAAGAAGGCGCTCGACTTCCGACACGATGCCGGGGATTTCGGAAGCGACATTGGGATCGTTCTTCGCATCAACGAATACACGCCGCTCAAGGCCGTAGAAGAACAGGAATACGTAGCCGATATTGGTATGAGGTGCTTTCCGCCCACTGGACAGCCATTGCAAGTAGGCGCGACGCGCCTCGGCGGAAATCGAGTCGTAACTGGACCAGTAGCCAGTCAGCCGCTCGGCGATGTCGATAACACCACGCGCAATCTTGAGTTTGGGGTTGATCAAAGATGGCTCGGGTGCAGCATAACGATCAGCTCGCCCAGTACCGACATAGATCATGCCGCCTGGAATCTTTTCTCCGGCTACCTCAACGAATTCACCAGCCGGAATCCAGCGGACATTTTCATCCATCAGTGTCGCCGGCGCACTCGGCAGGCGATATGAGGATGGCTTCGAGACCTCGAGGGTAACCGTGAAAAATTCTGTGTCCGCTAGCCGCCTGACTTTCTCCTCCGCAGCAGGTGCCAGTTCCTGGGGGCTGCCTGTATAGGCCTGATCTTGGATTTCGACCTCGTCCAGAGAGAACACTAGGCCACGATTTGGATCAGCCTCTAACGCTCTCGGCCGATTTCTTGAAGATGGAGGGCGGTGCTGTTGATGCGCCACAGGGGGAGGGGTTTTGGGTGCGTTGCTGTTGGCCTTTACGGTCAGCCAAACACCGAAGCCGATAATCCCGATTCCAGCAAGAGCAATCCAGGCTTCTTTAGGGATAGAGGCAATCGCTCCCAGGAACAGGACTCCGAGGATAGCCACCCCGGAAATTTCAGATTTGTTTCTTCGCTTCCTTGCCATCAGATCTGATCGCCTCTCTAAATCAATACTGGCCCATTGTCAGTATCGGTAATTTAAGCCCAACAGCCAATCTTTTTGATCCCGGGGATGCTGCCTCGTGAAACACTTTTGCTTGCGTCTCCAGCTCGCTTTTGGTGGCGAATCGTTCGGAGCGACTGACGAATAAGGTCACCGGCAGTAGCCGATTCCCCCTGGCCGGGGACATCGCACAGCGCCAGGCTCACCTCATGTTCCGCTGACGTCGTCAGCGACATGCCAGGCAGCTTCGGTCTTCAAGGCTGCCCACGGTTCCCCCGTGTGACCGACCCCGTTCGCACCGCATCCCTCGCGCGAACAACTACCGGCTTGCCGATGGTGGATGCAGATGTTCCTCAACCCACCGCGGGGTTACGCACCTCCCCGCCTTGGGTCGGTGTGTCTTCGCTTTCTTGTTCTCAAGTCAATGGAGATTCACCATGACCCACACTGCTTCCAACCAGAAGTCGTACTTCGATATCCACACCTCCGGCATCGGCTACATCCAGCGTGCCCGTGAGGTTCCGGTGAATGGCGGCCGCAAGGCGCAACCCTTCCTCGCCTGCACCATCGCCGCGCTGGTCGGCCCTGCCAAGGACCCGGTTCTGCGCTACTTCGACGTGAAGGTCTCCGGGGCCGAAGCCAAGAAACTGGTCCAGAACTACATCGGTGTCGATGATCCCAAGCATCGCCCGCTGGTGCGGTTCCGCCTGGGCGACCTCTGGGTCGATCCGTTCATCCGTCCCAGCGGCGAGCACAAAGGCAAGGCCGCTGCCAGTCTCAAGGCCCGTCTGCTGAAGGCCGAGTTGATCGACCGCGCCGAGCTGGCACAAGTCGAACAGCATGAGCTGATCACCCACGGGATCGGCTACCTGAATCGTCCCAAGGACGTCACGCCTAAGGATGGTGATCCGTTCCTGGCGTGCTCCATCGGTGCGCTGGCCGGGCCAGTCGATGATCCGGACTACCGCTACATCGAGACCATCGTCACCAACACGGATGCCCAGCACCTGGTGCGTCGCTGCGTCCAGGCCGTCGAAGCCGAGAAG
>LNAP01004743.1_pt2 | contig 12389 bp, 11 predicted proteins | sample 602601 | NCBI WGS metagenome assembly LNAP01 (sample SAMN02440304, study PRJNA202911) | soil metagenome | biome: Subtropical and temperate rainforests or woodlands; isolation source: soil samples (1 kg each in a 20% v/v slurry with milli Q water) were... ... | reverse complement strand
CCTTTAGCAGGACTAAACAATGAGTCGCCAATTGCACGCCCAGACTTACGTCTGGCTGCACGTGTTTTCCTGTGCCGCGCGGCACTTGTCGTTCACCCGCTGCGCCGAAGAGCTGCACATCACGCCGGGTGCGGTCAGTCAGCAAATCCGCCAACTGGAAGAGCGGCTGGGCTTTCGCTTGTTTCACCGTCGTGCGCGCGGCGTGGAATTGAGCGCCGAGGGCCAGCGACTGGCCATCACCGTCAACGAGGCTTACGGCAGCATCGATGCGGAATTGCGACGACTGGACGCCGGAATGATCAGCGGAATTCTGCGGGTGCGTTCGATTCCATCGTTCCTGAGCAAGTGGCTGACCCCGCGCCTGCCACGCTTGCAGCAGCGCTTTCCGGACATTCAATTGCGCCTGGTGGCCGAGGACAGCAGCGTGCCGTTGCATGAAGGGGACTTCGACCTGGCGATCGACCTGAATGACGGCAGTTATCCCGGGTTGTTATCCACAACCTTGCTCGACGAGCAGATATTCCCGGTCTGCGCCCCGAGCCTGCTACGTGGCCGACCGCCGCTGCACGGTCCGGCGGGCCTGGTGCACTTTCCGTTGCTGCACGACATCACCGCCTGGCGCGGCAGTTACGAGTACGCGGAATGGGAGTTCTACCTCAATGCCATCGGCTTCGAAGGCGCGGACGTGCGGCGCGGGCATACCTTCAACCGCAATCACCTGACCATCGAAGCGGCGATTGCCGGCATGGGCGTGGCAATTGCGCGGCGCACGTTGCTTAACGATGAACTGGAGCGGGGGACGTTGATTGTGCCGTTCGGGCTGGCGGTGCCCAATCACAAACGCTACGTGCTGCTCTATGCGCCAGGGGCGCTGAGCCATCCGGGCGTGCGTGCGGTGCATGACTGGCTGGTAGAAGAGGCGGGGATTTTCCGCAGTCTGCACCCGCTGGCGGAGCGACAGATGTGAGCAATTGTGACTGAGGAGAGAGGCGACCCAACTCCCGACCTTAACAGCGCTTTTGGTGGTTGTCCGACTTTTTTTGCGAATCCATATTTATCTTTTTTTAGGGGTTGAAATGTTCTTCGCGCAGACCGATTGTGTAAGTAAGAGGTCACGGTGATGACGCCCAAGGGCCAGCCGATGCGCCTCTCGCGAGCTAGCTGAAATAAGGGATGAACTATGCAAATCCAAGTCAACAGTGATAACCATATTCAAAGCAGCATCCGACTGGAGGAGTGGGTACGTACTACCATTGAGAGCACGCTCGAACGTTATGAAGAGGACCTGACACGCGTCGAGGTCCACCTGCGGGACGAGAACGGCGACAAGCCCGGTCCCCACGACATGCGCTGCCAGCTGGAAGCGCGGCCAAAAGGCCACCAACCGATTTCTGTTACCCACAAAGCCGCAAACCTGGAACTGGCGATCGACGGTGCGGCTGAAAAACTCGAACACGCGCTGGAACACCTGTTCGGCAAACTGCGGGGCAAACCACGTGCCGCTATAGTGCCGTTCGAAAGGCCCACTGCCGATGCGCTGCTGGAAGACGAGTTTCTCGAGAACGAACAGGCTGCACAAAACGGCTGACGCCTGAATCACTATTTGTCTTTCCACCTCTGAAAACGGGCCTGCTGATGCAGGCCCGTTCTTGTTTCAGGGGTTGGCTAATTCTCAGGTTGATCAATACCTGTGGCGAGGGGATTTATCCCCGTTCGGCTGCGAAGCAGTCGTAAATGGATATCAGGCACCCCGTGATTGCAGATTTTGGGGCCGCTTCGCAGCCCAACGGGGATAAATCCCCTCGCCACAGTGATGTTTGCCTCCAGGCATCGTTGGATCAAACGCAGGAAAAACCGGATCTTTTTTGCGTATGAGAATATTTATCATTAATATTGCGACCTTGTTGGCCCCCTGACTTTCTCGCGGCCTCACCCGTTTCAAGGTCGAAACATGAAAGCACTCCCCGTTTCCTATCGATTGGCCGTCACGTCGCGAGTGCTCGCAGCCGTGGTGGGCGGCTATATCGTTGCGGCGCTCGCCAGTGTCAGCCTGAGTCTGTGGGTGCCCATGGCCCGCGCCGACGCCGTGGTGACCGGGATGATGACCTCGTTTCTGGCCTACCTGTGCGCGGTGATCTGGTGCTTTGCCTGTCAGAGCGCGTGGCGAGCCTGGTTCGGGGTGATCGTGGCGAGCCTGATGCTGGCCGCGGTGTCAGGGCTGGCTTACTGGGTGGGCCATTCATGAAAGAGGGCTTTCGTCAGGCGATGGCCTGGCTGCATACCTGGGCCGGGTTGATCTTCGGCTGGTTGCTGTTCGCGATTTTCCTGACCGGCACACTGGCCTACTTCAAGGACGAGATCAGCCACTGGATGCAACCGGAAATTCCTGCCCGTTCGGTGACCTCCGAAGCCAGTCTGACCCTGGCGCAGAACTACCTTCAGCAACACGCCGCCGGTGCCTCGCGCTGGCTCATCGACCTGCCCGATGCCCGCGAGCCCGGCCTGTCAGTACGCTGGCAGCAGACCCCGCCCAAGCGTGGCGAACGTGGTCAGTTCACGGAAAAACTTCTCGACCCGCAAACCGGCGCCGAAGTGCAGGGCCGCGAAACCATGGGCGGCGAGTTCTTCTACCGTTTCCACTTTCAACTGCAAATGCCCTATCCGTGGGGCCGCTGGTTGTCGACCATCGCCGCCATGGCGATGTTCGTCGCGCTGATCAGCGGGATCATCACCCACAAGAAAATCTTCAAGGACTTCTTCACCTTCCGTCCGCGCAAGGGCCAGCGCTCCTGGCTCGACGGGCACAACGCGGTGGGTGTGCTGGTGCTGCCGTTTCACCTGATGATCACCTACAGCAGCCTGGTGATTTTCATGTCGATGGTGATGCCGGCCAGCATTCTGGCTTCGTACAACGGTGATGTGCGGGCGTTTTTCGATGAGGTGTTCCCGGCATCTGCTACCCCGGAGCTGGCGGGCAAACCGGCTGAACTGGCGCCGCTGGCACCGCTGCTGGAAAAGGCTCGGGAGCAGTGGTCGGGCGGGCGGGTCGGGCGGCTCACCGTGAACAATCCAGGCGATGCGAACGCTTCGGTGGTGCTCGTGCGTGACGGTGCCGATCGCGTGGTCCATGACTTTGGCCGCGCGGCGACCTTCAACGGCGTGACCGGACAGTTGCTCGGCACCACGCCGGAGCAATCGCTGCCGAGGGCGATTGCCGGCAGTTTCTACGGGTTGCACATGGGCCGTTTTGCCGACCCGGTGCTGCGCTGGCTGTACTTCATCTGCGGGTTGGCCGGCACGGCGATGATCGGTACCGGGCTGGTGGTCTGGCTCGGCAAGCGTCAGCTCAAGCATGCGAAAAGCGGCGTGATGCCCTTCGAGTTGCGGCTGGTGGAGGTGCTGAACATCGCCAGCATGTCCGGGCTGATGGTCGCCGTGGCCGCGTTCTTCTGGGCCAATCGCGGATTGCCGGTGGACATGGCTGGGCGCGCGGATTGGGAAGTGAACAGCTTCTTTATCGTCTGGGGCCTGAGCGTGTTGCATGCCATGGTCCGTCGTGGCCGTGCGGCGTGGGTCGAGCAGTTGGCGCTGGCGGCGCTGCTGTTTGGCGCGGTGCCGCTGCTGAACGCCCTGACCACGCCCTATCACTTGGGCGTCACGCTGGTGCAGGGCGATTGGGCGATGGCCGGTTTCGACCTGACGTGCCTGGGCAGCGGTGTGTTTTTCGCCTGGGCTGCGTGGAAAATGCAGCGCTCGGCACAGGCTGCAGTCGTCACCCGACAGCGTGCGCAACCGATCACCCTTGAGCGCGAGGCGAACTGAATGTTGCTGGCCCTGTTGCTCTGTTACGGTGGTTTCACCGCGCTGTGTTTATCGATGGACCGGCATCACGCCGAGCTGTTGGGCCGCAAGCCGTCGGTCCGTCGCCGCCAACTGATGAAACTCGGTGGCTGGCTGTTACTGGCCTTGTCGCTGTGGGCGGCGGTGGCTTCGACCGGTTGGGGGCTTGGGTTGGTGGAGTGGTTTGCGGTGCTGATGCTCAGTGCATTGCTGCTGGTGCTATTGATGCCCTATCGACCGCGTCTGGTGTTGTCACTGGCCGGTCTGAGTCTGCTCGTCAGCCCTGTTGCCGCGTTTGCGCAGTATTGACCTGATGATCACCCGTCCTCCTGATTCCCACGACGAAGAGCCTCGCGGCGCGCGTGCGCATTTCCTGCAGGTGTTCTTGTCCCAGCGTTCGCAAATGGAAGCGCTGGTGAACCGTCGTGTCGGGTGCCGGGCAACGGCAGCGGACCTGGTGCAGGACTTGTTTTTGCGCTTCTGGCGCCGGCCGCTGGTGCAGGTCGAAGAGCTCAGCACGTACCTGTTGCGCTGCGCCGGCAACATCGCCATCGACCACTTGCGCAGCGAAGGCGCGCGGGTTCGGGTCAATGAAGGCTGGCAACCGGATCAACCCGACAGCCATGGCAGTGAACCCCAGGCCGCACTGGAGGCCGGCAATGATTTGCGCCACGTCGAAGCCGCGTTGCGGGCGTTGCCCGAGCGCACGCGGCAGATTTTTCTGCTCAATCGCATCCACGGCCGTAAATACGCGGAGATCGCCAAGGCCATGGGGTTGTCCCAGAGTGCCGTGGAAAAACATATGATGCGCGCCCTCGAAGCCTGCAAGGCCAGCCTGCGGGATCCCGAACCGCGCACGCCAGGGAAAGCACCGTGAACCAGCTTGACCGCGTCACCCCGACGCTCGCTCAGGAGCAGGCCGCTTTCGCCTGGCTGAGTCTGTTGCATGACCAGCCGAGCAGTGGCGACCAGGCCACGTTCAGCCATTGGTTGCAGGCCGATCCCGCGCATGCCGAGGCCTACGCCCGGGCGCAAGTGGTGTGGGAGTTGAGCGAAGGCCCGGCGCGCACGCTGGCCAACGAAGACGCATTCGCCTTGCAGCGCTACCTCAACAGCATGAGTCAATCGCGTCGCAGCGGTGTTCGGCGTTGGTCCGGTGCGCTGGCGATGGCGGCGTGCCTGTTGTTGATGCTCAGCCTCGGTTCAGGCTGGCAGCCGCTGCGCTGGGTCGATGATCTTGGCGCTGATTATGTGTCGGCACCGGGGGAAATTCGCACCGTCACGTTGGCGGATCAATCGCAAGTCACCCTGGATGCCGACAGTGCCATCGCCGTGGATTTCACTCGGGGCGAGCGCCGCGTCCAGTTGCGGCGCGGCGCTGGTTTCTTCAGCGTCACGCATACGGGCGAACCGTTTGTGGTTGCTGCGGAAAAGGGGCAGGCGCGGGTGCTGGGGACGCAGTTTGAAGTACGTTTGCAACCTCACGGTGCGCAAGTGACGGTGTTGTCCGGCCGGGTCGGCGTGACAGCGGACAATTACACCAAACAGCAGATTCTGACCGCCGGCCAGCAAGTGGCTTACGGCGAAGGTGCGGCGGACAAACTGCAAACCGTCGACAGTGAAGCGCAGTTGGCGTGGCGCCAGGGCTGGCTCAATTACTACAAGGCGCCACTGGCTGATGTGGTGGAGGATCTGCGACGTTACTACCCGGGGCGGATTGTGCTGCTCAATGATGAACTGGCGGCGCGGCGCATCAGTGGCAGTTTTCCAGGCAAGGACCCGCAGGCGGTGTTGAGTTCGTTGCAGGGGGTGATGGGATTTGAGCAGCACTCTGTGGGGCCGTTGATTATTTTGCGGTGAAGCAAAGTCAAAAGATCTTTTCAAATATTTTCAAAATCAGGGTGAGGTAAACCCGGGCGCCATCCGTGTAGTGACTGAAACTGCGAGTCATTCGCATCCGTACGGTTCTACACAGGTCATGAGCAATGAAGTCCAGGGCAAAATCGGGTTCGGTCAAACAGTGGTTGGGTGCCTCAGCACTGAGCATTTCGGCATTGGCGTTGTTGCCATTGAGCGTGGCATTGGCCGCTGAGGCCGGCACGGCGCAGCAGCGTTCGCAGTTCAATTTTGCGATGGATGCCAAACCGCTACCCCAGGCCTTGAGCGACTTCAGCCGGATTACCGGCATCAGCGTGGTCTACACCGACGAAGCACCGTACGGCATTACCGCGCCAGCGGTCAGCGGGCAGATGAGCGCCGAACAAGCGATCCAGCGTTTGCTCAGCGGTTCGGGATTGACCTTCCGTCGCACCGATGCTCACACCCTGGCGCTGGAACCGCAGCCCACCGAAGGCGCGTTGAACCTGGGCGCGACCACCATCACCTCGGTGATGGATCAAACCATGAGTTACCAGCCGCCGCCCACCAGTTCGGTGATGCGCTCGTCGGCCTTGCTCCAGGAAATCCCCCAGACCGTCAACGTGATCCCGGCACAGGTCATTCGTGATCAGGCGCCGCGCAACCTCGACGACGCGCTGGCCAACGTCAGCGGCATCACCCAGGGCAACACGCTGGGCAGCACCCAGGATTCGGTGATGACCCGTGGCTTCGGCGATAACCGCAACGGCTCGATCATGCGCGACGGCATGCCGGTGATTCAGGGGCGAGGCCTCAACGCCACGGTCGATCGGGTCGAAGTGCTGAAGGGCCCGGCCTCGTTGCTCTACGGCATTCAGGACCCGGGCGGTGTGGTCAACATGGTCAGCAAGAAACCTGAACTCGAGCAGTACAACGCGTTGACCCTGCGCGGCTCGACCTACGGCGACGGCAAAAACGGCAGCGGTGGTGGCCTCGACAGCACCGGCGCACTCGGTGAGTCCGGGCTGGCGTACCGCATGGTGCTGGACCACGAAGACGAAGATTACTGGCGCAACTTCGGCACCCACCGCGAAACCCTGGTGGCGCCATCGCTGGCCTGGTTCGGCGAAAGCACCAAGCTGTTGTTCGCCTACGAACACCGTGAATTCCTGACCCCGTTCGACCGCGGAACGCTGATCGACCCGCGCGACAACCATCCGCTGGACATCTCCCGCAATCGACGCCTCGACGAGCCGTTCAACAATATGGAAGGGCGCTCGGACCTGTATCACTTCGAGGCTGACCACGAGCTCAACGACAACTGGAAAGCGCACTTCGGCTACAGCTGGAACCGTGAAACCTACGACGCCAGCCAGGTGCGCGTCACGGCCATCAACACCGCCAAAGGCACGCTGACCCGCAGCATGGACGGCACGCAAAACGCGATCAGCACCGACCGCTTCACCACCGCCAGCCTCGAAGGCAAGGTCAATGTGCTGGGCATGCAGCACGACCTGGTGTTCGGCGTCGATGACGAGTACCGCAAGATCTACCGCGAAGACCTGATCCGCCAGAAAAGCCTGACCACCTTCAGCTACCTCAACCCGGTCTATGGCCGTGAAGTCGCCGGCACCACCGTCAGCCCGGCCGACAGCGCGCAGACCGATAGACTGCGCAGCGATTCGCTGTTCCTGCAGGACTCGATCCACCTCACCGACCAGTGGATTCTGGTGGCTGGCGGCCGTTTCCAGGAGTACGACCAGTACGCCGGCAAAGGCGTGCCGTTCAAGGCCAACACCGACAGCAATGGTCAGAAATGGGTGCCACGTGCGGGACTGGTGTATCGCTACACCGACGCGTTGTCGTTCTACGGCAGCTACACCGAATCGTTCAAACCCAACTCGACCATCGCCCCGTTGAGCGGCAGCAGCACCGTACTCGACGGCAGCGTTGCGCCGGAAGAAGCCAAGTCCTGGGAAGTGGGGGCGAAGCTGGACATTCCGGGGCGTGTGACGGGTAACGTCGCGTTGTTCGACATCAAGAAGCGCAACGTGCTGGTGGCCAATTCCGAAGGACCGGTGACGATCTACAGCGCCGCCGGCGAAGTGCGTTCCCGTGGGCTGGAAGTGGATTTGACCGGCCAGCTCAGTGACCGCTGGAGCATGATCGGCAGCTATGCCTACACCGATGCCGAAGTCACTGAAGACCCGGATTACAAAGGTAAAAAACTGCAAAACGTCGCCAGGAACACCGGCTCGCTGTCGGCGGTCTACGACTTCGGCACCATTGTCGGTGGCGATCAGTTGCGGGTCGGCGCGGGCGCGCGGTATGTCGGTGAGCGGGCGGGCAACGCAGTGAATGATTTCGACCTGCCGAGCTATACCGTGGCCGATGCATTCGCCACCTACGACACCAAGGTCGAGGGGCAGAAGGTGAAGTTTCAGCTCAACGTGAAAAACCTGTTTGATCGCACTTACTACACGTCGGCGGCGAGCCGGTTCTTTGTGTCGATGGGGGATGCGCGGCAGATTTCGCTATCCAGCACTTTGGAATTCTGACCGTATACCGCGTCATCGTTCTTCGCGGGCCTGCCCGCGATGGCGGCCTCTCAATCAGCGCAAAAACGCCTGGCGATACTCGCCAGGCGTCCCGCCGAGAACCTGCCGAAACCGGTTGGTAAAGTGACTCGCACTGGCAAACCCGCAGGCCAGCGCAATCTCCCCCAACGGCTGCGATGTCGCGCGCAGTAAATCCTGCGCCCGGCTCAAGCGCCGCGCCAACACATACTGATGCGGCGGCAATCCAAAGCTCTCCCGAAACATCCGCGCAAAGTGATATTCCGACAGCGCACACAAGCCCGCCAACTGCCCCAGGCTGATGGCTTCGGCCAACTGATGGTCGATGAACTCGACCAACTGCCGTCGCTGATGTGCAGCCAAACCACCCTTGAGCCGCAAACCCTCGCGCATCCCGACCTGGCAGAGCAACACGTGGCTGAGCATCTCATGGGCCAGGCTGCTGGTGAGCAGGCGTTCGCCGGGTTCATCCCAGTTGAGCGTGAGCATCTGGTGAAAGCGTCGGGCTTGTTGCGGGTCGTCGAGAAACGTCCCTTCGCGCAATTGCAGCTCGCGAGGCTCGCGGTCCAGCAGGGTGACGCAGCCGAGGGCGAACTGTTCGGGGCTGAAATACAGGTGCGCCAGGCGAATGTCGCCGTTGATCACCCAGCCTGACTGATGGTCGGCGGGCAGGATACACAGTTTGTCCGGGCCGCCCTTGGTGCCGGGCTGGTCACGGCGAAAGGTACCGGTGCCGCCCGCGATGTAACAGGACAAGGTGTGATGGCTCGGCGCCTCGTAATCCTGGGCATCGTGATGGTTGCTCCACAAGGCTGCAGCCATGCCGTCACCGAGCTCGGCGCTGTGCTCGAGGCGAGCATTGGGCGAGCGGTTGAGTGCTTGAAAGACTTGCAGGGTTTCCAGTGCGGGCATGATCGTTTCTCCAACGCTTCGCATCCTACTCCGTAGACATTGGCCTGCCAGCCTCCGGGCCGACAAAAGCGCAAGTTTATGCAAGTGCGTGCGCGTTCGGCGCAGCACACTGGATCCTTAATCAGGCAATGCCCTGTGGCGAGGGAGCTTGCTTCCGCTTGAGTGCGCAGCACTCACAAAAAAGGGTCGCTTCGCAGCCCCGCGTCGGATCGCCGCCCGGAGCCAAGCTCGCTCGCCACAAAAGCAGACCGCATTGCACCATCCGGAGCCTTCGCCATGAACCTTTCGCTGTACCTGCTGACCGTACTGATCTGGGGCACCACCTGGATTGCCCTGAAATGGCAATTGGGGGTGGTGGCGATTCCGGTGTCGATCGTCTATCGCTTCGGCCTCGCCGCACTGGTGCTGTTCGTGCTGCTGTTGCTCAGCCGCAAGCTGCAAGTGATGAACCGTCGCGGGCACTTGATCTGCCTGGCGCAAGGGCTGTGCCTGTTTTGCATCAATTTCATGTGCTTCCTGACCGCCAGCCAGTGGATACCCAGCGGCCTGGTGGCCGTGGTGTTTTCCACTGCCACGCTGTGGAATGCCCTGAATGCGCGGGTGTTCTTCGGCCAGAAGATCGCCCGCAACGTTCTGTTGGGTGGTGCACTCGGTTTGCTGGGGCTGGGTTTGCTGTTCTGGCCAGAACTGGTTGGCCACACCGCCAGCCCCGAAACCTTGCTTGGCCTGGGGCTGGCGTTGCTTGGAACGCTGTGTTTCTCGGCGGGCAACATGTTGTCGAGCCTGCAGCAAAAGGCCGGTCTCAAGCCGCTGACCACCAACGCCTGGGGCATGGCCTACGGCGCGGCGATGCTGTCGGTGTGGTGCCTGGTCAAAGGCATTCCCTTCGACATGGAATGGAATGCACGTTATATCGGCTCGCTGCTTTACCTGGTCATTCCGGGTTCGGTGATTGGTTTCACGGCCTACCTGACGTTGGTCGGGCGCATGGGCCCTGAGCGTGCAGCCTATTGCACGGTGTTGTTCCCGGTGGTGGCGCTCAATGTGTCGGCGTTTGTCGAAGGCTACCAATGGACCGCACCGGCGCTGGCAGGGCTGGTGTTGGTGATGCTGGGTAACGTGCTGGTGTTTCGTAAACCCAAGGCGCCGATGGTGCAGGGGAACGGCAAGCTGGCGTAATTGGCCGGGCAGACGTCAACCACGTCTGCCCGTGTCAGTCAGCCTTTCCAGACTTGCGGATTGACCAGATCCTGCGGCCGCTCGCCCAGCAGTGCGCTGCGCAGATTGGCCAGCGCACGGTTGGCCATGGCCTCGCGGGTTTCGTGGGTCGCCGAGCCGATGTGCGGCAAGGTCACTGCGTTTTTCAGTTGATACAGCGGCGATTCGGCCAACGGTTCTTTCTCGTAGACATCCAGCCCGGCGCCTCGGATCTGATTGTTTTGCAGCGCTTCGATCAGCGCCGGTTCGTCCACCACCGGGCCACGGGCGATGTTGATCAGAATCGCACTGGGCTTCATCAACGCCAGTTCTCGGCGGCTGATCAGGTGTTTGGTTTTCTCGCTGAGCGGCACCACCAGGCAGACAAAATCGGCCTCGGCCAACAGCTCATCCAGGCTGCGGAACTGCGCGCCGAGTTCTTGTTCCAGCGCGGTTTTGCGGCTGTTGCCGCTGTAGATGACGGGCATGTTGAAGCCGAGCCGACCGCGACGGGCGATGGCCGCACCGATATTGCCCATGCCGACGATGCCCAGGGTTTTGCCATAGACGTCGGTGCCGAACAGCGGGGCGCCGACGGTCGCTTGCCATTGGCCGGCCTTGGTCCAGGCGTCCAGCTCGGCAACACGGCGGGCGCTGCTCATCAGCAGGGCGAAGGCCAGGTCCGCGGTGCTTTCGGTGAGGACATCAGGCGTGTTGGTCAGCATGATCCCGCGTTCGTTGAAATAGGCGACGTCGTAGTTGTCGTAGCCGACCGACACGCTGGACACCACTTCCAGTTTGCTCGCGTTCTCCAGTTGCGCCCGGCCAAGCTTGCGACCCACGCCGATCAGGCCATGGGCGTGGGGCAGGGCTTCGTTGAATTGAGCGTTGATGTCGCCGTTTTTCGGGTTGGGCACGATGACGTCGAAGTCCTGCTTGAGGCGTTCGATCATGTCTGGCGTGATGCGGCTGAAGGCGAGGACGGTTTTTTTCATGGGAGGAGGGCTCGTCGGGCGGGGAGAATGCCAAGCACGCTAACATTCTTCCCGGATAGTGTGCGAGTCCCCCGAAGCTACCGGGCGTCCGCAGCCCTTCGTAGGCGCCAGCCAGCCGGCGCCTACGGGTGGGTGGGGTTAGTTCGCCAGTCGAGCCCCAGCCAGACTCCCGCTCAACTCATACGCCGCCAGTTCCGCCTGATGCGCCGCCAGGATATCCGGCAACGAACCGCGCAAATACTCGACCCAGGTCTTGATCTTCGCATCCAGGTACTGCCGCGAGGGGTAGATCGCGTACAGGTTCAGTTCCTGCGACCGGTAATTCGGCATCACCCGCACCAGCGAACCGTTACGCAACCCTTCAATCGCCGCATACACCGGCAACACGCCGACGCCCATGCCGCTGGTGATCGCGGTCTTCATCGCGTCCGCCGAGTTCACCAGAAACGGCGAGCTGTGGATGGTGACCATTTCCTGACCTTCAGGCCCGTCGAAGGTCCACTTCTCCAATGGGATCACCGGGCTGACCAGGCGCAGGCACGCATGGTTCAGCAAGTCGCTGGGTTTATGCGCGCAACCGTTGGCTTTCACATACGCCGGCGAGGCGCAGACGATGCTGTAGGTGATGCCCAGGCGTTGGGAGACGAAACCCGAATCCGGCAGTTCGCTGGCAAGGACGATCGACACGTCGTAACCCTCGTCGAGCAAGTCCGGCACACGGTTGGCCATGGTCAGGTCGAAGGTCACGTCAGGGTGAGTCTTGCGATAGCGGGCAATGGCGTCGATCACGAAGTGCTGACCGATGCCGGTCATGGTGTGCACCTTGAGCTGCCCGGCCGGGCGCGCGTGGGCGTCACTGGCCTCGGCCTCGGCTTCTTCGACGTAGGCCAGGATCTGCTCGCAGCGCAACAGGTAGCGCTTGCCGGCCTCGGTCAGGGCGATGCGGCGGGTGGTGCGGTTGAGCAGGCGGGTTTGCAGGTGGGCTTCCAGGTTGGAGACCGCGCGCGAGACG
>LNAP01004742.1_pt1 | contig 12389 bp, 8 predicted proteins | sample 602601 | NCBI WGS metagenome assembly LNAP01 (sample SAMN02440304, study PRJNA202911) | soil metagenome | biome: Subtropical and temperate rainforests or woodlands; isolation source: soil samples (1 kg each in a 20% v/v slurry with milli Q water) were... ... | reverse complement strand
GTCGAAAGCATCGCCCCCGAAGACATCCGCTTCAGCCCGGCCGCACGCGACGAGGACAAGGCCTCGTTCCTGGGCTTCATCAGACGCGCCTCCTCGTCCGATCTGGTCAGGCTGGGCCTGACGACTGACGAAATCGATGACCTCCGCTCCGAGCGCGGCCAGCGCTCGGACGAGGAGGCGCAACGCACCGATGGCGTCGCCGAGGACGACGCCCGGTCGGGTGACGGCGACAGCGAGCGGCCGATCTGGCTGGTCGTGGCCTACATCCGCGCCGACGCCGACGGGGACGGCATCTCCGAGCTCCTGCGCGTCGTCTACGCCCACGCCGGCGGGACCGCCGGCCGCATCATCGAACGCACACCCTGGGAGGGACCCGCTTCCATTGCGCTGGCCACGCCAATCCTCATGCCGCACGTCATCGTCGGCCGATCGCTGTTCGACCAGACCAAGGACCTGCAGCAGCTCGGTTCGGTGCTGACGCGCGGCCTGTTGGACAACCTCTACCTGGTGAACCAGCCGCGCCCGGTCGTATCCGACCAGGTCAACATCGACAGCCTGATCGACTGGGCGCCGGGCTCGCCGGTCCGCCTGAAGCCAGGCGCGCGGCCCGGCGACAACCACGTGAACTGGCTGCAGGTGCCCAACGTCACCGGCGGCGCCCTGGCGGCGCTGGAGCATTTCGCCACGGTGCGCGAGAACCGCACCGGCGTCAGCCGCTACAACCAGGGCCTCGACGCCGAGAGCCTCAACGAGACGTTGGGCGGTCTCGACCGCATCATGTCGGCCAGCCAGCAGCGCCAGGACCTGATCGCCCGCGTCTTCGCCGAGACCGCGATCAGCCGGCTCTATCGCCTGATCTATCGCGCCATCAAGCGCGCCGCGACCGGCCCGGTGGCCTATTGGACGGGCAAGGGCGCCGGTTTCGCCACCTGCGATCCCAGCCAGTGGCCCGACGAGCTCGAGCTGTCCGTCGATGTCGTGGGTATCGGCAACCGCGAACAGGCCCTCGGTCACCTGGCCACCATCGGCAGCCTGCAGGAGAAGCTGGTCGCCCTGCAGGGCGGCCGGGCCGACGGTCCGTTCGTGACGGCGGCAAACATCGCCGGCGCGGCACAGAAGCTCACGGAAGTCTTGGGCTACAAGACGCCGGGGCTGTTCTTCCAGCCACCCGAAACGCTTGGCGGAATGGCTCCACCGTCATCCGCCGTCGACCCCGCGGTCCTGGCGATGGAGGCGCAGATCCAGATCCAGCGCGAAGCCGCCCAGGCAGACATCGACATCAAGCGCGAGAAAGCGCGGGCGGACATGGCCATCGCCGCCTTCAAGGCGCGGCAGTGGGCCGAGATCGAGCGCTTCAAGCTGGCGGCCAAGGAAGCTGTGGTGCCGGCTTGACGGAGGCGGCGCTCCGGCTAGTCGGGTGTGGCCGCCTTCCCGTCGCTTCTTCTTCGACATCTTTTTCGCCCGCGCGACGCCGCCAAGGCGAACTTTCACGTCGTGATGGTAACACGCTTATCAATCGCGCATTCGCCGACGGGCAACCACTTAGATCCGAGCCAACGGCGGTCGACCTCGCGGATCTCGGCGCGAGAAAACGCGTGCACGGACAAGTGGCTCAAGCGGCTGTGGCAGTACTGCGTACCTAGAGCGGTCCAGCTGGAATCGGCTGGACCCATCATGCCTCCTGCAACACGCATCCCGGAACCGCACGCGGTTCCATCTCACCGCATTCCGCTCCAGTCATTTGCTGTACTTGACTTTCGGCCCTTTTCGACTGGCCAGGAACTCGCCATGGATGGCTGCACCGACTGCCTTCAACAGCAGCCGGATGCGGGCGCGCACGCGCCTGTCGCTGATCTTGTGGTAGACGCGCACCAGCTCGAGCGTCTCGCGCTGGATCAGCGGGTCCTTCTGCTCCGACGGCTGCAATGCCTGCCCGATTTTCTGGCGGCCTCGCCGCAACAGCGCGTTCGACGGCACGTCGTCGAAGAAATACGACACCGGAACGTTCAAGAGGGTGGCGACTTCGTAAAGCCGGCTCGGACTCAAGCGATTGGATCCGAGTTCGTACTTCTGGATCTGCTGAAACGTGACCCCGAGGGCCTCGCCAAGCTGGGCTTGGCTCATGGCGAGCATCGTACGCCGTTGACGCATGCGCGTGCCCACATGCGCTTCAATGGGATGGAATTTCGCCAAGTCTCCCCCTTTGTGGGACAGCGGAGCTTATCGCGCCAGCGGTCGTGCTGTCGACCGGCGGCGGCGAAGCCCTGCCGGTGCAAGGCGTAAACGATGTCGGTGTGGCGCTCGCCACCTTGGTATCGGGCTTGACGATGTCGACGGCGACGGGCCCACCGTCGTCGTCCTGAAGGCGGGGGATGGCCGGGTCTGGACGCGCAAGCGACCGGGATCATGGCCGGCACCTCGATGCTTGTAAGGGCAACGTGCCCAACGGCTGCCCTTAGGGCGGTCAGCTGCCCGATGGCGGCCTCTCGGTCCTCGAACCGACCATGCCGGCACCAAGCCAGGACCCGATCGTCATGATGAGGCTTTCGTGATCTTCATCCGGCCGTCTCTCCGTGGCGTTCTCGAGCCGTCGCCTCATGCTCTGCGCGCCGGCGTGTGTGCCGGGACGATAGCTCGGTCATGAGCCGCTGACGATAACCCTGGCCCTTCCAGCTAGATTGTATGAATTGTTGCCCATGGGCGTCACTGGCTCTTCTTTGTGTTCGGCCAGAGGTAAACTTGCCGCAAATGAAAATGGCGAAATCGATCCGGCCCCCCAAGCAATTGGATTTCTGTGATGCGGCCCTGCTAGCCGCCTTCATCGTGGTCGCCGTCCTCGGCACCTGGCAGAGATCGCTGCTGGTGAACGATGGCGCGGTCTACCTCGCCGCCGCCTGGCTCGGCAACGCCTGGGACCTCTTCTACGACCAGAACACCGGACGCGCGGTTTCGACGCTGCTGCAGTTCGGGCCGGCATGGGCGCTGCGGCCGTTGTTCACCAACGCGCCCGATGCCTTCATGGTCGCAGGCCACGTGCTCTACTTCGCCGTCCCGCTCGCGCTGTGGCTGGTGCTGCGCCTGATCGAGCCGCAACGCTTCTTCTCGTGGCTTTATCTCGCGATCGTCCTGGCCCTGGTGTTCTTCACGTCCGAGATGGAGCAGGGCATTGGCCTATGGATGGTCTGGCTTGCCCTGTTCGCCGATCCGATGCGATCACCGGGCGTCAAGGCCGTCGTCACCGTCCTGCTGGCCCCGGTGCTCGCCTTCACGCATCCAGGCATAGCGCTGCTGAGCGTGACAGTCGGGGGCTGCGGTGCAGCGCTTGGCCTGCTTCATCTGCCCTTCCCGCGACGCCTGGCGATTGGGGCATTGGCGATGGGCCTGTTCCTGACGGCTGCCTACTTCGGGCTTGCGGCGATGTTCCAGCCGACCAACCCGACGATCGCCGCGCAGCATGCCGGCACGCGGTACGACTACATCAACCCGATGTGGATGCTGGCCACGCTGGGTTTCTTTCCTTTGCTGGTCGCGCTCTGGCTGCTGCGGCTGGCTCCCGGACTGGAAAGCACCGGCTTGCGTTGGCCGCTCGCCCGGCCGCATGAGGAGATCGATGCGCGGATGCTGCGCTTCCTGCGCGAGCGCTATTGCGTCGGCAAGACGTAGCCATGCAACGCAACGCCTTCGATGCATGCGATGCGGCCTTGCTGGCGGCGTTCGCGCTGACCGCCGCGCTGGGCATCTGGACCAGCGCCCTGTTGGTCAATGACGGCACGTTCCTGCTCTCGGTCGGCTGGCTGGGCGACGCCTGGGATCTCTACTTCAACCAGCTCGCCGAGCGATCCGTGTCGACGATGGTGACGTTCGGCCCGGCCTGGCTGCTGCGCTGGGCGCTCGGCCTGTCGTCGGGTGCCTACGTGGCGCTGGCGCATATCCTCTATTTCGCCTCGCTTCTCGGCCTTTGGCTGGCGATCCGCCTGGTCGAACCGCATCGCATCTTCTCCAGGCTCTATCTCGCCTTCGCCCTGGCGCTGGCCTATTTCCCGACCGAGCTGCTGGTCGCCGTCGGCCTTTGGATGATCTGGGCGGCCTACATCGCCGAACCGGCACGATCGCGCATGGCCATCTTTGTCGTCACCCTTTGCTTTGCGTTGCTGCTTTGCTTCTCTCACCCCATCACGGCGTTGATGAGCCTGATCTACCTCTCGGTTGGAGGCACACTTTCGGCGGTGGGCCGGCCGTTTCCGCGCCCCACGCTGACGGCGGCCGCGGTCATGACGGTGCTGGTGCTGGTGGGATACCTGGTGACGACGGCATTCCTGTCGCCCAGCAATCCCACCATCGCAGCCCTGCATGCGACCGCACGGTACGACTACATCGACCCGATCTGGATGATCGGCACCCTGGCTGTCTTTCCCATGCTGGCTGCGCTGTGGTTCCTGCTGCTGGCGCCCGGCATCGAGAATACCGGGCTTCGCTCGCGGCTCCTCCAGCCCGCCGTTATCGTCATGGCCATCATCGGCCTGTGGTTCGCCGCCAACGGCACAAGCCTGCTCACCTCTCTGTTCGCCCGCCATAGCGCCCCGCACGTGCTTGCCCTGGCGCTCACGCTTGCCCTGGCGGGACCAGCGCTGCAATGGCTCGATCGAGCGCGCCGACCGCTGATGTTCTACGCGGCGATCGTGGCCATTGCCGCCGTCTCTTACAACGTCGACCTCATGCTGTTCGGCCGCTTCGTCGACCGCCATCTGGCGGCGGGCCTGACCAATGTCGACAAGTTGCCGCCGGCCGAGTGGCCGAGGCCGCGCGTGCGGGCGCCGGTCGACGCCTCCACCGTCTTCAAATGGTCAGCGGGTTCGGACTATGTGCGCGACGTCGTCGTTCCCGACTACCAGCGCTACATCCTTTCGCTGGCCTTCTACAGCTTCTTCCGCTCCGACCGGAACGCCATCCTTTTCCATGCCTTGCCGGCCGGCTTTTGGACGCCCTTCGAATGTCCGGCAGCCAAGCGCGTCCTGGCCGGCGCCCGTGACGATCTCGACCGCCAGTTCCTGAAATTCCTCAGCGAGAACTATTGCGTGCCTGATCGGCACGGCCGCAAAACCGGGTAGTGGGTCAGTTTGATCATCGAGTGGGAGCCTGAGTGGTACGGCATGGATTGTCAGGTTGGCCATCACAATTTCGGCGGTGGGCATCATCGAGTGGGACTGGCCGCTTCCCGTCGCTTCTTCTTCGACATCTTTTTCACCCGCGCGACGCCGCCAAGGCGAACTTTTTCATGTCGTGATTGCACGCTTAGCTGCTCACGAGCTTATCAAGCTCGAAATAGCGTGCAGAGCCTGATTACTTGTAGGGGCGACGTGCCCAACGGCTGAACCCCCGTAGGGCGTTCAGCGGGACGCTCAGTCAAGCTTTTCGGGACGCCGAGACAAGGAATTCGCGCGGACAAACGCTATGATCGCCTGAGGTCGTGCAAAGGAGTGTTTGTCGCAATGGCGGTCAACGGTTTTCCCGTTCCCTCCAGGGAGCCTACGCCGGCGCGGGCCGGGCTGACGGGCGGCGAGATCGACCTGTCCCAGGTGACTGACCCCAACACCAACGCCCTCCTCTATTTCCACCGCTGGGCGCCGGTCGACGACCTCTCCCGGCCCGCCACCGTGATCCCCTATGCCTTCGCGACGAGCGCGAGCGACTTCAGCCCTCCGCCCCCTGGCTTCGCCGTTCTGTCGCAGGCCCAGCAAGAGGCGTCGCGCACCACCTTCGATCTGGTCTCGTCCTACACCAACCTCTCCTTGCGGGCGGCGGCGGTCGGCAATGCGGCCATCCGCATCTCCGTCGCCGACGGGTCGAGCGCCGCCCCGCCCGATTGGAACACCCAGGGCGATACATTCTTCGGCTCTAACGGCGTCGTCCCCGACTCGATCGGTGGCGTGCCCCAGTATTTTGGCACCGACGGCTTCCTCACGATCATGCACGAGCTCGGGCACGCGCTCGGCCTGAAGCACGGCCATTTCGAGATCAAGACTCCGCCCTCGCCACGGTCGGAGATCGCGTTGGCGGCCAACGTCAACGACAACGAATTCTCGGTCATGACTTACGCGAGCTACCTTGGCGCGCCGATGAATCCGCTGGACCCGGTGCCGACGGCGACCAAGGAGGGCTCGGCGCCGCAGAGCTTCATGATGTACGACATCGCCGCCCTGCAGGCCCTCTACGGCGCCAACTTCGGCAGGGTCGGCAGCACCGACATCTATCGCTGGCACGGCGTCACCGGCCAGGAGACCATCAACAGCGGCGTCGCGCCGTCGACGGGCCTGAGCTCGACCGGCAAGATCTTCTCGACGGTGTGGACCCAGGGCGCCATCACCACCTACGACCTTCAGACCTTCACCCAGAACCAGGTTGACGACCTGAGGCCCGGGCACTTCCTGAGGTTCTCCGACGGCCAGCTTGCCAACCTCACCAACGATCCCGCCATCGCCGACGGCACGCCTGGCTACACCGCGCAGGGCAACATCTACAACGCCCTTCTATTCAACGGCGACATGCGCTCCCTGATCGCGAACCTGATCACCGGCCCGGGCAACGACTCGCTGATCGGCAACGACCGCGACAACAGGCTGGTGGGCAACGCCGGCAACGACACCATCCAGACCAACGGCGGCAACGACACGGTGAGCGGCGGGCCGGGCATCGACACGATCTGGTTCGGCTCCGGCCACGGCACGCTGCGCGATTCGCTGGCCGACCTCGACGGCGACACCGTCTTCGATTTCGGCCAGGGCGCGGTCGATGTGCTGGGCGCGCTGCTCAGCCGGGCGAACCTTGCCTTGACGCCGCACCAGGCGACGCTGTCGTCCGGCAATGCCGCGGTGGTGCTGAACGGCAGCTTCACCGACGGCGAGTTCGTGTTCGCCCAGCGCGGCACGGGCGCCGATGCCCACACCGAGATGGCCTTCGTGCCCTTCCTGCCGGCGCTGAGCGAAGGCGTCGCCGTCAACTCCTCGGCCGTCAACGGCATCGCCGCCCAGGGCTTCCTGACCGGCGACGGCAGCGTGCACTTCACCGCCGACTTCCGCTCCGCCGTCTCGGCCTTCGCCAACCAGCTCGGCTGGTACAAGGTCTCGGCCGACGGCACGATCCACGACGTCCGCATCCTGGTCGGCAACACCCTGGACCCCGCCGTCGGCCGCAGCTTCGACCTCGGCATGCCGGGCAACAACGAGCGCATCGGCTTCTTCCTGATCCAGGGCGGTGCGACCGCCTATGGCAACCCGCCCGACGACCTCTCCTTTGTGCTGGCCAACGGCCAGGCGGCCAACGTCGATTTCTGGCAGGCGCCGGTCTTGCGCTCCGCCTCGCTCGGCCAGCTGAACGGCGCCACGATCTTCCACTCCTTCGCCAGCCTCAACCCCGACTGGTCGCTGCAGGTCCTGTCGGGCCTCCAGGGCGGCCGCGAGCTCATGATCGGCTTCGAGGACCTGCGCTATTCCGCCGGCGACCGCGACTACCAGGACGTCGTGATCGCCATCCACTTCACGCCCTACGACGATCGGGTCGTGTAATGTGTTCCCTCTTCCTCGCCCCCCAGGGGAGAGGAGCATGAAGCTACGACACCAGATACCCGTGCCCGACGTTGCTGGTGAAATCGAGGCCGATCACCGGCGGCCGCCTGAGGCCGCGATCTCAGCCTCGCTCTATGAAGTTGGCGGGCGTGGCCGGATCGTTCCGGCCAGGCCCGCCGTAACAAACCCCATGAGCTCCGACTGCCGGCTTGTACCGGTCTTGCGAAAAAGCTCCTTGAGCTGGGTGCGCAGGGTTTCCCGGCTCAGTCGCCTTCGCGCCGCGATTTCCTCCAACGTCAAATGCTGCAGAAGATCGGCCGCGAGACGACCTTCTGCCGGCGTCAGTCTGTAGAGGGCGGCAAGCAACTCGGGGATTGCCTGCACTTGCGCCTCCGGATCCCGCAGGAAGACAATCGCCCCTGCCTTCCCGGGCATTCCCATTGCAGCCGTACCAACAAGTGGGGCGACGATCACCTCAAAGGGACGACGTCCGGAGGGTCGTGGGAGTGAAAGGGCTCCGGCCCCCGTTGGCCTGGCGCACCTCGCAATAAGGGCGCGCAGCGCATTTGTCTCTGCGGCTCGCGCCCCAAGCAGGAAGTCGTTGAGACCCAAGGAAAGGCCGTCTCCTTCGTCGAGCAACTGGCGGGCCGCCTCATTCGAGTGGACGACCCTGCCTTCGAGAGACACAACCAGAATGCCATGGCTCACCGCGTCCAGCGCGGCTTGCGACGCAGCGACGCGAGCCTCGGCGCGTTCCAGCTTGCTCCTGATCACCAATGCCCGCTGCAGATGGGGCAGCAGGAAATCGAGCGCCTGTGCATGCTCGCGCGTAAAGGCGCCACCGCCGCGAGCGTTTTGAAAACCAATGACGCCAACGTCCTGGCCCACCGAAAGCACTGCGCCGACGACGTAGAACTGTCCATCAGCGTGCGGTTTGGTGAAATCGACATAGAGCTCGCTGTTGGCGAATTCTTCATCACTGCAAAGGTCCTCGCTGATGCTGGCCTTCATCAATGTCTTTGAGGCCCGTCGGATCCATAAATCGCACTGGTGATAGTATTCGCCGTACAGGCGCAGCGCTTCGGCGCTGATGTTGTGGGCACTCAGCAGGTCGACTGCGTCGTTGCGCCCGTCGCGGATGACCGACAAGGCGCTCATGCTGCCAAAGCATCGTGCCGCGGACGACAGCCAATCGGTCCAGTGCTCGGGACCCAGCGCGGCTTCGTACAATCCGGCAGTCAGATGTTCGAGATCAGTTCTCGCTGGCTTGGACAAGGCAGTGCTCATTCACAACTTATGAAATGTAAATAATGTCTACGACCCGAATGGGTTGCAAGGGCTCCGGACAGCTCATCCCCCGGTCGGGTGAAGACGGCCTGTGAAAGTCGTTTCTAGAATGGACCGACTATATGGACGCGGGTGTGTTGCTTGAGCTTGGCCACAATTCGGGCCCCAAACACGGTGAGGTCGGGTGCACCGTCCAGGGGGTCTTTTGTAGCCCAGGAGACCAGCCGATAAGGAGCGGGATGCAGCAAAAAGGGACGCCGCGGAGATACGGCCAGAATCGATCAAGCGGCCCCGGACATCCACGCTGAAAGGTTTCGAGCGAACAATTCGCGATCGGCGGCCCTCATGGCCGCCGTGTGCAGAACATACGCGCGACGGCTGTCCCGCTTAGAAGGGCACATAGGAAAAAGGAGAGGCATCGTGAAACGTGCTGTTGTTCTCGGATCCATAGTGGCGCTGGCGGCGGTCGGCGAAGCTCGTGCGCAAAGCTGGAAGGCAACCACGGAACCGGCCGCCACCAACCCCTCGTCCTGTCCCAAGCCATCCGCCACCTATGAATTTACAACCGCCGGAACGGATCTCTCGGCGAAGATTCCCAGTGGGCACGTGCATCGCGGACCAATAGCATCCAATGGAACGGTCTCTATCACGTACAATTCGGCATTCGCCGCCATTGGCCAGTTGACCATATCGGGCAATGCTCACACCAAGCAGCTCCAGTTGTCTGCCGCGAACGCGCCAGCCTGCATCTACGTTCTGAGACCCGAGGGAACATCCACAATTCCCCATGCTGCATCGGCCTACCAAGGCACGGTAGGTGACTGGGCACTCGGGCAATGGAACGGCCAGATTGTCCGTAACTTCCAGGGCACTGGACTCCTGGCTCACCCGCGTAGCCTAATCGTCGCTCGAATGCCAGACGGCAGCGTGGGCTGTCGCTGGGGTGAAACGGAGGTTGTGGCCGTCGCGGGCTGGGCTCCGAAATGTACTATCAATTCCAACACAATCTCACTTACTTCGGCCGAGAATTCATTTGTCGAGTTGATCCGCTCAACATCGAACAGATTGGAAGGCAGAGTACGAGAGGCGAACATCAATCTTCCTTCCACGATCTTCTTGTCCCGGTAGCGAAGCCACCGCGGCATCTGGTTAACGCTCCTGTCGATGCCAATGGGCAAACCAATGATCGGCCGGGACAGCGTCAAGCCGCCATGAGCAACTCGCGTCTGCATTCTGCCTCGGCCCGCGATCGGGTGGCGCGGCTACTCGCGGAGGCATCCCAGGTGCCGGCTTTGGTGCGGCGCCAGCAATGATGGGCGCTATGCGTTCTCCAGCTGGAGCATTGCTCTATCAGCATCGCCTCAGCTTGAAACGAGTCACGACAGCTGCGTTGGTGCGGCCCGCGACGAGCACCTTGTCCACGGCCTCCGGCAATTCGTCCTCGTTCACGCGTGAAAACCCGTCGAAGAGCCGCAGCGAGAGCTCGTCCGGGACGCCGACGTAGTACTCACCGGCGCCGGTCGGGTCCCCGTCGACCGCGACCATGACAAACTCGTGGCAGCGGCTCTTCTGAGCGCGCATCAGCGGGCCAAACTTTTCCTGATACGGAATGTACTCGTCGCTTGAAAGCCTGCGTTTCGCCCATATCATCGACTGCCTCTCATCGCTGGTCCGATCGCTGCATGGAGCGACTGGTCATCGCTGGCCGGCAAAGACGCCGCCGGCCTTGTAGTTGGAGCCCGTGATATTGAAAGACCCACCGGTCCCCTTGGCCGGCACCGCTCCCGCGCTGAAGAACGAACCGGTAAGGTTGCCGGTGCGGCCGCCGCCCGAGAACGTGCCGGCGTACTGCGACGCCGGCACGCTGGGGCCGGTGAACTGGCTTGCGGTACCGGCGTAGGTGGCGCCGTCGAAGTTGCTGATCGTGAAAGTGCCGTTCTGGGCGGCGAAGTCCCACACCTTGGTGAAACCGCCGGCCGCGACATAGGCGTTGGCGCCGTTCTGCACGTTGCCGATGGCATGACCGGAGAATGTCGCCACGCCTGTGGTCGGCATCTGCAGCGTCGGCGTGACCACGCCCGCGACGTAGGAGGCCAGGTGCAGCCGGTCGCGCCCGTTGGGATTGTAGACGCTGTTGTTGCCGTAGCGCACCTCGCCGCTCCACCAGCCCCAGGTCATGAAATCGCATGTGCACGGCGTCACGCCCTGCGCGGCGAAGAAGGAATCGACCGGGGCCGCGCCGTAGCTCACCATGTTGGTACGGGCGGTGATATTGGTGCCGGTCGAGGTATTGCTGTTGCTCGTCACGCTCGCAACCTGCGTCGAGAAGGTGTCCGCGGGCCGGTCGCGCAGCGCATAGATCTTGTCGTTGACGAAGGCCTGGGTCGAGAAACGCGGGCCCGACGTGCCGCCGAGGTTGAAGGTGGCCGAGGTGTTCGCCCCGTCCCACTGGCCGACGGTGATGGTGGCGAAGACCCGGTTGGCCGCCGCATCGGTCTGCATGAAGACCTGCGCCGGGTAGGTGTTGGGACTGGCGCCGCCGATCGTGCGCGTCGACTGGGCGCCGCTCGAGGTCGTCTGCTCGACGATGCCGCCGACATAGCCGCCCGTGAAGTTTTGCGACGTGCGCGATGCGTTCAGCGCCGCCGGATTGTCGATCTTGGTCGCAAGCGTGCTTGGCCGGTAATCGACGCCCGCGTTGTTGTTGTAGGGCTGGTCCAGGCTCGCCTGGTAGGCCGATGTCGTGGTGCCGGACGTGATGGTCGTGCCGTTGGTGCTGGCCGTGGTGGAGCGATAGCTCGAGGGCGAATAGAGCATCCTCTCGGCGTTCTCTCCGAAGATCGAATGCGCCCCGCCGACATCGAAGGTCGATTCGGCCGATGTCGTCCGGCTGATCGTCTCGTTGGCGCCGCCGCGATAGGTGCCGTAGTAGGCGCCGGAGTTGAACGTGCTGTCGTTGTTGAAGTCCTTGAAGTAGTCGCCGATGAAGGTGCCGACATAGGACTTCTGCGCCGCCCCCAGGCCGGCGATGGCGACCGTGGTCTGCGTCGATTGTGCGCCGGCGCTCGACAGGACGGGGCCGCCGACCACGGGATTGGAATTGGGATTGTACGTCGAGTAGAGCGGCGAGACGTTGGCGGCGGCCTTGAGCTGCGCATCGTTGGCGACCGACGGCGGGGCCCACGGCAGAGCGCCGGGATTGCCCGGCGTCGAGAGGACATGGGTGCCGAACCCCGACGTCGGGAACTGGGCCAGCGTCGTTGGCGTTCCGCCGGCGAAACCGACGCGCTTGTTGTTGGAGTCGGTGAAGGTGAAGCCGAAAAAGTCGCCGTTGGGCGATACGAACCCGGTGCCGTTCAACGCGCCGAGCGTCGGATGGACCATCGAGATCGCGTACGACGTCGTGCCCGGCTGCCACGGCACCGTGAACGACCGACCGTCGGCGAGCGAGATCGTGGCCAGGCCGTTGGTCAAGGTACCCGTTGGCGTCAGCGCTTGGTTGTTGGCGGCGACCGGCGTCGCCCCAAGCGTCTGGTTGTT
>LNAP01004740.1_pt1 | contig 12392 bp, 11 predicted proteins | sample 602601 | NCBI WGS metagenome assembly LNAP01 (sample SAMN02440304, study PRJNA202911) | soil metagenome | biome: Subtropical and temperate rainforests or woodlands; isolation source: soil samples (1 kg each in a 20% v/v slurry with milli Q water) were... ... | reverse complement strand
GCCGAGCACCTGGATCTCGACGTGGCGCGCCGCCTGGATCGCCTTTTCGAGGATCAGTTCATCCGAACCGAAGGCGCCCAGCGCTTCCGAGCGGGCCAGCGGCAGCGCCTGCGCCAGATCGGCGTCGTCCTGCGCCAACCGCATGCCCCGACCGCCCCCGCCTGCCGCGGCCTTCAGCAAGACCGGGTAGCCGATGGCGCGCGCCCGCGCCGACAGTTCACGGTCATCCGCGATGCCTTGCGCACCCGGCACCGTCGGCACGTCGGCGTGCTGCAGCGCTTCCTTGGCGCGAGCCTTGTTGCCCATCAGGGCGATTACCTCGGCCGAAGGCCCCACGAAAGTCAGCCCCGCTTGCGTCACCGCGCGGGCAAAGTCGGCGTTCTCTGAAAGAAACCCGTAACCAGGATGCACCGCCTGCGCGCCGCTGGCGCCGCAGGCGCGCAGAATGGCGTCCACATTGCGATAGCTCGCCTGAGCCGGCGCGGCGCCGATGTGCACCGCCATATCGGCTTCACGCACATGGCGCGATTCCGCGTCCGCATCCGAGTACACCGCGACCGTGCGCAAGCCCAGGGCGCGCGCCGCGCGGATCACGCGCAACGCGATCTCGCCACGGTTGGCCACCAGCAAGGTATCGAATCTCATCATGTCCACCTTTGCGGCGTCACGCCGCGCGTGCGGGCAGGATGCCCATGTGCTTGCAGATGATGGTGAGCATGATCTCGTCGGCGCCGCCGCCGATGGAAATCAGGCGCAGGTCGCGCCAGGCGCGCGACACCGCGTTTTCCCAGGTGAAGCCCATGCCTCCCCAGTACTGCAGGCACGAATCCGTGACCTCGCGGCACAGGCGCCCCGCCTTGAGCTTGGCCATGGATGCCAGCTCCGTCATGTCGCCGCCGTCCATATGCACCCGGGCCGCGCGGTAGACCATGGCGCGCAGCATCTCGACTTCCGTCTTCAGCTCCGCCAGCCGGAAATGCACCGCCTGGTTGTCCAGCAGCGGTTTACCGAAGACCAGGCGCTGGCGCGTGTAGTCGATGGTGTCGTTGATCACATCGCCCAGGGCCGTGACGCGACGGGTCGCGCCGCTGAGGCGCTCTTCCTGGAATTGGCGCATCTGGTAGGTAAAGCCCATGCCTTCCTCCCCGATGCGGTAGCGCTGCGGCACGCGCACTTCATCGAAGAAAACCTGCGCGGTATCCGAGGACCACATGCCCACTTTCTTGATCTTGTTCATCGTGACGCCCGGCACCGGCTTGCCGTTATCCTGCTTCAGCGGAAGACAGATCAGCGACTTGTTCCGGTGCGGCTTGTCGTCGCTGGTGTTGGCCAGCAAACACATCCAGTCGGCCTGGGTAGCATTGGTTATCCACATCTTGGAACCGTTGATGACGTAGTCGTCGCCATCCTTGCGGGCGGTCGTCTTCAGCGAAGCCACGTCCGACCCAGCCCCGGTTTCGGATATGCCCAGGCAAGCCACGTAATCCCCGACGATGGAGGGCCGCAGGAACTGTTCGCGCACGGCATCGTTGCCGAAGCGCGCCAGGGCCGGCGTGGCCATGTCGGTCTGCACCGCGATGGCCATGCCTACGCCGCCGGCGCGCACCGAACCGATAGCCTCGCAGAATGCGATTTCATAGGAATAATCCAGGCCCATGCCACCGAACTCCGTGGGCTTGTTTACTCCCAGAAAGCCCGCCCGGCCCAGCTTCTTGAAGACCTCATGGGCAGGAAATATCTGCTCTTCCTCCCATTGATCCAGGTAGGGATTGATCTCCCGCCCGATCAACTGGCGTACGCCATCCTGCAGCGCGATGTGCTCATGGGTAAACATGGAATCTCCTCGTTAGAATCTTGCGACGCCGAACTGGATCGGATGAAGGTCGCGTTTTGCCGACCGCGTGCATGCGGCCAGCGCTACTTCCAGCACTTCCCGGGTGGAGCGCGGATCTATCACGCCGTCGTCCAGCAGCAAGCTGCTGGTATGCACGGCGGAAGACTGCAACTCGAATGTCCGCACGATTTCCTGGCTTTCCGCGTCCAGGCCGGCGTGATCGGGTTCGGCACCCGCCCGCCTGGCGCTGTTTTCCGCGACGCGCCGCATGGTCATGGCGGCCTGCTCGCCCCCCATCACTGCGGTCCTGGCGTTCGGCCACGAAAACAGGAAGTCCGGCTTGAACGCGCGGCCGCACATGCCGTAGTTGCCGGCGCCGAAGGACGCGCCGCACAGTATGGTCAGGCGCGGCACGTCAGCGTTGGACAGCGCCTGGATGAGCTTGGCGCCATGCTTGATCATCCCTGCCTCCTCGTGCGCCCGGCCCACCACGAAGCCCGTGATGTTTTGCAGGAACACGATGGGCCGCCCCAGTTGCGAGCAGAGCTGGATGAACTGCGCGGCCTTGGTCGAGCCTGCCGTATCGAGAGGGCCATTGTTGGTGAGCAGGCCTATCGGCGTGCCGCGCAGCGCCGCGTAGCCGCAAACCGTGGCCACGCCGTAGTCACGCTTGAATTCGTGGAAATCAGATCCATCGACCAGCCGCGCAATGACCTCTCGCATGTCGACCGGCATCCGGTAGTCGGCAGGCATGATGCCCAGCAGATCCTGGATGTCGTGCAAGGGAGGCGCGCCGGCTTCCGTGCTTTCCCGCTCGGCCCAGCCGAAGGCGCTCACGATGTCGCGCACCTGCAGGATGGCCTCGCGGTCGTTTTCGGCGACGTAATCGGCAAGCCCCGATACCGCCGCATGCATCGCCGCCCCGCCCAGTTCCTCTTCGGTCGCGATCTCTCCCGTGGCGGCTTGCAACAGGGCTGGACCGGCCAGGAAGGCATGCGCCTGATTGCGTACCATCACGACGTAGTCGGAAAGACCCGGCAGATATGCCCCGCCCGCGGTGGACGACCCATGCACCAGGGAGACCACCGGAATTCCCGCCGCGGATAATTTCGCCAGGTTGTAGAACATGCCGCCGCCATGGACGAAGCGTTCCGCCCGGTACTTTTTCAGATTCCCGCCTGCGCTCTCCACCAGCTGGATGAAAGGCAGGCGATTGGCCAGCGCGATCTCCTGGCAGCGCATGACCTTCTGGGCCGTCATGGCCTGCATGGCGCCGGCGCTGATGCCGGCGTCATTGATAACGATCATGCAGCGCACGCCGCACACTACCCCCACGCCCGCGATGATGGCGGCGCCGGGCACGCTGGTGGCGGGATCCGGATCCTCGATGCCGCAATAGCCGGCCAGCTTCATCAGTTCCAGGAACGGACTGCCAGGATCGATCAGCGCCGCCAGGCGCTCCCGCGGCAGCAACTTGCCGCGCTTGCGGAATGCGGGCGCCGCCTGGGCCGACCGGTCCGCCGCCCGCTGCTCCAGCTGCGCCAACTCCGAAAGCAGCGTCAGCATCTGTTCGCGGTTGCGCTGATAGGCGGGAGATTGCCTGTCGAGGCGGGATTCCAGATCGGCCATGGTTGCGAGCGCCTTATGTCGGGTTCCGGGGAGCGTCCGGCAAACCCGACGCGTGAACCTATGATGGGGTACCCGACGCGCCCGCACAATCAAGAACTCGTCCGCGGACACATTAGAATCATTTAAGTATCGGCGCCCGCGGCGGCGCAAAAAAAACCCGCCACATCGGTGGCGGGTTCTCGGAAAATCAAGCGGCAGTCAGTGCAGGATCTGGCTCAGGAACAGCTTGGTGCGCTCGTTCTGCGGATGGTCGAAGAACTCGTCAGGGCTGTTCTGCTCGATGATCTCGCCGCGGTCCATGAAGATGACGCGGTTGGCGACCTTGCGCGCGAAGCCCATTTCGTGGGTCACGCAGATCATGGTCATGCCGCTTTCCTGGGCCAGCGTGACCATCACGTCCAGCACTTCCTTGACCATTTCCGGGTCCAGCGCGGAAGTCGGCTCATCGAACAGCATGATCTTGGGGCTCATGCACAGCGAACGCGCGATCGCCACGCGCTGCTGCTGGCCGCCCGACAGCTGGCCGGGGAATTTCTTGGCCTGGTCCGGAATGCGCACACGCTCCAGGTACTTCATGGCCGTGGCCTCGGCTTCGGCGCGCGGCTTCTTCAGCACCCACATGGGGCCCAGCGTCAGGTTCTCCAGCACCGTCAGGTGCGGGAACAGGTTGAAATGCTGGAACACCATGCCGACGTCCTTGCGGATGGTCTCGATGTGCTTGAGGTCGTTGGTGAGCTCCGTGCCGTCCACGATGATGTGACCCTTCTGGTGCTCTTCCAGGCGGTTGATGCAGCGGATCATGGTGGACTTGCCCGAGCCCGACGGCCCGCACACCACGATGCGTTCACCCGGCGCGACGTCCAGGTTGATGTTGCGCAGCACGTGGAACTGCCCGTACCACTTGTTCACGTCCTGCAGTTGAATGATGGCATCAGACATGCCTGTACTCCCGTAAGTATCGCGGTGCGCGCCCGCCCAAGGCGGACGCGCTGCAAAGTTCTAGCGTGCGTGTCCCGTGGCCAGGCGTTTTTCCAGCGCCTGACTGTATTTGGACATGGAGAAGCAGAAGACGAAGTAGATGAGCGAAATGAACAGGTACGCCTCCACGCCGAATCCGCGCCATGCCGCGTCGGACAAGGCCGCCTTGGCCGCCAGCGTCAGGTCGAAGATGCCGATGATCACCACCAGCGAGGTGTCCTTGAACAGCGCGATGAAGATGCTGACCAGCGGCGGAATGACGATCTTCAGCGCCTGCGGCAAGATGATCTTGCGCATCTGCTGCCAGTAGTTCAGGCCCAGCGAATCCGCGCCCTCGTACTGGCCCTTGGGAATCGCCTGCAAGCCGCCGCGCACGGTTTCGGCGATATACGCCGCCGCGAACATGATGATCGCGATCTGCGCGCGCAACAGCTTGTCGATGGAGAAGCCTTCCGGCAGGAACAGCGGCAGCATCACCGAGGACATGAACAGCAGGCTGATCAGCGGCACGCCGCGGATCAGCTCGATGTACACGACACACAGCGCCTTGATGGCCGGCATCTTGGAGCGCCGGCCCAGGGCCAGCAGCACGCCGATGGGGAAAGCGAAGGCGATGCCGAACGTGGACAGGATCAGCGTCAGGGGCAGGCCGCCCCAGCGCGCGTTTTCCACGTAGGTCAGGCCGAACACGCCGCCCCACATCAGGAGCGCCACGGCCGTCAGGCCCACGGTCCAGATGACAGCGAGCTTCCAGTTCCAGAAGCGGCGGATGCCGCTGCAGACGATCACCGCCACCAGGATGACGGTCGCGATCAGCGGACGCCATTGCTCGTCGAACGGATAGGTGCCGAACAGGATCAGCCGGTGCTTCTCGATGATGAAGGCCCAGCAGGCGCCGCCGGAAGCGCGGCACTCCTGCGCGTTGGTCGCGGAGAAGTTCGCCTTGATGAAGGCCCATTCCACCAGCGCCGGCACCGCCATCAGCAGGAACCAGGCCACCAGTACCGTAATGAGGATGTTCAGCGGCGACGAGAACAGGCGCGACTTGATCCAGGCCCAGGGACCCACGTGCGTGCTGGGCGGCGGCAGCCCTTCGGCGGGGATATGCGTAGTGCTGCTCATATCAACGCTCCACCAGCGCGATGCGCTTGTTGTACCAGTTCATGAATATCGAGATCGACAGGCTGACCGTGAGGTAGGCGCCCATGATGATGAGAATGCCTTCGATGGCTTGGCCGGTCTGGTTCAGCGTGGTGTTCACCACCGACACGATGTCGGGGTAGCCGATGGCCACAGCCAGCGAACTGTTCTTGGTCAGGTTCAGGTACTGGCTGGTCATCGGCGGGATGATCACACGCAGCGCCTGCGGCAGCACCACCAGGCGCAGCACCTGCTTGCGGCGCAGGCCCAGCGAGCCGGCTGCTTCCCATTGGCCGCTGTTGACCGCCTGGATACCCGAGCGCACCACTTCGGCGATGAAGGCCGAGGTGTAGACCACCAGCCCCGCCATCAAGGCGGCAAACTCCGGCGACAAGGTCAGGCCGCCCGAGAAGTTGAAGCCCTTGAGTACCGGCATGTCCAGGGTCAGCGAAGCGCCGCTGGCCAGCCAGCCGATGATGGGCAGGCCGATGAGCAGGCCGATGGCGGCGCGGCCCAGCGGGAACACCCGGCCGGTCGCCTCCTGGCGTTTCTTGCCCCAGTGGCCCAGGAAGATGATTGCAACGATGGCCAGGCCCAGTCCGCCCAACATCCAGTCCAGCGAATTGCCCTCCAGCCCGGGGACCTTCAGGCCGCGGTTGGAGATGAAGACGCCTGGCAGCGGATTGTGCGCCTGGCGCGGACCCGGCATGTTTTCCGTGATCAGCGCGTACCAGAAGAACAGCTGCAGCAGCAGCGGCACGTTGCGCATCACTTCGACGTAGACCGACGTGATCTTGGCGACCAGCCAGTTCTTGGACAGGCGGCCGATGCCGATGAGCGTGCCGAGAATCGTCGCCAGCACGATGCCGATGACGGCCACGCGCAGCGTGTTGAGCAGGCCGACCAGGATGGCGCGGCCATAGGTGTCAGAGGGTGTGTAGGCGATGGGCGTTTCGCCGATGGCGAAGCCGGCCTCGCGTTGCAGGAAACCGAAGCCCGTGGCGATATTGCGCACGGACAGGTTATGCAGCGTGTTTGAAACCAGGAACCACACGGCCCAGGCCACCGCGGCCAGCGCCAGCACCTGGTAGACCACGGAGCGTACGCCGGGATCGTTCCAGTTCAGACGCCGGGGGGGGGCCGATGCAGGCGCGCTTTTATTGGGAGTATTCATGAGTGAATCTACAGAAGTCGGAATACCGGGCGGCGAAGCCGGCTAGGGCGCGCCACCCACTCCTGCCACCCGCCCGCAGGCGGGAGAGGAAAAACGGAGCGCCGGGCTCCGTTTTTCCAGGCAGCCGTGTGTTAGCGCACCGGCCAGCCGTACATCAAGCCACCATTCTTGTAGGAAGCGTTCAAGCCGCGTTCCAGCTTCATCGCACTGCTCTTGCCCAGCGTGCTTTCGAAGCTTTCACCGTAGTTGCCCACGTTCTTGATGATGTTGTAGGCCCACTTGTCATCCACGCCCAGGTTCTTGCCCATGCCCGGGGTCACGCCCAGGATGCGCTGGATGTTGGGATTGGGGCTCTTCGCCATTTCGTCGACGTTGGCCTTGGTGATGCCGTATTCCTCGGCTTCGAGCATGGCGTTGAGCGACCAGCGCACGATGTTGAACCATTGCTCGTCGCCCTGGCGGACCATGGGGCCCAGCGGCTCCTTGGAGAAGTCTTCCGGCAGGATCACGAACTTGTCCGGGTTCTCGAGCGTGGTGCGGGTGGAGGCCAGTTGCGACTTGTCGGTGGTGAAGGCGTCGCAGCGGCCCGCCGAGAAGGCGCGGATGATTTCGTCGTACTTGTCGATCACGACCGGCTTGAATTCGATCTTCTGGCCGCGGAACCAGTCAGCCAGGTTCAGCTCGGTGGTGGTGCCGGGCTGCACGCAGATGGTGGCGCCGTTCAGTTCCTTGGCGCTCTTGACGTTCAGGTCCTTGGAGACCATGACGCCCTGGCTGTCGTAGTAGTTCACGCCCACGCCGATCAGGCCCAGCGTCGTGTCGCGCGTCAGCGTGACAGTGGTGTTGCGGGTGAGGACGTCCACTTCGCCGGATTGCAGGGCGGTGAAGCGCTGCTGCGTGTTCAGCGGGGTGAACTTGACCTTGGTGGCGTCGCCGAACATGGTCGAGGCGATGGCGCGGCACAGGTCCACGTCGATGCCCTTGTATTCGCCCTTGCTGTCAGCGATGGAGAACCCCGGAATGCCCGTCGAAACCCCGCACTGGACAAACCCTTTTTTCTTGACGTTATCGAAGGTTGCGCCCGCATTGGCGGCCGCGGATGCAGCAAACAGGGCAGCGCCGACAGCAGCGAGTTTCAGTACTTTCATCGTGTTCTCCGTGTGGGATAAAGCGAAGTCGCACGCAGGCCGGGTTGGGTCCACGTATGGGGCGGATGGTAGCGTCCGCGCCGCTCACAGCGCATCCGGGAATTCCCTTGAAATATAGGGACACTGGATGAAATGAAACGCTGTTTCCTGGCAAAAAAGGGACACTCTTTGAGCCGGGACAAACGCTGCCGGACGCCTTGCGCGTAAAGATTTATCCGCGCCTCCTCCAGGCGGTTTAGGCCACCTTAGTGTCCCCGAGTTACTATTGCGGCTTCATCTGACAGCCGCCATGATCGAATTCCAGCACGTATTCAAATCATATGGTCGCGGCCGCAATATCCTGGCCGACATCAACTTCCGCGTGAGCGCGGGAGAGTTCGTTTTCGTATCCGGGCCGTCCGGCGCCGGCAAGTCCACTTTGCTCAAGCTGATCGGCGGGCTGGAGCCCGCCAGCCGGGGGTCCATCCAGGTCAACGGCCAGCGGCTGGACAAGCTGCCCGCCCGCGCCCGGCCGTACCTGCGCCGCGCCGTGGGCGTGATCCTGCAGGACACTCACCTGCTGTTCGATCGAACAGCGTTCGAAAATGTCATGCTGCCGCTGGCGGTCACGGGCCACGCCTGGAACTCGGCCGCGGCGCGCGCCCGCGCCGCCCTGGACAAGGTGGGGCTGTCTGGCAAGGAAGACCTGAATCCGATCGAGCTGTCCGGCGGCGAGCAGCAGCGCCTGGCGATCGCGCGGGCCATCGTGAACCGGCCCGCCATCCTGATTGCTGACGAGCCCACCGCCAACCTCGACCACGACAACGCGCAGCGCATCATGAATGTGTTCCGCGACTTCAACCGCGTCGGCGTAACCACGCTGATCGCCTCGCATGACCAGGACCTCATGGCGCGCTACGCCACCCGCACCTTGCGCATCGACCCGGGCAAGTTCGCCGACTCCCAGGGCGCCGGAACGGCCCAGCCTGAGACAGGCGCAGGCCAAGCCGGCATCGGGCAATCGGGCGCCGCGCCCGGCCGGGCCTACCCGGGAGAGTCCGCATGAACGCCTGGCTGCGGCAGCACCGCTACGCGCTCCTGGTCACCCTGCGCCGCCTGATCAAGCAACCGTTCTCGTCCCTGGCCAACCTGCTGGTCATGGCCCTGGCCCTGGCTTTGCCGCTGCTGGGCAGCGCCATCCTGGTCTCGGTCCAGCCGGTGGCCCGCCAGATGTCGGTCACCCCCGAAGTCACCGTCTTCATGCGCGTGGACGCCCCCTCGGGCGCCGCCGCGGACGTGGCCAAGCGCATCCAGGACGAATACAAGGACGACATCCGCGCCGTGCGCGTGGTGGGCCGCGAGGACGCTCTGGCGGATCTGCGCGCCAACCCGGCGTGGCAGCAGGCGCTGGCAGTGCTGCCGGGCAACCCGCTGCCGGACGCAGTGGTGGTGACGCTGGCCGACGGCGACAATCTGGCCGGCCGGGCTGACAAGCTGGCCACGTCCTGGAAACAATGGAACCACGTCGACCTGGTGCAACTGGACAGCGCCTGGGTGCAGCGCCTGGAGGCCATCCTGCGCTTTGCCCGCATCGGCCTGGGCTTCCTGGCCGCCTGCGTGGCGGTGGTGGTGCTGGCGACCGTATTCAACACCGTACGCATGCAGGCACTCTCGCAACGCGAGGAAATCGGCGTGGCCCGGCTGGTGGGCGCCACGGAATCCTTCGTGCGGCGCCCCTTCCTGTACCTGGGCGCACTGTCGGGCGCGGTGGCCTCGCTTCTGGCCATAGGCGTGGCGGCGTTCGCGCTGTCGCCGCTGAACGACGCCTTGGTCGGACTGGCCCGCAGCTACGGGGCCGAGTTCGCCCTGCACCTGCCCGGCCCATCCGTGCTGATCGGCGCGGTGATCGCCTCGGCCGCCCTGGGCGCCCTGTCGGCGCGCTGGTCGGTCACCCGCAGCACGCGCTTCTGACGCGCGGCGGCTAAAGCTCCGTATAAAGCCCCTTCCTCCCCGTGATCCGGGGAACAGCTTCCGCCCGCCTGTGTAGGATGCCTGCATGCCTGCCAGCGGGCGGCTGGCCATGGGCCGGACGGCAAAAACAGGACACATTACTGCGTCGGTTACACAGCCGTTCACCCGCTGGAAGCTTGAGTATGCAAGAATAAAGCGACATTTTCTTACATGTTTTGATACATTTCTGTCTCGAGCTGCCCCTTCGTGTCCAAATCGCTGTTCTTGCCCTTAATCGAGTCCCATGGCCGCCCGTCTTGAAGCCCGTGCGACGCGCCACTATTTCGACAGCGCGTTCCAATGTCAGGCGGTGAAAGTACTTCCCAACGAGTACTACGTCACCAACGAAGACCTGATGATCTCGACCGTCCTGGGGTCTTGCGTCGCCGCCTGTATCCATGATCCGGTCACCGGCGTGGGCGGCATGAACCATTTCATGTTGCCGGAAGGCGACATGCAGTCGCCCGCCTCGGCCACCATGCGCTATGGCGCCTTCGCCATGGAAGTGCTGATCAACGAACTGCTGAAGGCCGGCGCGGTGCGCGACCGGCTCGAAGCCAAGGTGTTCGGCGGCGGCGCCGTGCTGTCCGCCATGCAGCAGATGAACATCGGCGAGCGCAACGGCCAGTTCGTGCTGAGCTATCTCAAGACCGAAGGCATCCCCGTCAAGGCGCAGGACCTGGGCGACGTGCACGCGCGCCGCATCAATTATTTCCCGCGCGACGGCCGGGTGATGGTCCGCAAGATGGCACCGCACCACCAGCGCGCCGAGGAAATCATCGCCAAGCGCGAACAGGCGGCCGCCCAGAGCGTGCAGGCCAAGACCGAAAGCCCGCAACGCGTCGAGCGCTTCACCCGTCCCGGCGTGGAGCGTTTCGACCGCCCGGCCCGGCCTGGCGTAGAACGCTTCGACCGCCCGGCCCGCCCCGGCGTGGAACGCTTCGACACCGCGCTGACGCGCCTGCGCCGCTCCGAAACCGCCAGCGACTGAACCGCTCCGGACGCGCATTGCGCCGCATGCGCCCCTACAATCGGCGCATGTCCACCGTCCGCCTGTTCTTCGCCCTGTGGCCTGCCCCCTCGCTGGCCGCCCAGCTCGCGGCCTGGGCAGAGCAGGCGCGGCCCGATTGCGGTGGACGCGCCATGCGCACGGAAACCCTGCACCTGACCCTGGCGTTCCTGGGACCGGTAGACGCGGCGCTCGCCGACGAGCTGGCCGCGGCCACGCCCGAACGGCGTCTCGCGCCCGAGGACATGACCCTGGACCGTTATGGCGTCTTTGGCCGCCAGCGCATCCTGTGGGCCGGCCCTGGCGACACGCCTGCGGGCCTGCAGGCCGCCCACGACGAACTCTGGCTATGGCTGTCGGGCTTCGGCCTGGCCGCGCCGCCCCAGCCCTTCCGCCCGCACGTCACCCTGCTGCGCAACATCGAACGCGCCAGCCCGCCCGTCGAGGCGCCCGCTCCCCTGCCCTGGCGCTATGACCGCATGGTGCTGGTGGCATCGGAATCGCAATCCGGCGGCAGCCGCTACCGCATCGTGGCGCAGTCGCGGCCGCAGAACGCCTGAGACCCGCTCTGGCACAATCAGCCGGTTGCCACCCCCCCGGGATCGCCATGATCATCCTGCTGGACCAAGACGGCGTGCTCGCCGATTTCGAACACGCCTTCATCGACGCCTGGCGCACGCGCCATCCGGACATAGCGCCGGTGGCCTTCGAGAACCGCAAGTCCTTCTACATCCGCCAGGATTACGCGCCCGAGCTGCGCGGCATGGCCGAAGCCATCTACACCGCGCCCGGCTTCATCCGCGACCTGCCGCCGGTGCCTGGCGCGCTGGACGCCGTGAAGGAATTGCTGGCGCTGGGCATGGACGTGCGCATCTGCTCCTCGCCCCTGTCGCAGTTCGAGAACTGCGTCGCGGAAAAATACCTGTGGGTGGAAAAACACCTGGGGCGCGAAGCCACCAACAGGCTGATCCTGACCAAGGACAAGACCCTGGTGCACGGCCATCTGCTGATCGACGACAAGCCTCTGATCGAAGGCGCGGTGACGCCGCGCTGGAAGCACATCCTGTTCGACGCCCCCTACAACCGCGAGGTGTCGGATCGCCCCCGCATCAGCTGGCAGAACTGGCGCAACGTGCTGGCCGGAGAGCTGTATACGGCAGATGAGTGAGTCCTGTTCAGCTGCCGCAATTTGGGACTATTCTGTGTTGCTGTACCCCCCACCCTGGAGGAGCCTGCACCATGAATCTGTACCGCTTGCTCAAGCAGCGAGAAGCCGACCACAAGCCCTTGCGTGTTGCACTGCTGGGCGCCGGAAAGTTCGGCGCGATGTTCATGAGCCAGGCCCCGCGCACGCCGGGGATGAGGCTGGTTGCCGTGGCCGATCTGGCGCCCGACCGCGCCCGCGCGGCGCTCACCAGGGTCGGTTGGCCGGCCAGCGCGCTCAACGCCAGCAGCACCAATGACGCGCTGAAGAACGGCAAGGTCTACTTC
>LNAP01014226.1_pt1 | contig 12394 bp, 9 predicted proteins | sample 602601 | NCBI WGS metagenome assembly LNAP01 (sample SAMN02440304, study PRJNA202911) | soil metagenome | biome: Subtropical and temperate rainforests or woodlands; isolation source: soil samples (1 kg each in a 20% v/v slurry with milli Q water) were... ... | reverse complement strand
GCACGTCCTCCAGGCTGCCGCTGCGTGCATGCGGGGCGATCGCCGCCGCCCGCGCGATGCTGGGCAGCAGCGCGGCCACACCCGCCCCCAGGCCGCCCTGCAGCAGGCGGCGGCGTACCGGGTCGGTCAGTGGCGGCCGCGCTGGACTCACAGGTCGACCCGCACCGAGAACCCGACGGTACGCGGCGCGCCGATGAAGGCCGAGTTGCTGCCGTCCACGCCGGCAAGGTACCTGCGGTCGGTGAGGTTGCTCACCACCAGGCTGGCGCCTACGCCCTTGAGCCGGGGCGACAAGCTCTGCAGGTCGAAACCGATGTTGGCATTGAACACCGTGGCCGACGGCAGCTTGGCGGTATTGGACGCATCCAGGTAGCGTTCGCCCAGGTAGCGCCCGGAAATGCCGGCGTTCCAGCTGTCGCCCTGCCAATCGGCCGACACCACCAGCACGTGCTTGGGCTGGCCGATCACCTGGGCACCGTCGACGATGCCCAGCTCGGTATCGCGCGCGGCATTGCCGCTGCCCAGGTACTTGGAGCGGTTGTAGGTGTAGGCCCCATTGATTCGCCAGCCGTTGTCCCAGCCATAGCCGAGCGCCGCTTCCAGGCCGGTGCTTTCCACGCCACCAAAGTTCTCGTAGACACCATCGGTTTCGTCCAGATAGTCGATACCGTCGGCCAGCCGTGCGGGCAGGTAGACGATGCGGTTGTCGAATTTGATGTTGTACAGGGTCAACGAGCCGGTCAAGGGCCAGCGGCTCACGCGCAGGCCCAGCTCGATGTTGTCGGCGGTCTCCGGTTCGACCCGGGCGAAGCGCTGCGCATCGGTTTCACCGAGCACGCCGGAGGGAATGGCGGCGAAGTTCTGCGAGTAGCCGCCAAACAGCTCCAGGCCGTCGACCGGCAGCGTCCAGGTGGCACCGGCCGACAGCAGCGGGTCGGACTTGGAATCCGACTGCACGCTCTCGGCATTGCCGATCACGCGGTTGCGCTTCTGGTCCACGAAGAACTGCTTGACGCCCACGCGCGCACTGAACGGGCCGAAGCGCGCCACGTCTTCCACGTAGTACATCTGCTCGCTGGTCTTGTAGCGGTCTTCGAACTGCACCCAGTACGGCTGGTGATCGAAGCCGATGTCGGTGCCCACGTTGAGCAGGCGGTGCCAGTCGCGGCGCACGCTGCGGTCGTACTGTTCCACCCACACGCCACCGCGCACGGTGTTGTCCACGCTGCCCAGCGTCTGCTTCCATTCCACGTCGGCGGTGGCACCGGCGCGGTCGTTGTCGTAGTGCGAATGGCGGTAGGACTGCACACCCTGCACGCCGGCGGCGTAGCAGTTGGGGTCGTACTCGGCACTGAAGCCGGCACGCGGTACGCAGCCGGCGCGCATCTGCGCGGCGCTGCCATCGGGATTGACGAAGTAGAACTGGCCCAGCGCGCTGCCGCCATACACGGTGTTGCCGCCCAGGTACTCCGACTCGGGCCGGCCGGCACCATCGTTGCGCGCCTGCACCAGATACGGCGGCAGCCAGTCACCGCGGCCTTCCATCTTGTGCGCGTAGCCGGTCAGCGTGGCCTTGAAGCCGTTGCCGCTGTCGAACGCCCCGCGCAGGTAGCCGAAGGTGTTTTCACGCAGCGCGCGCGAACCGGAGCGGAAGTTCTGGTCCAGGTAGGGAATGCCGGTGAGCGTGCCGGTGAGGCCGTCGCGGTCGGGATTGGTCGCAAACGCGGCCGGGGTGACGCTGGTGTACTCCGGTTCGTCGGCGTCGTTGTAGGAGGCGTAGCCGCTGAGCGTCCAGCGGTCCAGCTCGGTCACGAACTTCGCCGCCAGGTTGTCGTTGCTGACATGGCCGGTGCCGTCGATCCAGTCATTCACGCGCGCCGAGGACGCGCTCACCCAGGCACGGGTATGCCCACCGAGCAGGCCGGTGTCGTAGCGCACGTAGTACTTGCGCGCGTCGTGGTCGCCAGCACCGACCACCATGCGCAGCCGCTGTTCGGCCAGCGGGTCGCTGGTAAGGAAGTTCAGGGTGCCGCCGAGCGCCTCGTTGGACCGCGAGGAAATATCGGCGGTGCCTTGGCTGACTTCCACCGTTTCCAGATCGAGCGTGTCGATGTAGCGGTTGGCCAGCGAGCCGCCGCCGTAGCCGGAGCCGCCGTTGGGCAGGCCGTCGATGGTGGTGCCGATCTGCTGCGTGTCGCGGTTGGTCACAAAGCCGCGCATGCTGATCTGCGTGCCCCATACCGACGAGCCGGTGGCATCGGCTTCGCTCACCACCACGCCCGGCAGTTCATTGAGCGCGTTGTTGACGCTGCTGATGACCTGCTGGCGGTTGAGGGTTTCCTGGCTCACCGTGGTCTTGGCGTAGCTGGTGGCCTGGCCGATCACCTGTACCTGGTCCAGCGTGCGTGCGTCGTCGGCAGGTGCAGGTTCGGCGGCCATGGCCTGTACGGCAGCGGTGAGCAACACAGCAAGCAGGGAAACACGGGGGGCGTGGCCGGAAGCGCGCATGGGTCGACGGGGTAGTGGAGGACCGGCGGAGTATTGGTGCCCGCAGTGACTTCCCCATGACATTGCGCTTGCAGTTAGCGCGGCGGTATTTGTTTCTGTTGGAACAACCAATCGCGCCACCACGTACCCGGCACGATGTCGGCGGGCGGTTGATGGGCCAGGCCGTGGTACTCGCGGAGCACGGCCTCACCACCGCGCGCACGGAGCGCGCGCACGAATCGCCGATCAGCCGTGATCGGATTCTCCTCGTCCGTATCGCCGTGCATCGCCAGCACCGGCAGGTGGGTGTACGCCGATGCGGCACTGTCGGGCGGGGCGATACCGGCGATGGGCACGATGGCCGCGAACTGGCCCGGTGCCAGTGTCGGCGACAGCCACGCGGCCGAGCCGCCCATCGAGAATCCCACGGCGTAGATGCGCGAGGTGTCGACCCGATGCGTTGCCGCAACGTGCCGCACCAACGCCAAGGCCGCGTGCAGTGCCGGTGCTGCCGTGGCAGCCTGGTCCGCGGCGGCAGGCCCGTAGTTCGCGCTGCGCCCGGCGAACTGCGGCACCAGGACGTACGCGGGGTAGCGTTCGCGCGTGGCAGGCATCGCCCAGCTTCTGGCAAGGCGATCCAGCTGCGCGGCATTGTCGGTACCGATGCCACCGGAGCTGTGGAACTGCAGTACCAGGGGATACCGCTGGCCCGCGCGCACGTGGCGCGGCGGCAGGATCCGGTACGGCAGCACCGTGCCGTCGGCGGCGGTGAAGCTGCCGCGTGCGAACAACTCGGTATCCACCGTGGCCACGGCATCGGCCGCCAGTGGGCCAACCCCCGTCACCGGTGCATGCGTCGCCGATGCTGGCGCACAGGCGGCGAGCGCCAGACACATCAGCAGGGCAACAGGGGGACGCAGAGGCATGGCGGGCAACCGGGCAGAACGTGCACGCAGTGTATCGGCGCGGCGTGGCCGGCGCGCTGCGCCCGCCACGGTATTTCCGCATGCCACCTATGCATTGTGCTCATACCACCGCCGCCGGGTGGCCGCGTTTACGCGCCTGGGCTACATCGGCATGGGCGGGATGATCGAAGCGGACCGCGCAGCCACCCATGGGGTGGCTCTACTCCGTGTGCCCGGCCACCGCATGCGATGAGCGACGACGGAACTTGCGCGACAGCCATTCGCCCAGGTCGTCCATCACCGTGAACGCAGCCGGGATCACGATCAGGCTGAGCAGCGTGGAGGTGATCAGGCCGCCGATCACCGCAATGGCCATCGGCGCGCGGAAGCTCGAATCGCCGGCGAAGCCCAGCGCGATCGGCATCATGCCGGCGCCCATCGCCAGGGTGGTCATGATGATCGGCTGGGCGCGCTTGCGGCACGCATCGATCAGCGCATCGTGCTGGCTCATGCCGTGTTCGTCTTCGGCGATCACCGCGTAGTCGACCAGCAGGATCGAGTTCTTGGTGGCGATGCCGATCAGCATCAACAAGCCGATCAGCGCCGGCAGCGACAGCATGTTCTGGGTGATCAGCAGCGCGCCGAATGCACCACCGGCACACAGCGGCACCGCCGCCAGAATGGTGACCGGCATCAGCGCATGGTTGAACAGCAGCAACAGCACCATGTAGATGCAGATCAACCCGGCCGCCATGGCCAGCATGAAGCCGATGAAAAGTTCGACGAACACCTCGGCATCGCCGGTGTTGAGGAAACTCACCCCCGGCGGCAGCTGCTTCACGCTGGGCAACGCCTGCACCTGGGTCATCACCTCGCCCAGCGGGCGGCCGTTGAGTTCGGCGGTGAGGGTGACGTTGCGCTGGCGCTGGTACCGCGAGATCTGCGAAGGGCCGCTGCCCTGCTGGATGTCGGCCACCGCGGCCAGCGGCACCGGGCCGTTGCGGCCGGGCACACGCAGCTGCCCGATCAACGCCGGGTTGGCCAGCGTGGCCTCGGCAAAGCCCACCCGGATCGGCACCTGGCGATCGGGCAGGTTGAGCTTGGCCAGGCGCTGTTCGTAGTCGCCGGCGGTGGCGATGCGCGCCGCTTCGGCGATGTCGGCCGTGGCCACGCCGAGGTCGGCCGCACGCGCCGCGTTCGGCACGATCTGCACTTCCGGGCGCAGCAGCGAGGCGGTGGAGGTGACGCTGCCCAGCCCCTGGATGCCGCGCAGGTCGCGCTCCAGTGCGGTGGATGCGTCCTGCAGGCGCTGCGGATCATCCCCGGACAGCACCAGCTGCAGCAGGTTGCCCGGCTCGGAGCTGACGTAGCTCACGCGTACGCCGGGCAGGTTGGCCAGGCGGGCGCGCGCGTCGCGTTCCAGCACGCGCTGGTCACGGTCGCGGGTGTCGGTGGTGCCCCAGTCGAGCACCAGCGTGGCCTTGCGTGCCTCGCCCACACCAGTCGCGCTGGGGTCGCCGAGGTCAAGCACGCTGCCTACGGCGGTGTAGACCTGCTTCAGCTCGGGCATGTCCTTGAGCAGCGCGCGTGCCTGTTCGGCCACGGCCACGGTGTCCTGCAGGCGCGTGCCCGGCGGCAGTTCCAGGCTCAGGTTGCTGCGGCCCAGGTCGGACTGCGGAATGAAGGTGGCCGGGATGAACGGCACCAGCGCCAGCGAGGCCACGAACAGGCCGGTGGCCAGCCACAGCGTGCGGCCGCGATGGCGCAGGGCGGCGTCCACCCAGCCCAGGTACCAGACCATCAGCCTGGAGTCGGGCTTTTCTTCGCCGTGGGGCTTGAGCAGGTAGGCGGCCATCATCGGGGTGAGCAGGCGCGCCACCAGCAGCGAGAACAGCACGGCGGTGGCCGCGGTCCAGCCGAACTCGCGGAAGAACTTGCCGGCGATGCCGGGCATGAACGCCACCGGCACGAACACCGCCGCCAAGGTCAGCGAGGTGGCGATCACCGCGTTGCCGATCTCGCCGGCGGCCTCGCGCGCCGCTTCCAGCGGAGGCTTGCCCATGCGCAGGTGGCGCACGATGTTCTCGATCTCCACGATCGCATCGTCGACCAGGATGCCGACCACCACCGACAACGCCAGTAGCGTGATCATGTTGAGGGTGAAGCCGAACACCGCGAAGGTGGGGATGATCGACAGCGGCAACGCCAGCGCGGCCACCCAGGTGGCGCGCCAGTCGCGCAGGAACAACCACACCACCAGCAGCGCCAGCAGCGCGCCTTCGTAGAGCATGGTCATCGACGAATCGTAGGACCGGTGGGTTTCGTCGATGGCGGTGGTGACCAGGCGGAAGTCGATACCGGGATGGGCGGCCTTGATGGTGTCGAGCGCGGCATGCACGCCTGCCTCCACCTTCACTTCGCTGGAGCCGCGTGTGCGCGACATCGAGAACGCCACCACCTCGCCGCCATCCAGCAGCGCCGCTTCGGTGGGATCGGCGGCGGCATCGGTGACCGTGGCCAGCGTGGACAGGCGCACCGCGCGGCCGTCCGGCAGCGCGATGGAGTAGTCGCGCAGGGCCTGCGCGTTGCCCACGGTACCCAGCGTACGGATGGTCTGCTGCGCGCCTTCGATCTCGGCCTTGCCGCCGGCACGCTCCACCTGGATGCGGGCCAGCTGCTGTGAGACGTCGCCGGCGGTGATGCCCATGGCGATCAACGCGTTGGGGTCCAGGTCCACCCGCACCTGGCGCTGCACGCCGCCGACGCGGGTTACCCGGGCCACGCCCGGTACGCCGTACATGGCACGTGACACGTCGCGGTCGACGAACCAGCTGGCCTCGTCGGGGGTCATGTGCGGGGCCACCAGGGCGTAGGTCATCAGCGAGCCGCCGATGTCCACCTTGGAGATCACCGGTTCCTGGATGTCCTGCGGCAGGTCGGTGCGGATGCGGGTCACCGCATCGCGCGTGTCATCCAGCGCCGTGGCCAGGTCGGCCTCGAGCTGGAATTCGATGGTGGTGGTGCTGACGCCTTCGCTGACCGAGGAGATCACGCGCTTGACGTTGTTGACCGTGGCCACCGAGTCTTCGACCTTGCGGGTGACTTCCGCTTCCAGCTGGCTGGGCGACGCACCGGGCTGGGTGACGGTGACGGTGGTCATCGGGAAGGCGATGTCCGGGAAGCGCGCCACCGGCAGCTGGTAGAAGCCCCACAGGCCGGCCACGCACAGCACGAAGAAGATCAGCAGCGCGGGCAATGGGCGCTTGATTGCCCAGGCGGAGATGTTCATCGGGCGGCGGCCTTGGTGTTGGCCACCACGCGCACGCGGTCGCCCTCGCCCAGGAAGCCGGCGCCGTCCACCACCACGCGATCACCGGCCTTGAGGCCTTCCAGGATCGCGGTGTGGCCGTTGACGGCCTGGCCGGTGCGCACGCGCTGGCGGGTGGCCTGCTGCTTGTCGTTCACGCTGAAGACGTAGCTGTGGCCATCGCGCTGCACGATCGCCGCGGTCGGAATGGTGAGCACCTGTCCGTCGCCGGTGACGATGCGGCCTTCCACGTAGATGCCCGGCTTGAGCGGCTCCGGCGTGGGCAGGTCGGCGTACAGCGTGCCGGTGCGGGTCTGTGCGTCCACCCCGGGACTCACGGCACGGATGCGGCCGCGTACCACCTGGCCGGCATAGGGCAGTTCCACGGTATTGCCCACCACCACGTCCGCCAGCTGGTTCTCCGGCAGTTCGGCGCGCCATTCCAGGCGGCCATCGCGGATCAGCCGCAGCAGCTCGGTACCGGCCGAGACCACCTGGCCAGGCTGCACCAGGCGCTTGGAGATCAGCCCGTCGGCCGGCGCGCGCAGGTCGGCGAAGTCGCGCCGCAGCTGGGCGGCATCGCGGGACGCGCGCGCGGTGGCGGTCTGCGCCTCCGCATTGATGCGGGCAGCGCGCAGTTCGTCCAGGCTGCTGGCGCTGATCAACTGCTGCGCCGCCAGTTTCTCGCTGCGCTGGTAGTTCAGCCGCGCCAGCTCCTGCGAGGCCTGGGCCTGGCGCAGCGACGCGTCGGCCTGGGCCAGTTCGCTGTCCAGGGTGCGGTGGTCCAGCTGCAGCAGCACCTGGCCCTTCTTGACCCACTGGCCCACGTCCACCGGCAACGCGGTGACGCGCTGGCCGCTGATTTCCACGCCGAGCTGCATCTCTTCGTACGCGCTGACCGGCCCGGACACCAGCACCGTGCGCGCCATGGTCTGCTGCTGGGCGGTGGCCAGCGACACCGGCAACGCCGAGGTCTCGGCGGTGGCCTCGGCCGACGGTGTGTCGTCCTTGCTGCCACAGGCGCTGAGCAGCGCGGCAACCAGGATCAGGGAGGAGCAGCGGAGAATTCGGTCACGCATCGGTGGGGCTTCCGTGTCGGAGCAGCGGGAACAGCGGGGAAACAGCGGGATCAGGGGGTAGCGGCCAGGCGCAGTGCGATGCCGTCCAGCATCAGCCCCAGCCCCTGTTCGAAGCGCGCGTCGAAATCGACCTCGCTCCAGAACTCGCGGGCGGACCAGCAATGCGGGAAACGTTGCTCGGCCAGTGCCATGAACGTCTCACCGAGGGCTTCCATGCTGCCGTCGCCGGGCCAGGACTGCTCTTCAATCACAAAGCCCATCGTGTAGTACACCAGGTCCATCGCGGTGGTCGCGGCAAAGCGCGCCGGCAACCCGGCGCCGACCAGCGCGGCCAGGCTGGCCTCGCCCACCCGCAGCACGTTCTCGGTGGCCAGGAAGGTGCCGGCATACACCCGCGCGCCGTCGCGACGGGCCTTGAACGCCAGGCGGAACTCGCGCGCGATCTGCAGCAGGGTCTGCCGCCAAGGCTGGCCGGCGGGGATGTCACGGGCGACGTCGCAGATCATCGCGTCGGCCATGGCGTCGATCAGCGCCTGCTTGCTCTTGAAGTGCCAGTACAGCGACGGCGCACGGATCCCCAGTGAGCAGGCCACCTTGCGCAGCGTGATGCCCTCCAGGCCGGCTTCGTCGAGGATCCGGAAAGCGGCCTCGACGATGTTCTCGCGGGCGATGGGTTGGCGCACGGGGGACCTGGACTAACGCTGTTAGGGGGCGAATCTAACAGTGTTAGGGAGGGCCCCGCAAGGCCCTCGCCCCCCGCGCCGACTCAAGTTTTCCGCCTGTCTGCCGATAGAGCGGCGCAGATGGCGCATGAGGCGCCGTGAATATTCATGGAGATATACCGATGACCCTTCGCGTTGCCGCGTTCGTTCTTTGCCTGGCCCTTTCAGCGACCGCGCTGGCCGATTCCGCGCCGGTCGTGGCCGCGCCTGACGCAGCGGGGCCCGCCCCATCGTCGGCCACGGCACTGCAGCAACAGGCACGGGTGCGCCTTTTTGGCAGCAACCTGGTGCGGCTGTCGTTGCGCGCCAATGCCCTTGAGCAGGGCGGCAAGGCCGAGATGGTCAGCGTGGAGGGCAGGAGCGCTGGTAGCGTCACGCCGATCGGCGCCCTGTTTTCGATGGCGCGCAAGAACGACAACGTGACCATCGGCATGCCGGCCTCATTCGCCACCCGCACCTTGAACGAGAACACCCGCTTCGGTGCCAAGCCGTTCTACCACGAGGTCGCGGTGGAACCTGGCCAACACGTGACGATCTCGGCCAATTTCGAGGGCCCCAACCGACGCTGCATTCCGGTGGCCGCCGCTGGTCAGTCGCGCGATGCGCTGCGCTACATCGGTGGCCCCTGGGTGTCCTTCACGGCCGAACCGGGTACGGACTATGAAGTGTCCTTCGGCACCGACGGTCAAGGCTGCGGCATTACCGCCCGGCAGCTTCTGGCCGACGGCGGCTCCACCCCGCTGCGCGGCGAACGGCAGCGGCAGCGCTCGCCGCAGACCAGCAAGGTGGACGGTGCGCACCTGTATACGTTCCTGTTCCGGCCCGGGAGCGTGTACTACCGGGTGACCGGCGAGTCCGCCAACCTCGAACTGCAGACCGACGACGCCGCGCACACCGCTGCCTTCGAAAGCGCGATGCGCGAGATCGCCACCCGCCCGGGCACGCAGATGTGCATCGTCGCCCCGGGGTTCGACTACAAGAGCCCCTTGTTCGACCGGCTCAAACGCGTCCTCGACGAGCAGGCCAAGGACTTCCCGGCCATCGTCGAACCGATCGACAGCATGCGTACTGCGCAACAGACCGAAGAGCACGTACCGACCACGTTCATGGCCGCGGCGGAGTATTGCCAGGCGGCTGCGCTGGTGGCGTTCCTGCGCAAGGAGTCGGGTGCGGCGGAGGCGCTGTAGCCTGGAGACAGGGCGACCAGCGCACTGAATGCGGGCTACGGGAACGCAAGGCCTGCGCCTCGGGAGACCATCGCTCAGCGGCCGTTGGCCGCGCCAACTCAGGCGACGTCCACATGGCCGTGATGGGCGTCCGTGGCGTTAGCCCGAACATGGAATCAACCGCATGCCTTCCCCCGATATGCGTGCCGGATGTGCACAGTGCCGCGATGCGGATCCGCTGCAGTTCGAGTTCAGCTACGCATTCCAGCCCATCGTCGATACGCATGCACGCAAGGTGTTTGCGCACGAAGCGCTGGTACGCGGTCCGGCCGGCGAGCCCGCAAGTTCGGTGCTGTCACGTATCACGGCGGACAACCGCTATTCGTTCGACCAGGCCTGCCGTGAGAAGGCGATCCGGATCGCCGCCTCGTTGAATCTGCCCTCCCATCTTTCCATCAATTTCCTGCCCAATGCGATCTACCGGCCCGAGGTGTGCATACGCTCCACGCTGCAGGCGGCGGAACGGTATGGCTTTCCTGTTGAGCGCATCATCTTTGAGACCGTGGAGGGAGAGCAGGTCAGCGATGGAAAGTGGTTGGCGGAGATCCTGAGCGAGTACAAACGCATCGGCTTCAAGACGGCCATTGATGATTTCGGCGCCGGTTTTGCCGGCCTGAATCTGCTGGCCGACTTCCAACCGGACATGGTCAAGCTGGATATGGCGTTGATCCGGGGAATCGACCATAGCCCGCCGCGTCGCGCGATCGTGGCCGGCGTGGTGTCCATGTGTGAGCAACTGTCTATTGGCGTAATCGCCGAAGGCATAGAGACCCGCGATGAAGCGCACTGCCTGTCCGACCTCGGCATCCGCCTGATGCAAGGCTATTGGTTCGGCCGGCCGCAGTTCGAGAGCGCTGCACGCGAGGCGGACATACCCTGGGCGATATGAGAGGCGCGTTCGCGTTCGGCCAGAAGCGATCGTCGCTCAAAGATCCGCAGCGTCTTCGACCAGCGCCCAATCTTTCATGTCCTCAATCACCCGTGCCTTGACGAACTCGAACACGTCTTCGTAGGCGTCGCAGACGATGTTCCATGTCCTGGGCGATGGCTGGGTGCTATCGGCGAAAACCGGATGGAAGTACACAACCCGATCTGTGATGCGGCCATCAACGATCAATAGACCCGCGAAGTCGTCGCGATCTTGCCGGGCGGCAAAAACAAAGACCTCTCCGCCGCTTACGTCCTCGCGCTGGAAAGCGCGGGAAGCGAATGCAAAATCAGAGGCGTCGGACAAAAAATGCCATGGCGTGAACCGGGTCAGTCCCTGACTGAGAAACCAACGAAGGGCATTCGGCCACGCCGGATCGATCTTGCAGGGTTCCATGAATCTACGAGTCCGTACGTGCGTTTTGGGTCGGAAGCGGACACTACCACGGGCGCAACGACCGGCCCAGCGAGGCATCCGTTTTCGGCTTGAAGCGGACTCTCTCTGTGCTTCAACTGGGCGTACCGTCAAGCGGGTCCGGCGTGAATGAGTTGCCAGTCGTGATACTAGATAATTTGAACATAGCAATTGCGATTCCTATACATAGCTCTAAGTTTCCTTAAGAACCTCACGCGATCGCGTCTATGCAAGGCGTCAGCCAGCCGGGTGGGAAGTAGTTCTCGCCAGCGAGAGGGTTCCAAATGCTCATCCAAGGCAGTTTTGCTGAATCGAACGCCAACTACGCGAAGATCATTAGGGCCTACAGGGCCGCGGATATGCATCCGCCAAGGAGATTGGTCTATCAATTGGCCCATTGGCAAAGGAGGCCGGGTATCTGGCGGTAGCCGAAGTTGTGGTCCAAGCCATTCAAAGTCGACTATGGCACCGTTGCCGGAGAACGATTGGCTTCGGTTGTACTGCCCTGCCGTGGAGAAGCAGTTGAGCCCGCTGTCCAGACTTAGCGGACTGCTGTATGCAGGAATAAAAGCGCGGTCAGCGATGAGCTTGCATGCTGCCGCTGGGCTTGTGACGTGATGAATTCTAGTCATGCCTTCCTGCCTACGGTGGATGTGTCAGGCTGAGCTATCGCCGTCCGGGTAGATCGCGTCAAAGCTCGGGTCCGCGTACTCCCATTGAACCCCGTGATGGATGAGGTGCGCGCACACGGCTTGCAGGTCCACCGCGGCGGGAATGTTCACGGATATATAGCGGGCGTTGGTGCCCTCATAGCTGCAGCCCAGTGCCACCAGACCTTGGATGACGGCGTCAGACGCGCTACCCGAAGATACGGGCAGGTCAAATATGATGCGAACGGTACGATTGCCTGACTGCCGAACCACGGATTCAAAGGTTGGCATCCCCTCCTGATTGTTGAAGGGTGCCAAAACGATGTCCTCCCAGGAGACGTCGTAAGCGTAGAAGGGGGAGTTGGCCAGTTGATAGCGATCTTCGCCAAGCGGGACCGCCCAAAGCGTCTCGACGTTGGTGCCGCCATCGCCGTCAGGCACGCGGAACAGAACCTTTGCTGTCGGGCTGCCGTTCAAGTGAATAACCTCCAGATCATGTGCCGTGTGACGTGCGCCGACTTCATCATAAAGCACGTGTACGAGTTCAACGTCCGCATCCGGCCTTGGATTCAACCGATCGACGCAACGGTTCGTCGGTATCGCTCGACGGGTGTTTCGTAGCCTAACGTCTTGCGGGGCCGCTCGTTCAGTTGGCGGGCAACTGCATCAAGCTGAG
>LNAP01004739.1_pt1 | contig 12394 bp, 11 predicted proteins | sample 602601 | NCBI WGS metagenome assembly LNAP01 (sample SAMN02440304, study PRJNA202911) | soil metagenome | biome: Subtropical and temperate rainforests or woodlands; isolation source: soil samples (1 kg each in a 20% v/v slurry with milli Q water) were... ... | reverse complement strand
CACTCGGCCACCAGACACCACTTCAAGCGATTCGCGCCTGGCGCGAAAAGAAGCCGGAACTGTTCGTCAGAAAACCGAAGAACCAGACGGCACTAGACACCTACCTGCGTGCGGCATTTGCCTTCATCGGCATCGACAACGTCGAGTTCGTACGTGCCGAAGGCATCGCGATCGGCGACGAGCAGAAGGCTGCGGCGCTGAAATCCGCGCGCAGCACGATCGGGACGCTGGTCGCCAAGGCCGCCTGACACCCCGTCTGCACCGCAAACGCGAACGCCCTCTCCTGCGCGGAGGGGGCGTTTTTCGTTGCAGCGCCAGCAGCCGGCGACCGCCACGGTGGAAAAACCACGCGCATGCCGACACACTGCGGATTCATCCGTCACAGGAATCCACGCATGAAACGCTCGCTACGTCTGTCCCTGCTCGCCCTGCTGGCGCTGGCGCCGGCCGTGCAGGCCGCCGACCTGCTGGTCGACAACGTCAACGGCTACACGCTGGACAGCCACGGAAAGCTGCAGCACTTCCAGGCGCTGCTGGTCGACCAGGGCAAGGTGGTCGCCACCGGCAGCCGTGTCGAACTGGCCGGCCGCGCCGGCGACGCCAAGGTGATCGACGGCCACGGCCACACCTTGCTGCCCGGTCTGATCGACGCCCACGGCCACGTGCTTGAACTCGGCTACGCACGCAACAGCGTCGACCTTGCCGGCACGAAGTCACTGGACGAGGCGCTGGCGAAAGTGAAGGCGTATGCCGCGGCGCACCCCGAGGCGAAGTGGATTCTCGGCAGCGGCTGGAACCAGGAAATCTGGAAACTGGGCCGCTTTCCCACCGCACAGGAACTCGACACCGCGGTCGCCGACCGTCCGGTCTGGCTGAGCCGCGTCGACGGCCACGCCGGCTGGGCCAACAGCGCAGCGATCAAACTGGCCGGTGTCAGCAAGGCCAGCAAGGATCCCAGCGGCGGGCGCATCGAACGCGATGCCAGCGGCAACCCGGCCGGCGTCTTCGTCGACGGCGCCACCGCGCTGATCAACGCGAAGGTGCCGGCACCGACCCCGCAGCAGAAGGTCGCCGCGCTGGATACCGCGCTGGCCGAATTGGCCAGCGTCGGCCTCACCGGCGTCGGCGATGCCGGCATCGACCTGGCCAATTACCAGCTGTACCGGCAGTACGCCGACGAGCACAAACTGACCGCGCGCATCTACGCGATGATCCTGGGCACCGGCGACGACTTCGACGTGATCAGCAAGGACGGCCCGCTGATCGGCTACGGCAACGACTTCCTCAGCGTGCGCGCGGTCAAGCTGTACGCCGACGGCGCGCTGGGCAGCCGCGGCGCGGCGATGCTCGCGCCCTACTCCGACGATCCGCACAACAGCGGCCTGCTGTTCCTGAAGCCCGCGGAGCTGAGCGCGGACATCGGCAAGGCGCTGGGCAAGGGCTACCAGGTCGGCGTCCATGCGATCGGCGACCACGCCAACCGCGAGGTGCTGGACAGCTACGCGGCGGCCTACAAGGCCCATCCCGGCGGCATCGCGCTGCGCAACCGGGTCGAGCATGCGCAGATCGTCTCGCTGCAGGACATCCCGCGCTTCGTGCCGCTGCAACTGATCGCTTCGATGCAGCCGACCCACGCCACCTCCGACATGAACATGGCGGAAGACCGCATCGGCCACGAGCGGATCAAGGGTGCCTACGCCTGGCAGCGCTTCCTCAAGCAGGGCACGATCGTCGCCGGCGGCTCGGATTTCCCGGTGGAATCGCCGAACCCGTTCTACGGCCTGTACTCGGCGATCACCCGCGAGGATCACGCCGGCCAGCCGCCGGGCGGCTGGTACCCGGACCAGGACATGACGCCGGCCGAGGCATTGCGCGCGTTCACCCTCGACGCGGCTTACGCGGAGCACGCGGAAAAGACCCTGGGCACGCTGGAGCCGGGCAAGTGGGCCGACTTCATCCTGATCGACCACGACATCTTCAAAGATCCGCCCAGCAAGATCTGGAGCACCAAAGTGCTGCAGACCTGGGTCGGCGGCAAGCAGGTATACACCGCCAAGGATTGACCGCGTGATATCGGGGACGACAGAGGCCGGCTTCGCAGTCGGCCATTGTTTTGATGCAGGTTGCGAGCGACCTCTTCGACTCCGCCGCTGCGCGGCTACGCCTGTCCTGAGCCTGTCGAAGGGCTCAGGGCGAACGGTGGAGGCGTGGCGGGAAGGCGTCGACGATTAAGGGTTGGGCGAGCGCGGAGTGGCGTGTCGCGCGGGCCCTTCGACTTCGCTGCGCTACGCTCAGGGAGAACGGATCACGCGTCCGTTCTCCCTGAGCGTAGCCGCGCAGCGGCGAAGTCGAAGGGCCGCCCGGCCTAGATCGTCGAGGTCTTGCCGCCGTCCATCGGGATGATCGCGCCGGTGACATAGCTGGCGCGGGCCGAGGCCAGGAACACCGCCACGTCGGCGATCTCCGCCGGTTCGGCCATGCGGCCCAGCGGGATGTCGGCGATCTGCGCGGCCAGCAGTTCCTCGCGCGGCCGTCCGCTGGCCCGGACCGCCGCATCCAGACCCTCGTCGACCCGACCGGTGCGGGTGATGCCGGGGTTGATCGCATTCACCCGCACGCCCTTGCCGGCATAGGCGTTCGCATAACCCACCGTGGCCAGCATCAACGCGGCGTTCGCCGCGCCGCCGCCGATGTGCTGCGGGTTGGCCTGGCGGCCGCCCTGCCCGATCACGTTGACGATGCTGCCGCGGCCGCGCGCGCCCATGCGGCGGATCACCGGGTCGATCGCGTGCATGTAGCTGAGATACTTCGCCTGGATCGCCGCCAGCACGGCTGCCGCGTCGAGTTCGTCCGGCGGCGCACGGCGTGCGGCACCGGCGCAGTTGACCAGCACATCGATCCGGCCATGGTCGCGTTCGATGCGCTCCATCACCTGTTGCGCCGCCACGCTGTCCTTCAGGTCGGCCGGTTGCACCGTCATCGCCAGGCCGAGCGACTCGAGCTGCTGCTGCGCGGCGCGCAGGTTCGCCGGATCGCGCGAAACACCGACCACCTTCGCCCCTTCGCGTGCAAACGCGAGCGCACAGGCCAGGCCGATGCCCTTGCTGGCGCCGGTGACCACCACGACCCGGTCGAGCAATTCGAGATCCATGCCTGCCTCCGCGTGACTGATACCGGCGCATTGAACCATGTTCGCCGAAGGCTGCGGGATGACGGCGGTCAGCGACGATGGCCGAGTGGTCGCCGCCCCGGATGCGGGCGGTCGGCGACGGCTGCCGGGCTGTCGTCCAGCCATATAGGCCATCAGTCATGTTGCGAAATGGCATTTCGCCTATTGACGGTTCAAAGTTCAGTGTTATAGTTCACTACAACACCACCCAACGAGGTCACTAAGGAGGCCCGTCATGAAAGCGCAGAACCTGATCGCCAGCGTCGCCGCCGTCCTGTTTACCTTCGCCAGCCTGAGCGCCGTCAACTACAACGTCGACAGCCAGCCGGCTCCGGCCCGCAAGACCAGCACCATCCGTGTCATCGACCTGGCTCCGGTCCAGGTCCGCCCCAGCGCTGCCGAAATGCGCACCGCTGCCCTGCTGAACGACATCGGCACCGTGGGCATCGCCACGATCCCGGCCATCGGGCATCTGGACGGCGCCAGCAACACAGAGCAGTTCAGCCTGCTCGGGTCGCAGTTGGCCATGCCCTACTATTCGTTTGGCAACAAGTTCGGCCGCATCAGCAAGGAATAAAACATGACCATTACCTGGAACGACAGCGTCCCGATCTATCGCCAGCTGCAGCAACGCGTGGTGGCGATGATCCTGGACGGCGCCTTGAACGAGGGCGACCCGCTGCCGTCGGTACGCCAGGTGGCTGCGGACTACCAAATCAATCCGCTGACCGTGTCGAAGGCGTACCAGGAACTGGTCGACGAACAACTGGTGGAGAAACGGAGGGGTCTGGGCATGTTCGTCATCGAAGGCGCCCGCGAAGCGCTGCTGAAATCCGAACGCGAGCGGTTCCTGCGCGAAGAGTGGCCGGTGCTGTTTGCACGGCTGCAACGGCTGGGGCTGGATATCAAGACGCTGATGCGCGAAACCGGCACCGACAAGGAGGAGAAATCATGAGCGCGGTGATCACGGCCAGTGGCCTGACCAAGCGGTACAAGTCGGCGCTGGCACTGGACAACGCCAGCTTCCGGATCGAACCCGGCCGCATCGTCGGCCTGATCGGCCCCAACGGCGCCGGCAAGACCACCGCGCTGAAGGCGATCCTCGGCCTCACCGACTTCACCGGCGAGCTGAACGTGCTGGGCTTCGACCCGCGCAAGCAGCGCGACAAGCTGATGGGCGAGGTGTGCTTCATCGCCGACGTGGCCGTGCTGCCGCGCTGGATCAAGGTGCGCCAGGCGGTGGACTTCGTCGCCAACGTGCACCCGCGCTTCGATCGCGCCAAGTGCGAGGCGTTCCTGGCGCGCACCAAGCTGCAACCCGACCAGCGCGTGCGGCAGATGTCCAAGGGCATGATCGTGCAGTTGCACCTGGCGCTGGTCATGGCCATCGACGCCAAGCTGCTGATCCTGGACGAACCCACGCTGGGCCTGGACATCCTCTACCGCAAGCAGTTCTACCAGCACCTGCTGGAAGACTATTTCGACGAGAACAAGACGATCATCGTCACCACGCACCAGGTGGAGGAAGTCGAGCACATCCTCACCGACCTGATGTTCATCCGCGACGGCAGGATCGTGCTGGATGCCGACATGGACGCGGTCGGCGAACGCTTCATCGAGGTGATGGTCGGGGCCGACAGGGCCGATGCGGCCCGCGCACTGAAGCCGCTGGACGAGCGGCAGGTCTTCGGCAAGAGCATTTTTCTGTTTGACGGCGCGAACCGCGCGGTGCTGGAGCAGCTGGGCGAAACCCGCCGGCCCTCCATCAGCGACCTGTTCGTCGCCACCATGAAAGGAACCTACGCATGAAAACCCCCGCTTGGAAAACCATGTACTGGCTGGTGAAGCGCGAGTTCTGGGAACACCGGGGCGGCTTCTTCTGGGCGCCGATCATCACCGGCGGCGTGTTCCTGCTGCTGAACATCATGGGCATCATCGCCGCCGAGGTCGTCGGCGCCCGCCACGGCATCAACTTCGGCGCCAGCGGCGGCCTGCGGCGCGTCATCGCCGACATGGACGCCGGCGACCTGAGCCAGGTCGGGTTCGCCCTGGACGTGGCGATGTACTCGGCGATGGGCCTGCTGATCGTCGTACTGGGCTTCGTGGTGTTCTTCTATTGCCTCGGTGCGCTGTACGACGATCGTCGCGATCGCAGCATCCTGTTCTGGAAGTCGCTGCCGATCTCCGACACCAGCACGGTGCTGTCCAAGATCATCAGCGCCACGATGCTCGCACCGGTCGTCGCCGTGTTCACCGGCATCATCGTGGGCATGCTGCAACTGCTGATCCTGGCGGTCACGCTGTCTTTCCACGGCGTGAACGTATGGCAGCTGCTGGTGCTGGCTCATCCGTTCCGCGTCATGTTCAACCTGGTCGGCTATATCCCGCTGTATGTGCTGTGGGCGCTGCCCTCGGTGGGCTGGCTGCTGCTCTGCTCGGCCTGGGCACGCAACAAGCCCTTCCTATGGGCCGTGGCATTGCCGGTGGCCACCGGCCTGCTGGTCAGCTGGTTCGGCATCATGGGACTGTTCGACCTGCCGACCACCTGGTTCTGGAAGAACATCGTGCAGCGCGGCCTGTTCAGCGTATTCCCCGGCACCGGCAGCGTGTTCGGTCATCAGGGCAGCATCGCAGTCACCGGCAACCCGAACATGGACTTCATGGACCTGGGCAACACCTACCAGTTGCTGGCATCCGCCAACCTGTGGATCGGTGTGGTGGTCGGCCTGGGCCTGCTCGCCGGTGCGGTCTGGTTCCGCCGCTGGCGCGACGACAGCTGACTTCCGGTCGAATTCGAGATTAAGGAGAACACCCATGAAGCCCACCACGTTCAGCGCGCTCGCACTGGTCCTGCTGCTGCCGCTGGCCGCTTGCGGCCAGTCCGGGCAGGACACCACCCAATCGGGCGCCGCCAGCGACATGACCCAGGCCGCAAAGGAAGTTCGCGCGCAGACCTCTTCCTCGGTGATTGCCGCCGAAGTCCGCAAGGGTATCGAGCAGGCCAAGAAGGAACTGGTCACCCAGGACATCGACGTGGGCGGCATCCACATCGGCAACGGCCCGCGCCACCACGACGACTCCCGGCCCAAGGCAGTGATCACCCCGCATGGCGAGCTGGTGATCGCCGGCAAGCCGGTATCGGCCACGCCGGAACAACACACCATGCTGGTGGATTACCGCCAGCAGATCATCGGCATCGCCGAGGCCGGCATGGACATCGGCGCAAGCGGAGCGGACATCGGCGTCACGGCAGCAAAGCAGGCGATCTGGGGCGCGTTCACCGGCAAGAGCGACAAGGAGATCGAGGCCAGCCTCAAGCCGCAGACCGACCAGATCCAGGCCGCCGCCATGCAACTCTGCAAGCGCATGCCCGGCCTGCTGGCATCGCAGCAGAAACTGGCCGCGGCGCTGCCCGAATTCAAGCCCTACGCGACCATGCAGCAGAAGGACGTCGACGATTGCGGCAAGGACATGACGGACAAGGACGGCAAGAAAGGCTTCGCCGTGTTCTCCGACTGATCCGGGCGCCCAACGGTCGACAGAAATCCACGCGAGCCTCATGAGGTAGGAGCCCGCTCGCGGGCGATGCACTTCTCACGGGATTCGAAAGAGCATCGCCCGCGAGCGGGCTCCTACGCACCATCGGTCACAGGTCAGCCGTGGATGCCGCCGCGGGTCAAGGCCATCGGGTCGAGCAGCTTCTTCAATTCATCCTTCGACAGCCCGGTGGTTTCCAGCGCCACTTCCATGATCGGCCGATGCTGCTTGTATGCCAGCTTGGCGGTCGCCGCGCCCTTCTCGTAGCCGATCACCGGGTTCAGCGCGGTGACCAGGATCGGGTTCATCGCCAGCGCCTGATTTACCCGCGCCTTGTTGACCTTGAAGCCGGCGATGGATTTGTCGGCCAGCAGCACGCTGACGTTGGCCAGGATGCCGATCGACTGCAGCAGGTTGTGCGCGATCAGCGGCAGCATCACGTTGAGCTGGAAGTTGCCGGACTGGCCGGCGATGGTGATGGATGCGTCGTTGCCGATCACCTGCGCGGCGACCATCGCCACGGCCTCGGGAATCACCGGGTTGACCTTGCCCGGCATGATCGACGAACCCGGCTGCAGCGCCGGCAACTCGATCTCGCCGAGGCCGGCCAAGGGACCCGAGTTCATCCAGCGCAGGTCGTTGGCGATCTTCATCAGCGCCACCGCCAGCGTCTTCAACTGGCCGGACAGCTCCACCGCGGCATCCTGCGCAGCCATGCCCTCGAAATAGTTTTGCGCCGACTCGAACTTCACCCCGGTCAGCTTCTTCAGCTGTGCCGCCACCGCCGGGCCGAACTTCGGATCGGCATTGATGCCGGTGCCCACCGCGGTGCCGCCCTGCGGCAGCCGGCGCATGCGCTTCAAGGCATCCTCGATCCGCTCGATGGCCGAGCCGATCTGTGCCGCCCAGCCGGACAGCTCCTGCCCGAAGGTGATCGGCATCGCGTCCATCAGGTGGGTGCGGCCGGTCTTCGGCGTGTTCTTCAACTCACGTGCGCGCTTGTCGATGGTCTTCTTCAGGTGCTTCAGCGCCGGCAGCAACTGCTCGCTGACGGTCAGCGTGGCACTGACATGGATCGCGGTGGGGATCACGTCGTTCGAGCTCTGCCCGTAATTGACGTGATCGTTCGGATGCACCTTGGCGCCGCCTTGCACCGCCAGATGCGCGATCACCTCGTTCGCATTCATGTTGGTGCTGGTACCCGAGCCGGTCTGGAAGATGTCGATCGGGAACTGCGCGTCGTACTGGCCGCCCGCCACCGCCAGCGCCGCCTTGCGGATCGCCACCGCCTGGTTCTTTTTCAAATGGCCCATCGACAGATTGACCTCGGCCGCGGCGGCCTTGATCAGGCCCAGCGCGCGGATGAACGGGCGCGGCAGGTGCAGGCCGGAGATCGGGAAGTTGTCGATCGCACGCTGGGTCTGCGCGCCGTACAGCGCGTCGGCGGGGACTTTCAACTCGCCCATGCTGTCGTGTTCGATGCGGAAGCTGCTCATTGGGGAAATCCTTCGGGGAAGATTGTTGAATGATCGAGGCACCACCGGCTTTTCTTGAGCCGTTCTGGCTCAGCATCGCAGTGATTTTTAAAGCCGTTCGGGCTGAGCGTAGCGCCAAAGGCGCGAAGTCGAAGCCTCTCCGCGGCCCCTTCGACTTCCTCGCTCCTCAAAGCAGCGACCATCCCTGGTCGCTCCCCGCGTGCGCCGCTGCGCGGCTACGCTCAGGGCGAACAGGGAAAAACACTATAAGCCGCCCGGCACAGTCGCGCTGTCAATGTAAAATACCAGTTTGCCCCTTGCCGGAAACCCTCGATGTCCTCCCACGCCCTCACCGCCCTGTCGCCGCTGGACGGCCGCTATGCCAGCAAGGTCGAGGCGCTGCGCCCGATCTTCAGCGAGTTCGGCCTGATGCATCGCCGCGTGCAGGTGGAGATCGCATGGCTGCTCGCGCTGGCCGCCGATCCGCAAATCACTGAACTGCCGGCGTTCGGCGCGGACCAGGTCGCCACGCTGAAAGCCATCGCAGACCACTTCAGCGTGGCCGATGGCGAGCGGATCAAGGCGATCGAGGCCACCACCAACCACGACGTCAAGGCGGTCGAATACTTCATCAAGGAAAAGATCGGCGCCGACGCCAGCCTGGCGCAAGCGAAGGAGTTCGTGCACTTCGCCTGCACCAGCGAGGACATCAACAACCTGTCCTACGCACTGATGCTGCGCGACGCGCGCAGCCAGGTGCTGCTGCCGCAGTTGGACGCGGTGATCGCCAAGCTGCGCGAGATTGCGCACACGAACGCCGCGCTGCCGCTGCTGTCGCGCACGCATGGCCAGACCGCCTCGCCCAGCACGCTGGGCAAGGAAATCGCCAACGTGGTGGCACGGCTGGAACGCCAGCGCCGGCAGCTCGCCACGGTGGAAATCTCCGGCAAGATCAACGGCGCGGTGGGCAACTACAACGCCCATGCGATCACCTATCCGGAAATCGACTGGCGCGCGTTCTCGCAGCACTTCGTGGAAAGCCTCGGCCTCGACTTCAACGCCTACACCACCCAGATCGAGCCGCACGACGGCGTGGCCGAATACTGCGACGCGGTGCGCCGCGCCAACATCATCCTGATCGACCTGGCCCGCGACATCTGGGGCTACATCTCGCTGGGCTACTTCAAGCAGACGCTGAAGGCCGGCGAAGTCGGCTCCTCGACCATGCCGCACAAGGTCAACCCGATCGACTTCGAGAACGCCGAAGGCAACTTCGGCCTCGCCAACGCCCTGCTCGGCCACTTCGCCGAAAAGCTGCCGATCAGCCGCTGGCAACGCGACCTCACCGACTCCACCGTGCTGCGCGCACTGGGCACCGCGTTCGGCCACAGCCTGGTCGCGCTGGAATCGCTGAAGAAAGGCCTGGGCAAACTCAACGTCAACGCCGAACGCATCGCCGCCGACCTCGACAACAGCTGGGAAGTGCTGGCCGAAGCCGTGCAAACCGTGATGCGCCGCTATGGCCTGCCCGAGCCGTACGAACAGCTCAAGGCGCTAACCCGCGGGCATGGCATCACCAGGGATTCGATGCGCGAATTCATTGGTGGGCTCGATCTGCCGGCCGAGGCGAAGCAGCGCTTGCTGGAACTGACACCCGGCAGCTACATCGGCCTGGCCGTGGCGCTGGCGAAGGACGTCTGAGAGCGGTTGCCCGTCTGGCGCACTGCCGCCCCATGGGAAATCTCGAATAACCACGCTTCGAGCTCGTCATTCCAGCGAAAGCTGGAATCCAGTGCCTTTGCGTTTCAGTGGTTTGGAGTCACTGGATCCCAGCTTTCGCTGGGATGACGTTGCTCAGAAGGTTTTTCGAGGCCCCCCTGTGGCGAGGATGCGTGCATCAGCCGACCACATGGTTTATCCCAGCGCTTCCGAAGTGATATAGAGATAGCACCTCGACTCGTGGGATATGCGAAGGCCACCCTCGCCCCTTCGCACCGCAACAGTCATCCGGCAAATCCTTGTCCACTCAAAGGATTTGCTCGCTTGACGCATAGCTACCGAAAGCTGAACATCCGGTGCATATGCCCCGATTTGGGGGGCTAATGAGCGTCAGGCCATGGAGGAAACATGCTCGCAGTTGTAACGACAAAAATGCTGGGTGACGCTGGTGAGCACTACGCACTGAGTCAGTTCACATTTGCGGGGAAACCTGCTTCAAAGATGCCTGATGGTTGGACTGGCTATGATCTCGCCGTTGAGTCAGGTCATGGGCTTGTACGCGTTAGCGTCAAGACTCGCAGTGAAACCCCGAGCTGGAAAGCTGGTAGTTGGTTCATATTTGATGAGCGAACCGAGTGTGATTGGCTTGTTTTCTTGTTCTTGCCCATCAATGCTCCAGTTCGCGCATGGATTGTCCCTTTTGAGGTCGCACGGGAATTGGGTAACAAGCCCCTACCCACTCGTAAGGATCCGCACAATCGTGACGTTTCATTTGCCAAGCTCAACCGCGAGCCACTTTCTCATTACGAGAACAACTGGGACCTCAACCCATGTGACCACGAGGCCATGGCTTAATAATTCATTCAAGCCGAAATCGCTTCGGGGCTCGGCTTAATTCAAGCTCAAGGCAACAGAACAAGGGACACCGACATGAAAAAGCTTGCTCTACTTCTTACGCTACTTTTTATGGGTGTAACCAGCGTCAGTGCTTCAGACAAAAGCCCGAACGGCGTCTATCGCCCGACGCTCTCCACCAGCGCAAGGTCTTATCTCAAAAAATTTCCGTTAAACAAGGTAGCTGTCGACGAGATCCTCCAATACGTTGGCACACCTGACAAATCGCTTAGCGCTGCTAGCTCCGACTACCTTACATTCAATATCGAGCCAAAGAACGGCAATGGTGTCATCGAGTATACCTTCGTAATAAAAGATGGCGTTGTGGTCAATGTTACGTATCTAAACTCCGGCAACTTCTTTGGCGTCACGCAAAGAGAGTCGGCTATCAAGTTGCAAACACCATAATGATGTCCAGGATGAATGGCACTTACTTAAGTTCCATTCGTCCTGAGCGTAGGCCGAAGTCGAAGGACATACCAAAACGGGGTCAGGCTCACTTACTACGTGACGGAAGACCTGCGCCGAAAATGAACTCGGCTCTGTTCGCGAAAAGCTCACCCGCGCAACCTGTCCCATCTCATCAAACGCAAACAGCCGGCACCTCGCGATGCCGGCCGTTTGTATTTGAGCAACTACCGATCAGGCAACCGCTTTGATCAACCCTTCTTCCTGCATTGCCTTCTGCACGGCCGGCCGCTCCGCCACGTGCTTCTGGAAGGCCAGCAACGCCGGAAAGCCGGACAGATCCAGGTCGACGTGCTTGGCCCAGTTGGTGACGGTGAACAGGTAGGCGTCGGCCGCGGTGAAATGGTCGCCAAGCAGCCACGGCTGCTTTGCCAGCACGCCCTCGATCAACTGGTAGCGCTTGAGCAGGTACTCCTTGCGCTCGGCGCGGGTGGGCTCCGGCGTATCCGGCTTGAACAGCGGGCTGTAGGTCTTGTGGATCTCGGAGTTGATGTAGCCCAGCATTTCCTGCAGGCGGTAGCGCGCCAGCGTGCCGTTGGCGGGTGCCAGGCCGCTCTCGGGCTTGAGGTCGGCCAGGTACTGCACGATCGCCGGGCCTTCGGTCAGCAGTTCGCCGTTGTCCAGCGCCAGCGCCGGCACGTAGCCCTTCGGGTTGATCTGCCAGAAATCCGCGCCGCCCTCAGTACGCTTGGCCTTGCCGTCGACTTTTTCCAGTGGCAGCACGATGCCGGCTTCCAGCGCCACGATGTGCGGCGACAGCGAGCAGGCGCCCGGCGAGTAATAGAGCTTCATGCGTTTTCTCCGTGATGGGTATGTAGGGAAGAACTACCGCCGCAGCCACGCGGGGCGACTGCCTGCGCGCACCGCAACGATGCCGGCATGCTAGCCATCATGGTTACTGATGGATACCACCTAACCATCGGTTAGCGGAAAATGTAGTATCCGCCTGGTTACCGCACTCTCCCGAAGGAACCCCGATGGGCCTGCCCATACGCAAGAGCAAGGTCGCCGCGCCGCCGGCCTGCCCGCTCACCGAAAGCCTGGCGCTGCTGCGCGGCGCGTGGGCGCCGAACGTGGTGTGGTACCTGAGCGCCGAGCCGCGCCGCTTCGGCGAGTTGCGCCACGACATCCC
>LNAP01004738.1_pt1 | contig 12394 bp, 12 predicted proteins | sample 602601 | NCBI WGS metagenome assembly LNAP01 (sample SAMN02440304, study PRJNA202911) | soil metagenome | biome: Subtropical and temperate rainforests or woodlands; isolation source: soil samples (1 kg each in a 20% v/v slurry with milli Q water) were... ... | reverse complement strand
GGCACCGACTTGTTCGGCTGGGCGATCGCCGAAATCGCGCGCCTGCTGGGCTTGTCGCTGAGCGGCCATTCGGCGCTGATCAAGATCGTCTCGCTGATCGTCCATATCTATGTCGTCATCATCATCCTGCAATGCCGCCGCCCGGTCAGCGTCTGGCTGCACGCCAAACCGAAGCCCGATGGCAGCAAGCGGCGCGGTCCGGTCGCGGCCTTCCGCAACCAGGTGGCCTCGCTGTGGCATTTCATCGCCATCTTCCTGGTGATGGCGAGCTGGGTGGTCTGGGCGATCGATCCGCGCGACGGCTTTACGAAACTGATGCAGTTCTGCCTGGTGACCGCCGGCGTGGTGGCGGTGGCGCGGCTGCTCGCCATCGTGGTGCTGGGCGCCTTCGACCGCCTGTTCAAGGTCGATACCGATCTCGACAAGCGCTTTCCCGGGCTGAAGCAACGGGCCAATCGCTATTATCCGATGCTCCGCGGCACCATCACCGGGGCGATCGCGGTGCTGGCGGCGGTGGCGCTGCTGCAGGGCTGGGGTCTGGATTCCTTCGCCTGGTTCCATAGCACCGAGATCGGCGGCCGCCTGGTCTCGGCGGTGATCACCATCGCCATCTCGGCGATCGTCGCGGTGGCGGTGTGGGAAGGCGCCAATATCATCATGGATCGGCATATGGCGCGGCTGGATCACCTGGGCGATTACGCCCATGCGGCGCGGATGCGGACCTTGCTGCCGATCATCCGGACGGTGCTGCTGGTCGTCGTCTCGATCGTGGTCATCTTCACCTTCCTGAGCGAGATCGGCGTCAATATCGCGCCGCTGCTGGCCGGCGCCAGCATCATCGGCGTCGCGGTCGGTTTCGGTTCGCAGAAGCTGGTGCAGGATTTCATTACCGGCATCTTCCTGCTGCTGGAAAATGCCATGCAGGTCGGCGACACCATCACCGCCTCCGGCCTGTCGGGCACGGTGGAGAAGCTGTCGATCCGCACCATCCGCCTGCGGGCCGGTGACGGCGCGGTGCATATCATCCCGTTCAGTTCCGTCGGCACGGTCACCAATGTCAATCGCGGCATCGGTAATGCGGCGGTCAAGGTGACGGTGGCGGCCAAGGAAGACACCGACCGGGTCGGGCAGGTGCTGACGGAGATCGCGGCGAACATGCGCACCGATGACGATTTCAAATACATGATGCGCAGCGACCTGCAGCTCTGGGGCGTCGATGCGGTGGATGGCGGGACCCCCACCATCGTCGGCCAGATCGTCTGCACCGATGGCGGGCGCTGGGGCGTGCAGCGCGAATTCAATCGCCGCATGAAGAAGCGCTTCGACGAACTCGGCATCGAGATCGCCGCGCCGCTGCAGACCGTCATCCTGCGCCGGGAAGGCGGCAAACTGCAGGAAGTGGCAGTCGCGGAAAGCGAAGCCGAGACGATGGCCGCGCAAGAGAGCGACTCCGTTGCGCCGTTGCCGGTTAAAACCGAGCCGGGTAGAGCCGAGCCGGGCAAGGCAGCCAAGAAGCTCGATGGCGATAGTGACGACAGCCCGACCTCGGTGCGCCATTCGCCGCCGCCCAGCGCCTTGGGGCATACGGAATAGCGGGCGGCCTTGATATAGGGAATGAAGTCTCCCTATACTGGCCGCATGGCAAAGCTTGCATCATCACCCAGCGTCGCCAAAGGCCGTGGCCGTCCGCGCGAGTTCGACATGGCGGCGGCGCTGGACAAGGCCGTGCGTGTGTTTCGCGAGCGGGGCTATCATGCGGCCTCGATTGCCGATCTGACCGAGGCCATGGAGCTGGCTTCGGGCAGCGTCTACAAGGCCTTCAAAGATAAGCGGGCGATCTTCCTGGCCGCTTTCGACCATGAAGGGGCGAGACGGGGAGAAAAGCTTCGGCAGGCCATCGCCGCGGCCAAGACAGGTCGGGATCGCATCCGCGAAGCGCTGATCTTTTATGCCGACTCATCGCAGGGCGTGGAAGGCAAGCGGGGATGCCTGATCGTCGGCAGCGCTGCCGAACTGGCCACGTTCGACGCCGAGATTGCGCAGCGCGTGACGGCGGCACTGCACAGAAGTGAAACGCTGATGGCTGATCTGATCCGTCAGGGCCAGGCGGACGGTTCCATCCCGGCCGCCCTTGACAGCAAGGTAACGGCTCGTCTGATGCTGTGCCTGCTGCAAGGCATGCGCGTTATCGGAAAGACCGGCCGGCGCCGCGCGGACATGGCGGCGGTGGCCGATGCCGCGATGAAATTCCTCGTTTGAATTTTTTGCCGAATTAGGGAATAAATATTCCCTTTATCGTGTTATGTACCATATGTGCTGCTCTACGGTCCCGCTCCATCCGGTCGCCACCCGCGGGCCAGCGGTTTCTTGCTACAATCGTAACATCGTTTGCTTGCGCTGACATTCTTGGGAAACGCCGATATCATAGGGTTCGATATGATGGAAACAGCCAGACGCCTGCTAGACGATATCCGGGAATTGGCCCCCGGCATCGCCGCGCGCGCGGCGGAGATCGAGGCTGCGCGCCGGGTCCCGCTCGATCTGGTGGAGACGCTGAAATCGATCGGCGTCTTTCGCATCTTTGTCCCCCGCAGCCATGGCGGGCTGGAGTTCGATCTGCCGGCAGCGCTGGAAGTGATCAGCGCGCTGGGGCGGATCGACGGCTCGGTCGGCTGGACCGCGATGATCGGCAGTGCCTCGGCGCTCTTCGCCCCGCTTCTGCCGCGCGAGAGCTTCGACCTGATCTATGGGACTGGACCGGACACGATCATTGCCGGTTCCACCGTGCCGGTGGGGACGGCCGAAGCGGTGCCCGGCGGCTGGCGCGTCAACGGCCGGTGGCCCTTCGCCAGCGGCTGCCACCACGCCGACTGGATGTTCGGGGCCTGCGTCATGAGCGAGGCCGGGAAGCCGCTGCCCGGACCGGCCGATGCAGACGGGTCAACTGGTGCAAGCGGGCCAGCCGGTGAAAGCGGGCCACCGCTGGTCAAGTATTTCATGCTGCCGGCGCGCGACTGGCGAATCGAGGATAGCTGGTTCGTGTCCGGCCTGAAGGGCACGGGAAGCGACCATATCGCCGTCACGGACAAGGTGGTTCCGGCGACATATGCCTTCGATATCGTCAACGATGCGCCCTGCCTGCCGGGTCCGCTTTATCAGTCCATGCGGCAGCTCCTGCCGGTGACACATGGCGCCTTTGTGGTGGGTGTGGCCGAGGGTGCGGTGGATGATCTCATCCGGCTGGCCCAGACCGGCCGGCGGCAAACGCGAGCGGCGGCGGCGATGCGGGAGTCGGAAATCTTCCAGAGCGAGTTGGGCCGGGTGTCAGCCGACATACGGGCAGCGCGAGCCTTTCTCCAGGTTCAGATCGACGATCTCTGGCGCCATGCTTTGGCCGGCACGTTGAAGGACGAGGCGCTTTTCATCCAGGGTACGCAGGCCGCGATCTGGCTCGCCACCACCTGCAGCCGCGCCGCCGAAGCCTGCTTTATGCTGGGCGGCGGCAGTGCGATCTATGAGACCTCGCCGTTGCAACGGCGGTTGCGCGACCTTCAGGCCGCGGCACAACACGCCATCGCGCATCAGCGGCATTATGTCGGTGTGGGCAAGCTGCTGCTCGGCAATGCCGTCGGCTCGTAGATCGTCAGCGAGCGATGAGGGGTTGCGGATTCCCAGGCTTCTTCTTTGATCAACAAACGGAGACGACATGGATACGAAAACGCCGCCACCGCAAGCCGTCATCGTCAAGCCGGAGCAGGCATTGTCGATCCAGCCCTTCGGCCTCGACATGAAAGTGCTTCTCACCACCGAGGCCACCGGCGGCGCCATTTCGGTCCTGATGGCCAGCCATAAACCCGGTGAAGGCCCACCCGACCATGTCCATTTCAGCCAAGAAGAAATGTTCTTCGTCATCGAGGGTACCTACGAACTGACCCTCGGCGGCCAGACCTCGACGGCCGGCCCCGGCACCATCGTCTTCATCCCACGCCATGTGGTGCATCGCTTCAAGAATATCGGCGACACGACGGCGCGCATGCTCGACTGGACCCTGCCGGGCGGACAGGACCACTATTTCAAAACCATCTCGGAACTCGCCGCCGGCGGCGGCTTCACCGGCGAGAAGGCGATGGAGATCAGCAAGACGTTCGACACGAACTTTCCCGCCGCGCACTGACCGGCATCCAGATGGCTTCCCGGCAATTCGGCGGCCAGCCGGCAGCCGGACCGGTCATGCCGTCTCCGCCAAAGCGCGGGTGACGGTGTTGCGCAATTCGCTGGGCGAGAAAGGCTTGTAGAGAATCTGTCCGGCGCCGTGGGCCCGCGACAGCAGCAGGCCGATCGGCGCCGGCAGGTTGCCGGTGTTGCCGGAGATCGCCAAAATTCTGGTCTGCGGATGCTTTGCCACGAGATAGCGGATCACCGCGATGCCGTCGATGTCCGGCATGACGATATCGGTGATGGCGAGGTCATAATCCGTGCCGGCGATCCGGGCCAGCAGGTCGGCCCCGGCCAGTTCGACCGTGCAGTGATGGCCGTCTTCCTCCAGCACCTGCTTGATCATCGCGGCGACATCCACCTGGTCGTCGACAATGAGGATCTTCGCCATATGTGGGCCCCCACAGCGAGCAATTCTTTCCTATCTTGGCGCAATTAGGGGTTGTCGGGCAATATGGATAAGCGGGACAGCAATTTGCCGACGAGATCGGCCAAAGTTCGCCGTTCCGACTCGGCCAGCGAGGAGATCGCCTGTTCGACGACATGCAGCGGGTCGAGCGTCAGCAGGGCATCGCCCTCGGCCGTCAGGCGCATCAGCTTCACCCGCCGGTCCTGCTCGCTGGGTTCGAAGGCGAGGAGACGCTTCTTGACCAGGGTCGCCACCGTCTGCGAGGCGGAACCCTGCTGTACCGAATGGAAGGCGGCGAAAGCGGTGACGGTGCAGGCCGTGATATTCGCCCCGCCGACATAGCGCAGCAGACTCCATTGCGCCGGCGTCAGCCCCTCGGCATAGCCGCGCTGCTCCAGCCGCCGTGCCAGATGCAGGAGCAACTCCGCCACCGGCGACAGCGCTGCGCTGCCATTCGTGGCTTCGGGCCGTTGTTTGATCGAGACCTTGCGATCCATGCCAGCCCGCACCCCCAATCTTCTTGTCCAGTCTTCTTCAGACATTCTTAAGCTTGGACGATATATACGATACGTATGTATTCGCCGTCGAGCGAAAAGGCCGGGGGTTCGGGGCAACAATGACAATGGACAATCGCGATGCTGCCGCAGGTCGATAAGACGCCGGCCGATAAAGTGCTGGTCGACAAGGTACTGGTCGATAAGCTGCCGGGCGATAAGATGCCGCGCAATCTGCAGGCCATGTCGGATTACTGGCGCGGCCTGGCTAGCGGCGCGACGCCGGCGCGCGACCAGTTCGATCCGCGGGCGATCAAGCCCTTGCTGCCCTATGTCATGCTGGCGGAGCTGGAAAACCAGCCGTTCCGCGTCAAATACCGCCTGACCGGAACCGCGGTGGATGCGGCGACCGGCCTTTGCCTGACCGGCCGCTATCTCGACGAATTCGCCGCCGGCAAGACCGCCGATGCCGTCGAGCAGTTGCAGGATTGCTACAAGCAATGCAGCGAAACCGGCCAGCCAAGGCTGGGCCATTACAACTGGCTGAGCGTCGCCGGCTATCCCATCCATCTGTGGTTCGGGTTATTCCCCTTGAAGGTGGATGGCATCGTTCGGCAATGCCTGGCGATCGAGGATTACGGCAATCTGGGCGGCGCCGGCCGCCTGTCCCGCTGGAGCGGCGACGACTTCGACCAGCATGACAACCGCCGCCGCGGCGTGACCTGGGCCCGCTAAGCGACCGGAAGACGCGGCCGGACAGGGACGGGGCGGGCAGGGACGGGGCGGTCATAAGCTTCCATCCCGCAATCGACCTGCCGTGATTGACGGGCGACGCTATTCTCAATAACCTTTAACGGATTGCGCGGAAGCCAGGAATTTGGCTTCCTATACGCGTTTCGTGAGCGCGCATATCGACCTGGAAGTTAGCTGTTCTGACTTATATGTGCTTATATGTGAGCAATGGACACGCGCCGCATTCAGTCGCTGCCAATCGCCGCTGACGGCCCGGCTTTCGGGGCCGGCACCATGCCGCATGACGAGACGATGCTGCGGGCGATCCTGGAAGCCTTGCCGCAGGCAGTGTACACGACCGATGCCAGCGGCAAGATCACCTATTACAATGGCGCCGCGGCCGAGCTTTGGGGCGTGCGGCCCGAGCTTGGTAAAAGCGAATTCTGCGGCTCTTGGCGCCTCTATTGGCCCGATGGAACGCCCCTGCCGCACAACGAATGTCCCATGGCGATCGCCCTTCGGGACAGAAAGCCCAGCAAGGCGACGGAAGTCATCGCCGAACGGCCCGATGGGAAACGCACATCCTTTCTCGCCTATCCGTCCCCTTTGTTCGATGCCGAGGGCAATCTCACGGGCGCGGTCAACATGCTCGTTGAACTGGGCGACCGCAAGATTTCCGATGAGACCGAGCAACGTCTTGCGGCGGTCGTGGAATCTTCCGACGATGCCATTCTCACGAAGGACCTGAACGGCGTCATCACCAGTTGGAACAGGGGCGCACAGCAGCTTTTCGGTTATACCGCCGACGAAGCCATCGGCCAGCCGGTCCAGATGCTCATTCCCGTCGATCGCCATGATGAAGAACCGGGCATATTGGGGCGTATCCGGCGAGGCGAGCGCGTCGACCATTACGAGACGATCCGCCAGCGCAAGGACGGCAGCCCGGTGGCAATCTCTTTATCCGTCTCGCCCTTGCGAAACCGGCACGGCGTCGTCATCGGCGCCTCCAAGATTGCCCGCGACATCACGGAGCGCAAGCGCCTGGAAGAGCGGCAGAAGTTGCTTGTCCAGGAGATGAATCACCGGATCAAGAATCTATTTGCGCTCTCGACCAGCGTCGTCACCTTGAGCGCCCCCTTCGCCAGTACCGCAAATGAGCTGGCGGCTACCGTGCGTGCGCGGTTGATTTCGCTTTCCAGAGCCCATGATCTGACGCTTGCCGAGGCCTCACCAGGTGAGAGTCGAGCCGGGCAGTCGACGACGTTGCATGCCTTGATCAGCACGATCGTCTCGCCCTTTGATGATCGGGTCGGTGAGGAAAAACAGCGCGTCTCCATAACCGGCATCGATCTTCCGATCAGCGGCGGCTCGATCACCAGCATCGCGCTGCTGTTGCATGAATTCGCAACGAATGCCGCCAAATATGGCGCGCTGTCCGTCAGCGAGGGGCGCATCGATATCGCCTGCATCAAGGAACTGGATCGTCTCATCATCACCTGGCAAGAGCAAGGCGGCCCACCGATCGGCAGCGACCTTCGGGTTGAAGGTTTCGGAACGCGCCTCGCTCAATTGACGGTGCGGGGTCAACTCGGTGGGGAAATCTCGCGGGAGTGGCGACCGGAGGGGCTTGCGATACGCCTGTCGGTACTTCTGGACCGCCTCAGTCCGAAGGAAGCGTAACGAGGGAAGCGTGATTGGGCGCGCGCGGTCCTTGGAAGCGCAACCTGCGCAGCTCAGTGAATAAGTCGCCGGATGGTCTCGAGCAATTCGTCAAGGTCATAGGGCTTTGCCAGGAAGTCGAAGGGGATTTGCCGGGTGGACGATCCCCAATAACCCGAGGTCAGCAAAATCGGCAATTCAGGCGCCATCCGGCGCAAATGCAGGGCAAGATCGACGCCATTGCGATTGCCGGGCATTTGAATGTCGCTGAAGACGAGATCCACTTTCTCCCTGGCCAGGACATCGACGGCTTCATCCGCGGTAACCACCATCAGCACGCGGTAGCCTTCGTCCAGCAAAGCGTCATGCGCCATCATCGCCAGGAGGATCTCGTCCTCAACGAGAAGAATGGTGGCTTTCGCCTGCGAAGCTCTTGTTTCTACCCTCGTTTCAACCACGGCGGCCTCAGGCATTCTGTCATCCGTTTGGGCGTTTGCGATAAACTTGCAGCCATTCAACGCCCCATATTGCTATCTGTTCCGGCTGCGGTCACGGTATGGGGCATTTATTTATCGCAGGGAGAGGGCGGTGCCAGGTCGAAAGGTCGCGATGTATATTGCATGGAGCCGTCCGGATGAGACTTCCGCACCGCTCGGTATCCTGGAAAACCGCTTCCCGGCACTCTTCGAATCGCGGCGGATGCTGTGGCCGAGATACGCGCAATTCGCCGATCCAAACAGGTTCGAGCAAGGGATCGCGGGTTTTCTCGACCATATACTCCTGGCAAATTTCGACACCTTCGCCGAACTGGTTCGATCCTGGACCGGACATGCCGTCCGCAACGCCCAGCGCAGAACCGAGGTCGCCCAAATCCCGCTGGATGACGCGTTCCTGGCGGATGTCGATACGCTGATCGTCATCAGTTTCGATTCCAAACGGACGGAGCAGCGGGCCAGCCCGGCGGAAATCGCGACCATCCGGTCGTTCCTCGACAATCCCGATCACAGCCTCTTCGTGTGCCCGCACCATAATGTCGGCGAGGTGGAGGATCTGTCCGAGGATCAGCGGCTGCCGCGACAGGAGGCCGAATTCCATCATCACGGCGATCCCACCATTCCGCCGCAGCAGCGGTTCGGCGGCTTCGGCCTGTCGCTTCTGGAAGGGCTCGACCTGCCGATCAGAAACCGCTTCGGCCTGCGGCCGGCGAAACAATCCGACGGTTCGCCGGCGCGGCTCGACATCGATGTCTCGCTCGACAGGTTCGGGCTTTTGGACGGCGTCACGACATTCAACCTGCATCCGCATCTGCCGCATTTCGAGATGCTGGGCGCCAGCCCATCGCGGCTCGACGTGCTGGCCCGCCAGCCCATCGACCTCAGCGCACCGGCCCATCCCTTCGTACAGCAGGGAAGGCAGGATTTCGATGCCTTGCTGCAGGCCAGGCCGGAAGTCTTCGCCGGCCGGCTGCTGGTCTGCGATGCGACCGTCTGGAGTTCCCTGGCCGGTGGCTTCGACAGCCTGCAAAGGTTCTGGCGGAACATCGTTCAACTGCCGCGGCGATGACGGCGGAGCGGTGGCGGCCGGCCCGGCGACAGCTCGATGGAACCAATGCGGCCCCCTAGGCGTTTTCCTGATATCCCCTCCCTCCAATCATCCTGGAGACTCCCATGCAAGAAGTGGATACCGCACACGGCACCCTTGGAGAGGCGGCCATCTGGGACGAGCGGCAGCAGCATTTTCTTGTGCCTCTGCATGGCAACAAGACCTTCGGCGCTCTTGTCATCCTGAAGAATGCGCCTTTGCCGCTGGCGCATCTGGAGACCCATGAGCACCAACGCAGCACGCCGCTCGGCCCCGAATTGCATCAGCGCCTGGAAGCCGAGGTCAATGCAGCGATCGGACGCGGTGCGCATCAGGTTGCGACGGGGCTGAGCCTGCTCACCCGTGACGAGGTGAGGGCGCTTTAGGCCGCGGATTTTCCCGCGCCTTCATCACCGAGATCCCGCGATTGCCAGGCCTATTCTTGCCGTTGCCACAAGAAACCTTGCGCGAATTTGGGTATTCTTGCCGAAAGGAAGCTACTTTACATTGGCGGCATTCGATAGCAGCCGATTGGAGTTCTTCCCGATGCAATCCCTGAAAAATCAACGCTTTCTTGTCCTTGGCGGCAGCTCCGGGATCGGTCTTGCCACGGCCGTTCAGGCCGCGGCGGCGGGTGCCGCGGTGACCATCGCGTCGCGCTCGCAGGAGAAGCTGGATGCGGCGCTGAAACGGATCGGCGGCGAGGCACGCGCCATGGTGCTCGATACCGGTGACGAGGCGGCGGTCGAGCGGTTCTTCGCCGATCAGCCGGCCTGGGATCATATCGTTGTCTCGGCGTCGCAAACGAAGACCGGTCCGATCCGGGGGCTCAGCCTCGCCGAGGCCAAGGCCTCGATGGAGAGCAAGTTCTGGGGCAGCTATCGCGTCGCCCGCGCAGCGAAGATCAACACCGCCGGCACGCTGACCTTCATCTCGGGCTATCTGAGCGTCCGGCCCTCGGCCACGTCGGTTCTGCAGGGTGCCATCAATGCCGCGCTGGAAGCGCTGGCGCGCGGGCTTGCGCTGGAACTGGCGCCGGTGCGGGTCAATGCCGTGTCGCCCGGCCTGATCGACACGCCGTTGTGGTCCGGCATGGCGGAAGATAAGCGCGCGGCGCTGTATGCCGGCGCCAAGGAACGTTTGCCGGTGCGCCGGATCGGCCAGCCGGAGGATATCGCCAATGCGGTGATGTTCCTGGTGACGACACCTTTCACCACCGGCTCGACCGTGCGGGTCGATGGCGGCGGCGCCATCGCCTGAGTACCTATTGCCTAAGTGCCCATTGCCTGGGCGCGCGCCGAATGATCGCAGAGGAGAAACTGACATGACGACCAAGACGACAGCGCGGGTGGCGCTGGTCGCCGGCGCCGGCGGTATCATCGGCCATGCCGTCGCCCATGAATTGCAGCATGGGGGCTGGAAAGTGCGCGGCCTCGCGCGGCGTGCGGTCGACGGCATGACCTCGATCGCCGCCGATCTGACCGATGCCAAGTCGACCGCCGCCGCTTTGGCGCAGCAGGCGGCCGATACGACGCATCTTTTCTATGCAGCACTCAGCCCCGATCCCGATCTGGCGGTGGAGGCGGAGCGCAACGGGCGCATGCTCGGCAATCTGCTCGACGGGCTGGAAGCGGCCGGCGCGCCGCTGGAACGGGTGGTGATCTATCAGGGCTTCAAGATCTACGGCATCCATCTCGGCGCCAAGGTGCGCACCCCGGCGCGCGAGAGCGATCCGGCGCATATGCCGCCCAATATCTATCTCGCCCAGGAGGCACAGCTCAAAAAACGCGCCGAGAAGAGCAAATGGGATTACGTGGCGCTGCGGCCCGATGTGGTGGTCGGCGATATCCACGGCAATCCGATGAACATCGCGCTGGTGGTGGGCGCCTTCGCCGAATTGTCGCGTGCGCTGGGCCTGCCGATGCGCTTTCCCGGCACCGACAAGGCCTATGGCCAGCTGGTGCAGTTCACCGATGCCGGGCTGCTGGCGCGCGCCAGCCTCTGGGCGGCGCTGAGCGAGCAAGCCGGCGGCGAGGCCTTCAACATCACCAATGGCGATGTCTTCCGCTGGGAACGGATGTGGGAAGACGCGGCGCGGCATCTCGGCCTTGAGGTTGCCGGACCGGTGCCGCTGACCTTGTCGCGTCACATGGCGGATAAGGGACCGCTGTGGCGCGAGATCGCCGCCAGGCACAATCTGGCCGAGCCGGATATCGGCAAGCTGGTCGGCTGGGGCTTCGGCGATTTCATCTTCCATACCGAGACCGACGTGATCTCGGACGTCAACAAGATCCACCGCTTCGGCTTCACCGAACGGATGGACTCCACGGCCTCGCTGATCGGCGCCCTGGACAGCTTCAAGCGCCAGCGCATATTGCCCTAGTCGGCTTTATTTGGGCGGCGGCTTTATTTGGCCGGTGGCAGTGGCAGGCGAAAAAGCTGCACCGGCCAGTCGACCGACGATGCGCCGCCATTGAACAGACCGACGCGGTCCAGTTGGGGCACCGGCAGCCAGATCGTGCGATCGGCATCGATGAAGGGCGCATCCACCCAATGCAGCCGCTTGTCGGTGATGATGGTGGTGATCTTGCCGGCGGCGCTGCGCCGTTTCAGCGAATCCGTCGCGAGATCGCTGAAATAGAGATCGCCATTGGCATCGAGAGCGGTGCCGCCGGTCGGCGGCAGATCGGCCCAGGCTTCGACCTTGGTGGCGAGCTGTTTCGGCGTGACGGCGGCGTCGTTGAGCCAGCGTGTCGCGATGCGCGACCAGGGCCCCGAGAGCGGCCCGAAATAGAGCCACTTGCCGTCATTGGAAACTTCCATCGGATCGCTGTTGATGCGTAACGGCTTGCCATCGGGGCCTTGCAGCGTCTTGCCGCCCAGGATCACGGGCCGGTTGGCCGGGGCGGTGGTCGATGGATCCTTGTCGAGCACGCGGCGCAGGCGGTTGCGCTTCATGTCGAAAACGATGAGGCCGGGCCGGCCGGCATCGGTGAGATAGGCGAAGGTGCCGTTGAAGCGGATATCGTCCACATAGCTGCCGGGCAGGACGACATCCGAGCCGAGCGGCACGACGCGTTTGACGCGATTGCTGGCGAGATCGATCTGTACCAGCTTGGCGGCGCCCGGCAGCGGGTCGCTGCCGAAATTGGGCGTGCCGGTATCGACGACCCAGAGCGCGCCTTTGCCGTCGAGATGGATGGAGTTAACGTTGACGAAGGCCTTGGCGGTGGGGGCGCCGATCTCCCAACCGTTCCAGGCCGCGTCGGGATAAGGCTGTGGCTTTTTTTTTTTTTCGTCTGCC
>LNAP01006761.1_pt2 | contig 12397 bp, 11 predicted proteins | sample 602601 | NCBI WGS metagenome assembly LNAP01 (sample SAMN02440304, study PRJNA202911) | soil metagenome | biome: Subtropical and temperate rainforests or woodlands; isolation source: soil samples (1 kg each in a 20% v/v slurry with milli Q water) were... ... | reverse complement strand
GTCGGTTCAAATCCGGCTCCCGCAACCAAACATCAAAAAAGGCTACTCGAAAGAGTGGCCTTTTTTGTATCTGTTGAAAAAGTCCTTTCGCAACAATGATCTGTCACTGTGCAGTGAGCCGTTCGGGATCGCCGGACTGTGAGTTCAGTCCAGGCTGAACCGCAGACAGAACCCTCTACGACTGATAACGCGCCATCGCCGGCATCCGGTGAGAGGCGTTAATATTTGTGATTATTTTTTTCCACAGGGATTGGTAACTTGGCTGGATACCTCCATCCTGTCGCGCACAATCCAAGAGGTGATTGATGCGCGCCAACTCGTCTGATTCACAAGACACCGTCACAGCGACACAACCGATCAAAGCCGAACGTTTACGCTTGCTTGATCGAATCAGCAAATACCGTCAGCCCATCGGGCTGGCAGTCACTTTGCTCTTGTTCGCCATCGCGCTGATTGCCTGTCGTCACCTGCTGAGCGAACTCGATCTGTACGCGCTGCACGACTCGATTCTGGAAGTGCCGAAACCGGCCTTGCTGGGCGCGCTCGGCGCGACGGTTATCGGTTTCATCATTCTGCTGGGTTACGAATGGTCGGCCAGCCGTTATGCCGGCGTGACGCTGGCGCCGCGAATACTGGCATTGGGCGGCTTCACCGCATTTGCCATTGGCAATGCCATCGGCCTGTCGCTGCTGTCAGGCGGCTCGGTTCGCTACCGTTTATATGCACGGCATGGTGTGGGGGCTTCGGAAGTCGCGCACATGACCTTGTTTGCCAGCCTCTCGCTCGGCTGCGCCCTGCCGCCCCTGGCCGCCCTCGCCACCCTCAGCAACCTGCCCGCCGCCTCCGTGGCCCTGGGTTTCTCCGAGACGTTGCTGGGTGCGATTGCAGTGGCCGTGCTGCTGCTCTCAACAGTACTGGCCATCGGCATCTATCGCCGTCGCTTGCCGGAACAGCCTTATCCCGACAACCTGCTGGTCAAGGTCGGTCGCCGCACCTTGCGCCTGCCGGGTCGTCGCCTGACGTTCCTGCAATTGGTCATCACCGCTCTGGACGTGGCCGCCGCCGCGACCGTGCTTTATCTGTTGCTGCCGGAAGCACCGCCCTTTGGTGCCTTCCTGCTGGTCTATCTATTGGCCCTGGCCGCTGGCGTGCTCAGCCATGTACCGGGTGGTGTCGGGGTGTTCGAAGCGATTTTGTTGGCCGCCTTCGCCGACAAGCTCGGCGCCGCGCCACTGGCTGCTGCGCTGCTGCTCTACCGCCTGATCTACGTGGTGTTGCCGCTGCTGGTGGCTTGCGTACTGCTGCTGGTCAATGAAGGTCAGCGCCTGTTTCAGACTCGCCAGTCCCTGCGTGCCGCATCAGGCCTGGCCGCGCCGATTCTGGCGGTGCTGGTGTTTTTGTCCGGCGTTGTGCTGCTGTTTTCCGGCGTGACGCCGGAGATCGATACCCGCCTTGAACACATCGGTTTTCTGATTCCGCATCGCTTGGTCGACGCCTCGCACTTCGGCGCCAGCCTGGTGGGCGTGCTTTGCCTGCTGCTGGCTCAAGGGCTGCGTCGCCGCCTGTCAGCCGCATGGATGCTGACCACCATTCTGTTGTTGGTCGGCGCCCTGCTCTCTCTGCTTAAAGGGTTCGACTGGGAAGAGGCTTGCCTGATGACCCTGACCGCGAGTTTGCTGGGGGTTTTCCGGCGCTCGTTCTATCGCCCCAGTCGCCTGACCGAAGTGCCGTTTTCGCCGCTGTACCTGGTGGCCAGCCTCTGCGTACTCGGCGCATCGATCTGGTTGCTGCTGTTCGCCTATCAGGACGTTCCCTACAGCCATCAACTCTGGTGGCAGTTCACCCTCGACGCCGATGCCCCGCGTGGCTTGCGCTCGTTGCTTGGCGCCGCGGTCCTGCTGGTGGTGGTGTCCCTGACCTGGCTGCTGCGCACCGCGCGCCCGGTGATCCATCTGCCAACGCCCGATGAACTGGACCGCGCGGTAAAGATTCTCATGGCCTCAGCCCAACCGGATGGCGGCCTGGCCCTGACCGGTGACAAGGCGCTGCTGTTTCACCCCAACGACGAGGCGTTTCTGATGTACGCCCGCCGTGGCCGCAGCCTGGTGGCGTTGTATGACCCGATCGGCCCGACCCAGCAACGGGCGGAAATGATCTGGCAGTTCCGCGACCTGTGCGATATCCACCACGCCCGCCCCGTGTTCTATCAAGTGCGCGCCGAGAACCTGCCGTATTACATGGACATCGGCCTGACCGCGATCAAGCTCGGCGAAGAAGCCCGGGTCGATCTGCACCGCTTTGATCTCGAAGCCAAGGGCAAAGAGATGAAGGACCTGCGCTACACCTGGAACCGCGGCACCCGTGACGGTCTGTCGCTGGAGATCCATGAGCCGGGGCAAGCGCCGATGGATGAGCTCAAGGCTATTTCGGACGCCTGGCTGACCGGCAAGAACGTGCGCGAGAAAGGCTTCTCGCTCGGGCGTTTCAGTGATGACTACCTCAAACACTTCCGTGTCGCGGTGATTCGTTTCGAAGGGCGCCCGGTGGCGTTCGCCAACCTGCTCGAGACCTACGGCCATGATCTGGCCAGCCTCGACCTGATGCGCGCGCACCCAAGCTGACCATGGAGTTCATGATGGTCGGCCTGATTCAACATTATAAAAATCATGGATACGCGCGCTTCAGCCTGGGCATGGTGCCGTTGTCGGGGTTACAACCCCGGCGCGGCGCACCACTGACCCAGCGCCTGGGCTCGATGGTATTCCGCCGTGGTGAGCAGCTGTACAACTTCCAAGGTTTGCGCCGCTTCAAAGACAAGTTCCAGCCCGACTGGGAACCCCGTTATATGGCCGTGCCTGCCGGACTCGATCCGCTGGTAGCCCTGGCCGACACTGCCGCCCTGATTGCGGGCGGCTTGACTGGATTGGTGAAACGCTGATGATTCAACGCTCCCTGCGGTACGTACTGGCCACACTGGTAGTGTTGGCCCTGATGGTCGGTGGCGGTTACTGGTACCTGAAACGCCCGGCGCCAGAACCGACCCTCGAACTGCTGGCGCCGGCCGATGGCGCCGCGATGACCCGCGTCATCCCCGGCAACACGCCGCGCGCCCAGGTGCTGGTGGCGGTCAATGAAGAGCAGAAGCTCAGCGACAAACAATTGCTGACCCTGAGCCGCAGCGGCTCGGCGCAGATCGTCCAGGTGATCCTGCCCAAGGACTGCATCCAGCAAGGTCGCGCCTTGCAAGCAGGTCTCAAGCAACTCAAAGGCCCGGCAACCCTGGTCAGCGGCATCGGCCCTGGCGCCGTGCTAGCGTGGCGCTGGCTGGCCGAGCAGAAGGACGACAAGGCCCAGGCCATATCGGTTGACCTGGCGCTGGAAAAACCCGGATGCACGCACCTGCTGCCAAAAACCGCCGCCCACGGCCACTGGCTGGTGGCCTGGAACGATAACCCGGACGACACCAGCGCCGGCTTCGTGCGCGACCAACCCAACGCCGAAACCAGCATCAGCGACTACGACATCAACCTGCCGCAAGTGCTGAACAACGAACTGCGCAAAATCCTCGTCGGCGGCGATAAAGCCGCCGGTGGCCTGCAGATCCCGGTGGTCGAAGTCCCGGCCGGTCAAGCCAAGGACACCGTCACCCTGTTTCTTTCCGGCGACGGCGGCTGGCGCGACCTGGACCGTGATGTAGCCGGCGAAATGGCCAAGATCGGCTACCCGGTGGTCGGCATCGACACCCTGCGCTACTACTGGCAACACAAAAGCCCGGAACAAAGCGCGCTGGACCTGACCGAACTGATGCAGCACTACCGGCAGAAATGGGGCACCAAGCGCTTCATCCTGACCGGTTACTCGTTCGGCGCCGACGTACTGCCCGCCATCTACAACCGCCTGCCGGAAGCCGAACAGCAGCGCGTCGACGCAATCATCCTGCTGGCCTTCGCCCGCACCGGCAGCTTCGAAATCGAAGTCGAAGGCTGGCTCGGCAACGCCGGCAAAGAAGCCGCCACCGGCCCGGAAATGGCCAAGTTGCCCGCCGCAAAAGTGGTGTGCATCTACGGTGAAGAAGAAGTCGACGAGAGCGGCTGCACCGACAAGACCGCCGTGGGCGAAGCGATGAAACTGCCTGGCGGCCATCACTTCGACGAGAACTACCCGGCTTTGGCACAGCGGTTGGTGGATGCTATCGAGAAGCGTCAAGCGAAGGAGACGGCGGCTCAGGAGTGAGCTGAGCCGCGCTCACAAAAAAGCCCCCGCTGCCTTATGGTTGCGGGGGCTTTTCATATTTACCTGCTCAACTACACACCATAGATCCCTGTGGGAGCGGGCTTGCCCGCGATAGCGGTATGTCTGTCACATCAATATCGGATCTGCCGCCGCCATCGCGGGCAAGCCCGCTCCCACAGGATCTGCGCTGCACTCAGATAAATGGCTACAAAGAAGCCCACGCTGCCGCAAGGCGGCAGGGCTTTTTAATTAGAGACGGCGCTCTGCCGCGTCGTAAACCTCTTCATCACGCCGCGCACCGACGGCGACGATCAAAACCTGGATCGCCTGTCCATCGACTCGATAAACAATACGCGTGTCACCTGTGCGGATCCGTCTGCAACCTGCAAGACTGGCTCTTAGGGGCTTACCGCTCTTGTCCGGCTCGCCGTTGATAATCCGCTCTTCGATAACATCAAGAATGCGATTCGCCGCCACAGCTCCCAGCAGATCCAGATCCTTCTGAACCTGCGGATGATAGATAACGCCCCAAACCATCCACAGCTCCTTTAGTCTTTCCTGGCGTACCGCGCCCGCATATCGTCGTGGCTGACGGCCTTGGCCTGATCAAAACCTATCAATCGTTCCCGAGCCGCTGCTTCAACCCGAAGGTCCTCAAGCTCGTCGAGCATTTCCTGATACGCATCGACATTGATAATGACCGCTGCCGGCTGATTGTCTTTGAAAATGACCAGCCGCTCAGTGGCTCGGCTGGAAATCTCTTTTAGCCTCGCGCTGAACCCCCTGACCATTGCCGTCACCGAAATCGCTTGGTCAGCACGCTCCAGTAATGCCGTCATACTCACCTCTCTACACACTCATGCAAATTTGAACACACAGTTCTACGCAGAGTATCGCGTCGAATTCCACATACAGCAAGCTGCAAAAAACGCGAATCTACCAACCTGCGTTTTTCCATGTCTACAAAAAATGAGCCGAACGACTTGTGAATTCTTTCGCCACGTTTAGTTTCGTTTACTTAAGGTTTCGCAATATCAGATGACGTCCGCAGACCTTGTAGGCAAACTCCGAATCGTCCTTTTTGGGCACTTTGCCGCCTTGTTGCGTTTTTCTTCGACGGGATACTCTCCGGACGTCGCTGACCATTCAGCGATCGGGCTTGGAAACCCGTCGAGTTAATTGCAACAGCGCCCCCCATCAGTACGGCAGCGGTTTTTACAGCTGCGATCCTGTTATGGCGGCTGTGCGTGGGACGCCTTCGGGCGTGCCGGTTCCTTAGCTCCCGGTTTTCCAACCTGCGCACAGCTGCCACCCATTCGCTTGGAAACGAACGTGGCCGCTCCCTCGGGTTAAGGAGTTAGACATGAGCAAAACAGATTCGCCCGCCCCCTCAGAACTGAAAACCATCGGCTTCACGCCACTCATCTACTGCTCCGATCAGGCGTTGTTCAACGTCCGCGCCGGTGTCCCCATCGTTGATGCCTTGTCGCAAGCCTCCGACCTGCTGTTCCTCGCCAAATCGTTTGCCGAGGATGCGGCCTACATAAAAGACACCGACCGCCACGCCTAGGCCGCGCATTATTTGACGGCTATGTCCAAGGCCGTGATTGATGATGTGGTGAAGGTACTGACCCCGCGACCTGCCCGGACGAAGGCTGAATCTGAAGAAGAGCTGCCTGGAAGCCAGTAAAGGCTCAAATCCCCTGTGGGAGCGGGCTTGCCCGCGATGACGGTGGCAGATCCGGCATTGATGTGACAGACATACAGCTATCGCGGGCAAGCCCGCTCCCACAGGGATTTTCGTAGGTTCGGATCAAGTGCCAGACACAAAAAAGCCCCCGCTACCTTCCTGGCAACGGGGGCTTTTTCATGTGGCTTACATCTCGACTTGCGTACCCAACTCAATCACCCGGTTCAACGGCAAATTGAAGAACCGCAAATTGCCATTGGCATTCTTCAACATGAAGGCGAACAACGCCTCGCGCCAACGGGCCATGCCTTCGAGTTTGGAGGCGATGACTGTCTCGCGGCTGAGGAAGTAGGTAGTGCGCATCGGGCTGAAATTCAGGTCATCCAGATGGCACAGCTTCAAGGCCTCAGGCACGTCCGGCTCGTCGGTGAAGCCGAAGTGCAGGATCACCCGGAAGAACCCTTCGCCGTAGGAATCGACCGCGAAACGCCGTTGCGGCGGGACACGCGGGATGTCTTCGTACACCACTGTCAGCAACACTACTTGCTCGTGCAGCACCTGGTTATGCAGCAGGTTGTGCAACAGTGCGTGAGGCACGGCGTCCGGGCGGGCGGAGAGGAACACCGCCGTGCCCTGGACCCGATGCGGCGGTTGCACGCGGATACTGCTGATGAAAATCGGCAGCGGCAACCCGCCCTCGTCCATTCGCTCCACCAGCAGTTGCTTGCCGCGTTTCCAAGTGGTCATCAACACGAACAGTACGATACCGGCAATCACCGGGAACGCACCGCCCTGAATGATTTTCGGCACGTTGGCGGCGAAGTACAGACCGTCTACCAACAGGAAACCCAGCAACACCGGAACAGCGAGGATCGGTGGCCACTTCCACAGCAGCAGCATCACCGCCGACACCAGGATGGTGGTCATCAGCATTGTGCCCGTCACCGCCACGCCGTAGGCCGAAGCCAACGCGCCGGAGGACTCGAAGCCCAGCACCAGCAGGATCACGCCAACCATTAGCGCCCAGTTCACCGCGCCAATATAGATCTGGCCTTGCTCGGCACTGGACGTGTGCTGGATGTGCATGCGCGGAATGTAGCCGAGCTGGATCGCCTGACGAGTCAGGGAGAACGCACCAGAAATCACCGCCTGAGAGGCGATTACCGTGGCCAGGGTCGACAACCCCACCAAAGGAATCAGCGCCCAGCTTGGTGCCAACAAGTAGAACGGGTTACGGGCAGCTTCCGGATCACCGAGCAGCAACGCGCCCTGACCGAAGTAGTTCAGCACCAGGGCCGGCAGCACCAGAATGAACCAGGCCCGGGCGATCGGCTTGCGGCCGAAGTGTCCCATGTCGGCGTACAACGCCTCGGCACCGGTCAAGGCCAGCACCACGGCGCCAAGAATCGCGATCCCCATGCCCGGGTGGACCATGAAGAAGCGTACGCCCCACACCGGATTCATCGCCTGCAACACTTCCGGATGCTGACTGATGCCATACACGCCCAGCGCGCCCAGCACCAGAAACCAGGTGACCATGATTGGCCCGAACAGAATGCCGATCCGCGCCGTACCGTGACGCTGAATCAGGAACAATGCCACCAGCACGATCAACGACAGCGGCACCACCCAATGGTCGATGCCCTCGAATGCCAGCCCAAGGCCTTCAATCGCCGAGAGAACGGAAATCGCCGGGGTGATCATGCTGTCGCCATAGAACAGCGCCGCGCCGATCAGCCCGCAGACCACCAGCAAGGTACGCAACTTCGCATGCCCCGCCGCTGCCCGTCGCGCCAGCGCGGTCAAGGCCATGATCCCGCCCTCGCCCTGGTTGTCGGCACGCAGCACAAACATCATGTATTTGATGGAGACGACCCAGATCAGCGACCAGAAGATCAGCGCCAGAATGCCCAGCACGCCGTCATGGTTGACCGGCACGCCATAGCCACCGGAAAACACTTCTTTGAGGGTGTACAGCGGGCTCGTGCCGATATCGCCATAAACCACCCCGACTGCTGCGACCAGCATGCCGATCGGCTTCGCCGCCGAATGCTCGCTGACCGCCACCTGACTACTTGCCTGCCCCATCCAAAAACTCCTACTGCTCAGACTCGGACTTCTTATACTTTGTGGCGCAGCATGCGCTGTTTTACGTGTTGTTACAGACGTTTTATTGACTGTAGAAAATCGGTAAAGCGTAAAGGCGCGAAGCATAGCGCAGCACTCGTCGCATTTCCCTGCATAAAGCTGGTCAAGTGCGCCTCTCATCGCTAGAATTGCGCACTTTTTGACCAGAGACGCAACATAGCGTCCGTCTGTCGCCTTGCCGACTTCGGCTGGAGGCGTCCCAAATACCGAGGTTAGACATGTCCACCACTCCTGCGCCGGCCAATCCAAAGGTTGGCTTCGTATCCCTGGGTTGCCCGAAAGCACTGGTCGACTCCGAGCGCATCCTTACCCAGCTGCGCATGGAAGGCTATGACGTTGTGTCCACCTATCAGGACGCCGACGTCGTGGTGGTCAACACCTGCGGCTTCATCGACTCGGCCAAGGCAGAGTCTTTGGAAGTGATCGGCGAAGCCATCAAGGAAAACGGCAAGGTCATCGTGACCGGCTGCATGGGCGTCGAAGAAGGCAACATTCGCAACGTGCACCCAAGCGTGCTGGCCGTGACCGGGCCGCAGCAGTACGAGCAGGTGGTCAACGCCGTGCACGACGCCGTGCCGCCGCGCCAGGATCACAACCCGCTGATCGATCTGGTACCGCCGCAAGGCATCAAACTGACCCCGCGCCACTACGCCTACCTGAAGATTTCCGAAGGCTGCAACCACAGCTGCAGCTTCTGCATCATCCCGTCGATGCGCGGCAAACTGGTCAGCCGCCCGGTCGGTGACGTGCTTGACGAGGCTCAGCGCCTGGTCAAGGCCGGCGTCAAAGAGCTGTTGGTGATTTCCCAGGACACCAGCGCCTACGGCGTCGACGTGAAATACCGCACCGGCTTCTGGAACGGCGCGCCGGTGAAAACCCGCATGACCGAACTCTGCGAAGCCCTCAGCACCCTCGGTGTCTGGGTGCGCCTGCACTACGTTTACCCGTACCCACACGTCGACGAGTTGATCCCGCTGATGGCCGCCGGGAAAATCCTGCCGTACCTGGACATCCCGTTCCAGCACGCCAGCCCGAAAGTCCTCAAAGCCATGAAACGCCCGGCCTTTGAAGACAAGACCCTGGCGCGGATCAAGAACTGGCGCGAAATCTGCCCGGACCTGATCATCCGTTCGACCTTCATCGTCGGCTTCCCGGGCGAGACCGAAGAAGACTTCCAGTACCTGCTGAACTGGCTGACCGAAGCCCAGCTCGACCGCGTCGGCTGCTTCCAGTACTCGCCGGTTGAAGGCGCACCGGCCAATGACCTGGACCTGGAAGTCGTCCCGGACGACATCAAGCAGGACCGCTGGGAGCGCTTCATGGCGCACCAGCAGGCCATCAGCTCGGCGCGTCTGCAAATGCGCATCGGCCGTGAGATCGAAGTGCTGGTCGATGAAGTCGACGAGCAAGGCGCGGTCGGCCGCTGCTTCTTCGATGCCCCGGAAATCGACGGCAACGTATTCATCGACAACGGCAGCAACCTCAAGCCGGGCGACAAGGTCTGGTGCAAAGTGACCGACGCCGACGAATACGACCTGTGGGCTGAACAGATCTAATCGCAAAAAATGCGCAAAGCCCCGCTCTCTTGACGAGATGCGGGGCTTTTTTACGGCTATCGTTTGCACATGGAAGGATTCCTATCAACCACTGCATAAGAGGCAGACGGGCATGCGTCAGCATTCGGTCATCCACACGCCGAAACTCGGCGACTACGAAGAATTGACCCGGGTCTGGGAGGCCTCGGTACGCGCCACCCACGACTTTCTGCCAGACAGCTACATCGAACTGCTGAAGAACCTGGTGCTGACCCGCTACCTCGATGCGGTGATGCTGATCTGCACCAAGGATTCGAACCAGCGCATCACCGGGTTCGCCGGCGTCGCGGCCGGCAAGATCGAAATGCTCTTCATCGACCCCGACCATCGCGGCCAGGGCCTGGGCAAGAAATTGTTGCACTATGCCCTGGAACACCTGAACGCCGACGAACTGGACGTCAACGAACAGAACCCGCAAGCCCTCGGCTTTTACTTCAAGCAAGGCTTCGAGGTCATCGGTCGCTCGGAGGTCGATGGCATGGGCCAGCCGTATCCGTTGTTGCACATGCGTTTGCGCCGGGCCCAGAAACACTCCCAACATGGCTGATACAACACGGACATCTGTAGGAGCTGGCTTGTCGGGTCGCCGCATCGCAGCGATGGTGGTGAACGATAACGCGCTATTTCAGAAGAACGCGGTGCTCTTGAATCCATCGCTGGCAAGCCAGCTCCTACAAAAAGCACTGCGCGTAAATGGAACCGGGATTAACCGGCGCCAGGCAGGTACAATGCCCACCCCCTTTTTGTTACGGCCCTGACATGACTGACCCGATTCGTCTCTCCAAACGCCTCATCGAACTCGTCGGCTGTTCCCGTCGGGAGGCTGAGCTGTTCATCGAGGGCGGCTGGGTCACCGTCGACGGTGTGGTCATCGACGAGCCGCAATTCAAGGTCGACACCCAGAAAGTCGAGCTTGATCCAGAGGCCAAGGCCACTGCGCCGGAACCGGTGACCCTGCTGCTCAATGTTCCCGCCGGCATGGACGCAGACACTGCCATGGCCACCCTCGGCGCCGAGACCCTGAGCGAAGAGCACCGCTACGGCAAGCGCCCATTGCGCGGGCACTTTCTGCGCCTGACCGCCAGCACCGACCTGCAGGCCAACGCCAGCGGGCTGCTGGTGTTCACCCAGGACTGGAAAATCCTGCGCAAACTCACCGCTGACTCCAGCAAGATCGAGCAAGAGTATGTGGTCGAGGTTGAAGGCGAGATGGTGGCCCACGGCCTGAACCGCCTGAACCACGGTCTGACCTACAAGGGCAAGGAGTTGCCGGCGGTCAAGGCCAGCTGGCAGAACGAGAACCGTCTGCGCTTTGCCATGAAGAACCCGCAGCCGGGCATCATCGCCCTGCTCTGCCAGGCGGTCGGCCTCAAGGTCGTCGGTATCCGCCGTATTCGCATCGGTGGCGTGTCCATCGGCAAAGTGCCGGTGGGGCAATGGCGCTATCTGTCCGGCAAAGAGAAGTTCTAAGGCTTTTCTCGCCGCCATCCATTTCGGCGCCGCGCCTGGCCGCGACGCCCACAGCTGAATATCAGGACTGCACACATGATTCATAACGACGTACTGCGCAGCGTGCGCTACATGCTCGACATCAGCGACAAGAAAGTCATCGAGATCATCAAGCTCGGCGGCCTGGACGTGACCCTGCCGGATCTGTTGACCTACCTCGACAAGAAAGAGGAAGACGAGGAAGGTTTCGTACGCTGCCCGGACGAAGTCATGGCGCACTTCCTCGACGGCCTGGTGATCTTCAAGCGCGGCAAGGACGAAAGCCGCCCGCCGCAGCCGATCGAAGTGCCGGTGACCAATAACATCATCCTGAAAAAGCTGCGGGTGGCGTTCGAGCTGAAAGAAGACGACATGCACGCGATCCTCAAGGCTGCCGAGTTCCCGGTGTCCAAGCCTGAGCTGAGCGCACTGTTCCGAAAGTTCGGTCACACCAACTATCGCCCGTGCGGCGACCAGCTGCTGCGTAACTTCCTCAAGGGGCTGACCCTGCGAGTGCGCCCGCAGTAAGCTCAAGACACATCTGTTTTCTGTAGGAGCTGGCTTGCCAGCGATGGTCGCAAACGATAACGCGTGCTGACTGGATGAACGCGGCGGTCTCTCATCCTTCGCTGGCAAGCCAGCTCCTACAGGACCGAATGCCTCCCTATTCCGCGCAAAAATAGTGGCTCTGCTTCTGGCGGCTGACGGCTAGGGTGTAAAGACCTCAGCTCTCAGGATTCGCCATGCATCCCTACTTTTCCCTGCAAGGCCGCACCGCCCTGGTGACCGGCGGCACCCGTGGTATCGGCAAGATGATCGCCAAGGCCTACGTCGAGGCGGGCGCCACCGTATACGTCTGCGCCCGCGACGTCGAAGCCTGCCAACAAACCGCTGACGATCTCGGAGCGCTTGGACGCTGCCACGCCATGGCGGCCAACCTCGCCACCGAAGAGGGCGTCCTGCAACTGGCCACACGCCTGGGCGAGCAGATCACTCATCTGGACATCCTGGTGAACAATGCCGGCACCACCTGGGGCGCACCGTTGGAGAGCTACCCGATCAAGGGCTGGGAAAAAGTCATGCAGCTCAACGTGACGTCGGTGTTCAACTGCATCCAGCAGTTCCTGCCCCTGCTGCGCAAGGCCGGTTCCGAAGCGAATCCGGCGCGGATCATCAACATAGGATCGGTGGCAGGGATTTCCTCCTTCGGCGAGCAGGCGTATGCCTACGGGCCGAGCAAGGC
>LNAP01014886.1_pt1 | contig 12398 bp, 10 predicted proteins | sample 602601 | NCBI WGS metagenome assembly LNAP01 (sample SAMN02440304, study PRJNA202911) | soil metagenome | biome: Subtropical and temperate rainforests or woodlands; isolation source: soil samples (1 kg each in a 20% v/v slurry with milli Q water) were... ... | reverse complement strand
GAGCAAGTTCCCGGCCGATCAAAAGCAATCCGCCATTATGGCGGCGCTGGCGATTGCGCAAGACGAAAAAGGGTGGGTATCGCCCGAGACCATCGAAGACGTGGCCGTGTACCTTTGCGTGCCGCCGATCGCGGTGCAAGAGGTCGCCACCTTCTACAATATGTACAGCACCAAGCCTGTGGGCCGCTTCAAGCTGGCGGTGTGCACCAATTTGCCGTGTGCGCTGCGCGATGGCGTTAAAACGGCCGACTACCTGAAAGAAAAACTGGGCATCGGCTTTAATGAAACCTCGGCCGACGGCCTGTTCACTTTGCAGGAAGGCGAGTGCATGGGCGCCTGCGGCGATTCCCCCGTCATGATCGTGAACAACAAACATATGTGCGTACGCATGTCGTCTGAAAAAATCGACGCCATGCTTGCCGAGCTTAAACAACACGGGGGGTCGCTATGAACGCTCCGGCCTTATTGCAACAGTTTTCACAAGGCCTGGTGGTCGATCCGGGCAACGATTTGTCGCGCAGCATGGTGTTCCATGGCCGTCACATCAAGCCGCAGATCATGGCCGACCTGGATGGCGACAACTGGGGTCTGGAAGACTACGTCAAGCGCGGCGGCTACGAGGCGCTGCGTAAAATCCTGACCACGGGCATGAAGCCCGAGGACGTCATTGCCGAAGTCAAGGCGTCGGGGCTGCGCGGCCGCGGCGGCGCGGGTTTCCCGACCGGGCTTAAATGGAGCTTCATGCCGCGCACCTTGCCGGGCCAGAAATACCTGGTCTGCAACTCCGACGAAGGCGAGCCGGGCACCTTTAAAGATCGCGATATCTTGCGTTTTAACCCGCATATCGTCATTGAAGGGATGGCCATTGCGGCGTTCGCCATGGGCATTACCGTGGGCTACAACTACATCCACGGCGAAATTTTCGAGATTTACGATCGCTTCGAGGAAGCGCTGGAACAGGCTCGCGCCGCCGGCTTCCTGGGCGACAAGATCCTGGGTTCGGAATTCAGCTTCCAGCTGCATGCCTTCCACGGCTACGGCGCTTATATTTGCGGTGAAGAAACCGCGCTGCTCGAATCGCTGGAAGGCAAGAAAGGCCAGCCGCGCTTCAAGCCGCCGTTTCCGGCCAGCTTCGGTTTGTACGGCAAGCCCACCACCATCAACAACACCGAAACGTTTGCCGCCGTACCCTGGATTTTCCGCAACAGCGGGCAGGAATACCTGGAAATCGGCTTGCCGAACAACGGCGGCACCAAGCTGTTTTCAATCACCGGCGACGTCGAGCGCCCCGGCAACTACGAAATTCCGCTGGGCACGCCGTTTTCGACTTTGCTTGAACTGGCCGGCGGCATGCGCGGCGGCCGTAAGCTGAAGGCGGTCATTCCCGGCGGTTCCAGTGCGCCGGTGCTGCCCGCCGACCTCATGATGCAATGCACGATGGATTACGATTCCATCTCGAAGGCCGGTTCGATGCTGGGTTCGGGCGCGGTCATCGTCATGGACGAGACCCGCTGCATGGTGAAGTCGCTGCTGCGTTTATCGTATTTTTATTTTGAAGAAAGCTGCGGCCAATGTACGCCGTGCCGCGAAGGCACGGGTTGGCTGTATCGCGTGATCAACCGCATCGAGAACGGAGAAGGTCGCCCCGAAGATCTGGACGTCCTGGATTCAGTGGCCGCCAACATCATGGGGCGCACGATTTGCGCGCTCGGCCCGTACGCAGCTTCATCAAGCACTTCCGCGACGAGTTCGCACACCACATACAGCATAAAAACTGTGTGGTGCCTAAATATCTGTAGGGTCAGGACAAGCTAATGGTTGAACTCACCATAGACGGCAATAAAGTTGAAGTCCCCGAAGGCAGCATGGTTATGCATGCGGCCAACAAGCTCGGGTTGTACGTGCCGCACTTTTGTTATCACAAGAAACTGTCGATCGCGGCCAATTGCCGCATGTGCCTGGTCGAGGTCGAGAAAGCGCCCAAGGCCATGCCGGCCTGCGCAACGCCCGTGACCAACGGCATGATTGTGCATACCGCCTCCGTTAAAGCGGTGGCCGCGCAAAAAAGCGTGATGGAATTTCTGCTCATCAATCACCCTCTGGATTGCCCGGTGTGCGACCAGGGCGGCGAATGCCAGTTGCAAGACCTGGCCGTGGGCTACGGAGCTTCGGCCTCGCGCTACCAGGAAGAAAAACGCGTCGTATTCCATAAGGAAATGGGGCCCTTGGTGTCGGCCGAAGAAATGCAGCGCTGCATTCACTGCACCCGCTGCGTGCGCTTTGGCCAAGAAGTGGGCGGCGTCATGGAGCTGGGCATGCTCAATCGCGGCGAGCACGCCGAGATTACGTCGTTTGTCGGGCGTGCGGTCGAGTCCGAGCTGTCGGGCAATATGATCGACATTTGCCCGGTGGGCGCGCTGACGTCCAAGCCGTTCCGCTATACCGCCCGTACCTGGGAATTGGCCCGCCGCCGTTCGGTCAGCCCGCACGACAGCCTGGGCGCCAATATTGTGGTGCAGGTCAAAGACAACACGGTCATGCGCGTGGTGCCGTTCGAGAACGAAGACGTCAACGAATGCTGGATCAGCGATCGCGATCGTTTTGCCTATACCGGTCTGTACACCGAAGACCGTTTGGCCCATCCTTTGCTCAAGGGCAGTGATGGCCAGTGGACCGAAGCGTCCTGGAGCGATGCGCTGCAAGCCGTGATCAACAGCCTGAACAAGGCGCGCGATCAGCATGGCGCGGCGCAGATCGGCGCCATCGGCAGCCACACGGCGACGACCGAAGAGCTGGCCTTGCTGGCTCGCCTGACGCGCAGCCTGGGTTCCGAAAACGTGGACTTCCGTTTGCGCTACATCGATCGCGGTTTCGATCAGGCCGCCGCCGGCGTACCCTGGCTGGGCATGTCGGTAACCGAATTCAGCGAACTGGACCGCGTCCTGGTGGTGGGTTCGTTCCTGCGCAAAGATCACCCTTTGCTGGCGCAGCGTTTGCGCCAGGCCGCCAAGCATGGCGCGCAGATTTCCTTTATCGACAGCGCCAGCGACGACCCCTTGTTCCCGGTCGCGGCCCGCATGACGGCGGCGCCCAGCGCCTTGCCCAATGCGGTGGCCGAAGTGCTGGTGGCGCTTGCCCAGGCAGGCGGCCAGCCGGTGTCGCCGGCTTTTGCCGAGGTGCAGCCCTCTGAGGCCGCGCAAGCCATTGCGGCCAGTCTGGCTTCGGGCCAGAAAGTGGGCGTGATGCTGGGCAATATGGTGGTCACCTCCAACCAGGCTTCGGTGATTGCCGCCAACGCTCAAGCGCTGGCGCAGGCCGCCAACGCCAAGCTGGGCTTCCTGACGGTGGGCGGCAATACCGTCGGCGGTTACCTGGCCGGCGCCATTCCTGGTCCGGACGGCCTGAGCGCAGAGCAAATGCTTACCGACGGCCTGAAAGCCTATATCGTGCTGCATGCCGAACCCGCTTTCGACGCCGACAATGGTGCGCGTGCGGTGCAAACGCTGAAGTCGGCCGATTTCGTGGTCGCGTTGACCCCGTATCGTTCGGCGGCGCAAGAGTGGGCCGATGTCATATTGCCGATTTCCCCATACACCGAAACCTCGGGCACCTTCGTCAATGCCGAAGGGCGCGCCCAAAGTTTCAAGGGCGCCGCCGCGCCGTTCGCCGACACGCGTCCCGCCTGGAAAGTGCTGCGCGTGTTAGGGAATTTGTTCGATCTTGAAGGGTTTGACGACGAGACCTCGGAATCGGTGCGCGACAGCGTGCTGGTGGCCGGTGTGGAAGCGCGCCTGTCCAACCAGATCAGTAGCGCCGCGCGCACGGTGGCCAAGGCGCATGGCCTGGAACGTCTGGCCGATGTGCCGATTTACCGGACTGACGCCATGGTGCGCCGCGCCGAGCCCTTGCAAGCGACCTCCGCGTCCAAAGCGCCGACCGCCCGCATGTCGGCCGCCACGCTCGACAGCCTGGGCATCCAGACCGGCGATTCGGTGTCGGTGCGTTCCGAGCAGGGTTCCATTACCTTGAAGGCTGAACTCGACGATCACGTGGCGCAAGGCGCTGTGCGCATTGCGGCCGCCTTTGCCGAAACCGTGCCGCTGGGCAGTTCGTTTGGCCAAATTTCGGTGGAGCGCGTCTAAATGGAATGGATTAACACTCTCGAAACGTATGGCGTCGGCCTGATCGGCGAAACGCCCTGGTATCTGGTCTGGACACTGTTCAAGGTCGTGGTCATTGCCGTGCCCATTATTCTTTGCGTGGCCTACCTTACGTACTGGGAACGCAAGATGATCGGCGCCATGCACGTGCGCCGCGGCCCTACTCGCGTGGGCTATCGCGGCTTGCTGCAACCGTTTGCCGACGTGTTCAAGTTGCTGACCAAGGAAATCATTATTCCGTCCAAGGCCAACAAAGTCCTGTTCGTCCTGGCGCCGGTGGTCACGCTGATGCCGGCCCTGGCCGCCTGGGCGGTGATTCCCTTCAGCCCCGAACTGGTTTTGGCCGATGTGAATGCGGGCTTGCTCTACATCATGGCGATCACCTCCCTGGGCGTGTATGGGGTGATTGTGGCCGGCTGGGCGACCAACTCCAAGTACGCCTTGCTCGGCGCCATGCGCGGCGCCGCGCAAATGGTGTCGTACGAGCTGGCTATCGGCTTTTGCATGATTACCGTGCTGCTGGTGTCGGGCTCGCTGAACATGAGCGACATCGTTAACGGACAGGGCTCGGGCTGGTTTGCCGACCGTGGCATTACGTTTATGTCGTGGAACTGGTTGCCGCTGCTGCCGCTGTTTGTTATTTATGTGATTTCGGCCGTGGCTGAAACCAACCGCCACCCGTTCGACGTGGTGGAAGGCGAGTCTGAAATCGTGGCCGGCCACATGGTCGAGTATTCCGGTACAGGCTTTGCCCTGTTTTTCCTGGGCGAATACGCCAACATGATCCTGCTGTCCAGTGTGGCGTCCATCATGTTCCTGGGGGGCTGGATGCCGCCCATCGATGTGGCGCCATTTACCTGGGTGCCGGGCTGGTTGTGGTTGGGTCTTAAAACGTTCGTCGTGGTCTCGATGTTTATCTGGTTCCGGGCAACGTTTCCACGTTACCGCTATGACCAGATCATGCGTCTGGGCTGGAAGGTATTCATTCCGCTGACCGGCGTTTGGCTGGTGATCGTTGCGATCTGGATGCAAACGCCATGGAACATTTGGCAATAGGGCGCAGAGGCTAGATATGGAAGCAATTAAAGATTTTTTCGGCAGCCTGATGCTGTCCGAGATGCTCAAGGGTATGCGCCTGACCGGCAAGTACTTCTTCAAACGCAAAGTAACCTTGCGCTATCCGCAAGAAAAAACACCGGCATCGCCGCGTTTTCGCGGCTTGCATGCCTTGCGCCGCTACCCTAATGGCGAAGAGCGTTGCATTGCCTGCAAACTGTGCGAGGCGGTCTGTCCGGCGCTGGCCATTACGATCGAATCTGAAGAGTGCGACGCCGCCCCCCGCCGCACCACGCGCTACGACATCGATCTGGCCAAGTGCATTTTCTGCGGTTTTTGCGAGGAAAGCTGCCCGGTCGACTCCATCGTCGAAACGCATATTTCCGAATATCACGGCGAGAAGCGCGGCGACTTGTACTACACCAAAGATATGTTGCTGGCGATCGGCGATCGTTACGAGCCCGAAATAGCGCGTCGTCGATCCGAAGACGCACCTTATCGTTGATTATCAGGACTCGAACCTTATGACTTTTACTACTGTCCTGTTTTACCTGTTGTCGCTGGTGTTGGTGGTGGCCGCTTTTCGGGTTATTTCCGCGCCCAACCCTGTCACCGCCGTCCTGCACCTTATTTTGACCTTCTTCACCGCGTCCATGCTCTGGATGCTGCAAGGCGCCGAGTTCCTGGCCTTGCTGCTGGTGGTCGTGTATGTGGGCGCGGTCATGGTGCTGTTCCTGTTCGTGGTCATGATGGTCGATGTGCGCATGGCCTCGCTGCGCACCGGAATGAAAGCGTATTTGCCCATGGGGCTGATCATCGGCCTGATCATGGTCCTGGAAATGGCGTTTGTCCTGGTCAAGACCTGGCTCGATGTCGGTCCTGCCGCCGATATGGGCGCCGACTACAACAATACGCACGCACTGGGCACGCTCATGTATTCCGAGTACGTGTTCGCCATTGAAGTGGGTGCGGTGATTTTGCTGGTTGGCATGGTGTCCGCCATTGCCCTGACGATGCGCCGCCGCAAAGACGTGAAATACAACAATCCGGCCGATCAGGTTCGCGTGCGCTCGCAAGACCGTTTGCGACTGGTCAGCATCCCGTCGCAAACCGAAAAGCCTGCTGCGGTTTCGACTGCGCATAACGATGTCGCGGGAGAGTCCAAATGACCATTACACTGGCCCACTATCTGATACTTGGCGCTATTTTGTTCGCCATCGGCTTGTTCGGTTTTTTCATTAACCGCCGCAACTTGCTGATTTTGTTGATGTCGATCGAGCTTATTCTTTTGGCCGCCAACATGAATTTCGTGGCGTTTTCAACCTGGATGGGCGATGCCGCCGGACAGGTATTCGTCTTCTTCATCTTGACCGTGGCGGCGGCTGAAGCCGCTATCGGCCTGGCGATTCTGGTGCTGTTGTTCCGCAACCTGAACACGATCAACGTCGAAGAACTTGACCAGCTTAAGGGTTGATGGGATTACAAATACTATGAATTCAACCAGTCTATATCTTGTTATCGCATTGGCGCCGCTGGTCGGCGCACTGATAGCCGGTTTATTTGGAACCGGCTTTTTAGGACGGCAGATCGGCCGTCGCGCGTCGCACTGCATTACCATTCTGGGGGTGTTGGTTTCCTTCATCGGCTCGGTCGTGGTCCTGAACCAGGTGCTGGACGGGCAGACTTTCGACGGCGCGGTCTACACCTGGAGCGTCATCGGCACGACCAAGCTTGAAATCGGCTTCCTGATCGACAGCCTGTCGGCCCTGATGATGGTGGTGGTGACGTCCGTATCGTTGATGGTGCACATTTACACCATCGGCTACATGGTGGACGACCCGGGTTACCAGGTATATTTCGCTGTTTACGTTTTCCATGCTGATGCTGGTCATGTCCAACAACATGCTGCAGCTGTTCTTCGGCTGGGAAGCGGTGGGCCTGGTTTCGTACTTGCTGATCGGCTTCTGGTACGAGCGCCCCAGCGCCATTTTCGCCAACCTGAAGGCGTTCATGGTGAACCGGGTGGGCGACTTTGGCTTCGTGCTGGGTATCGGCTTGTTGTTCGCCTATGCGGGCAGCATGCACTACGGTGAAATTTTTGCTCAGATCGACAAGCTCGCCGGCCTGACCTTTCCCGGCACCGAGTGGCAGTTGCTGACCGTGGCGGCCATTTCGCTGTTCATCGGCGCCATGGGCAAGTCGGCGCAAGTGCCGCTGCACACCTGGCTGCCCGACTCCATGGAAGGCCCGACGCCTATTTCGGCCCTGATCCACGCGGCGACCATGGTGACCGCGGGCATCTTCATGGTGGCCCGTTTTTCGCCGGTATTCGAGCAATCGTCGACGGCGCTGAGCTTCATGATCATCATCGGCGCAATCGGCGCCTTGTTCCTGGGCATACTGGGCATCGTTCAAAACGACATCAAGCGGGTAATCGCTTATTCAACCTTGTCGCAACTGGGCTACATGACCGTCGCGCTGGGGGCATCGGCTTACTCGGCCGCCATCTTCCACTTGATGACGCATGCTTTCTTTAAAGCCTTGCTGTTCCTGGCGGCGGGCTCGGTCATTATCGGCATGCACCACAAGCAAGACATTCGCGACATGGGCGGCTTGCGTAAATACATGCCGATTACCTGGATCACCTTCCTGCTTGGTACGCTGGCCCTGGTCGGTACGCCGTTCTTTGCCGGTTTCTATTCGAAAGAACACATCATCGAAGCGGCTGGCGTGGCGAATGTCTGGGGTGCCAGCTTTGCTTATTACGCCACCCTGATCGGCGTATTCGTGACCTCGCTGTATTCGTTCCGGGTGTATTTCCTGGTGTTCCACGGTAAGGAGCGTTTCGACAGTGAAGAGGCCCTGCAGCACCATGACGAGAATGCCGAGCATGCCGATGAAGGACATCATGGCGGCAAGCCGCATGAGTCGCCCTGGGTGGTGACGTTGCCGCTGGCCTTGCTGGCGATCCCGTCGGTGGTGGCTGGCGTGCTGTTTATCGATCCCTTGCTGTTCGGCAATTTCTTCAATGGCGTCATCGCGGTGCTGCCCGAGCATCCGGCCATGGCGGAACTGGCCTCGCATTGGCACGGCTGGGTTGCTTATGCCTTGCACGGCTTTATGACGGTGCCATTCTGGCTGATGATTGCCGGCCTGGTGGTGGCCTGGTATTGCTATCTCGTCAATCCTAAAGTGCCAGCGGCGATTCATGGCAAGCTATCGGGTATCAACAAAGTGCTTGATAACAAGTACTACGCCGACTGGTTCAACGAGCAGATCATTACGCGCGGTGCGCGCTGCCTGGGCCACGGCCTGTGGCAGGGCGGCGACCGCGGTGTGATCGATGGCTTGCTGGTCAACGGCAGCGCCCGCGTAGTGGGCTGGGTGGCGGCCATCAGCCGGCACCTGCAGTCCGGCTTCATTTATCACTACGCCTTTGCGATGATCATCGGCATCATGGCTTTTTTAACCTTTTTTGTGCTGACGGTTCACTGATGGCTAGCGATATGGCGTCTTCTACTTTTCCTTGGCTGACACTTTCGATTTTTGTACCGATCGTGGCGGGTTTGCTGGTGCTGCTTTTAGGGCGGGACGACCGCCCCGGCTTCACCCGTGTGCTGTCGCTGATCGGCTCGGTGTTGGGTTTTCTGGTGACCTTGCCTTTGTACCTGGGCTTTAACTACGAGACTGCGCAGATGCAGTTCGTCGAAAAAGCATCATGGATCGAGTCGGTTTCGGTCAACTACCATTTGGGCGTTGATGGCATTTCGTTGTGGTTCGTGCTGCTCACGGCCTTCATCACGGTGATCGTCGTGCTGGCCGGCTGGGAGGTCATTACCAAGCGGGTGTCGCAGTACATGGCGGCCTTCCTGATTCTGTCGGGATTGATGGTGGGCGTGTTCTCGGCATTGGACGGCATGCTGTTCTACGTGTTCTTCGAAGCCACGCTGATCCCGATGTACTTGATTATCGGGGTATGGGGCGGACCGAATCGCGTGTATGCGGCGTTCAAGTTCTTCTTGTACACCTTGATGGGTTCGTTGCTGACGCTGATTGCGTTCATCTACCTGTGGAATGCTTCGGGCGGGTCGTTCGACATCCAGGCCTGGCACCAGCTTAAATTGGGCTACACGCCGCAAATATTGATTTTCGTGGCATTGCTGGCGGCCTTTGCGGTCAAGGTGCCGATGTGGCCGGTGCATACATGGTTGCCCGATGCCCACGTGGAAGCGCCTACGGGCGGCTCCGTCGTGCTGGCGGCCATCATGCTGAAGCTGGGCGCTTACGGTTTCTTGCGCTTTTCCCTGCCCATCGCGCCCGATGCCTCGCATAGCCTGGCGGGCATGATGATTGCCTTGTCGCTGATTGCCGTCATTTACATTGGTCTGGTGGCCATCGTTCAGGACGACATGAAAAAGCTGGTGGCGTATTCGTCGGTGGCGCACATGGGTTTCGTCACCCTGGGCTTTTTCATCTTCAATACGGCCGGCCTCGAGGGCGCGATCGTTCAGATGATTTCGCACGGTTTCGTGTCGGCGGCCATGTTCCTGTGTATTGGCGTTTTGTACGACCGTATGCATACGCGCCGCATCGACGCCTACGGCGGTGTGGTCAAGGTCATGCCGCGTTTCGTCACGCTCTTCCTGCTGTTCTCGATGGCCAATAGCGGCTTGCCCGCAACCAGCGGGTTCGTCGGCGAGTTCACCGTCATCATGGGCGCGGTCGAGTACAACTTCTGGATCGGCCTGCTGACGGCCTCGGCCCTGATCTGGGGTGCGGCGTATTCGCTTTGGATGTTCAAGCGCATCAGCTTCGGCGACATTGTGAACGACAACGTCCGGGCGATGAAGGATTTGTCCAAGCGTGAATTCTTCATTTTGGGAATTATGGCGATCATGGTGTTGTTCATGGGTATTTATCCCAAACCATTTACAGAACAGGCCTTGTTGCAACACGTCTCTATCTCGAAACTGTAGGCCTTGATCATTATGCAAAATCAATTTCATTTCGCTCTTGCTTTACCCGAGATTCTGCTCCTGATTCTGGCCCTTGTGATTCTGCTGGTCGATGCGTTCAGCAAGTCCGAAGGGCGTCACGTCACATTCACCTTAAGCATTGTTACCCTCGTCATCATGACGGTGGTCAGCGCCATGCAATGGAGCGCGGGCGTGGCGGGCAGCACCTTCCAGGGCATGTACGTGGTCGATTCGCTGTCGCACCTGCTCAAAGTGGCGTCGTACATCACGGTGGCGATAACGCTTATTTATGGCCGCCAGTACACCGAGTACCGCGAGATCCTGAACAACGGCGGCGAATTCTATACGCTTACCTTGCTGGCGTTGCTGGGCCAGATGGTGATGATTTCAGCCGGCAGCATGCTGACGGTGTACCTGGGCGTCGAGCTGATGTCGTTTGCGCTGTATGCGTTGATTGCGCTGCGCCGCGATAACGTGGCCGCGACCGAAGCCGCCATGAAATATTTTGTGCTGGGTTCGCTGGCATCGGGAATTTTGCTCTACGGCCTGTCGATGGTCTACGGGGCGACCGGCAGTCTGGACCTGACCCAAATCGCGCAAATTATCGGCAATGGCGAAGCGGCGCGCTTGCCGCTGGTATTTGGCGTGGTCTTCATTGTGGCCGGTCTGGCGTTCAAACTGGGCGCCGTGCCGTTTCATATGTGGCTGCCCGACGTTTATACCGGTGCGCCTACGTCGGTGACGCTGGTCGTGGCGGCGGCGCCCAAGCTGGCGGCCTTTGCCTTGACGCTGCGTCTGTTGATCGAGGGTTTGCACGGCCTGGCTGTGGATTGGCAGCCGATGCTGCTGATATTGGCTGTGCTGTCGCTGGCCATCGGTAATATCACGGCGATTGTCCAGACCAACTTTAAGCGCATGCTGGCGTACTCCACGATTTCACACATGGGCTTTGTGCTGCTGGGCCTGTTGTCGGGCGTGGTTCAGGACCAAGTTCAGGCGACCAGCCTGGCTTACGGTTCGGCGCTGTTCTACATGATTATTTATGTGCTGACCACGTTGGCAACCTTTGGCTTGATTCTGTTGCTAAGCCGCAAGGGTTTCGAGTGCGAAAACATTTCGGACCTGAAAGGCCTTAATCAGCGCAATCCGATATTGGCCGGGGTGTTGCTGGTGTCGATGTTTTCGCTGGCGGGGATTCCTCCGATGGCGGGCTTTTACGCCAAGCTTAGCGTGTTGCAAGCGCTGGTGAATGCCGGTTTTGTATCGATTGCCGTGGTGGCTGTGATGTTCTCGCTAGTGGGCGCGTTTTACTATATTCGCGTGGTCAAGATGGCGTATTTTGACGAACCCGAGGGCGATGTCGCCGTGGAGCCCACCGGCGTTGTGCCCAATGGCATCATGTCGATCAATGGTTTGTTCATTATCGGCCTGGGGATTTTGCCGGGCGGTTTGATGGCGTTGTGTATAAGGGCGATTGAAAGCTCTTTAGGGTTTTAAGGTTTCCATGGACCAGACGTTGGCTGTTTGGATACTGGTTATCCTTTCGTTGGCGACCGCCAGTTTGCCGTTTGTCGTTGAACGGCCTTTTGTGGCGTTGCCGTGGGTGCAGGCGGGCGGGGCGGCTCGGCCGTCTTGGCTGCGCTGGATCGAGTCCCTGCTGTTTTTTGCGATTCTTGCGGTGCTGGTGTATTGGACTCCGCGTTGGATCGGGGCGGCTTTTTTCAGTGCGTCAGACCTGGCTTCGGTGAGTGTGTTTTTGCTGAAGGTGGGGGCTATTGTGGCGGCCGCAGTGTTGCTGCTGGCTTATGCGGGGTGGCGCAATAAAGGCCGTGCGGTGGTCAAGTCGTTTTTCGACCGCCTGATCGAGGTGCTGGTTTTGTATGTGTTGGTCGGTACGCTGGGTTTGGGGCTGGAGGCGAATATCGGAAATCCGTTCGTTCAGCGCTGGGAGTTTTACGCGATTACCTTAAGCCTGTTTGTGGTGCTGGCGTATCCGGGGTTTGTGTACCGGTATTTGCTGAAGCATCCTAAGGCCAAGAAGGTTGCGCCTTCTTCTTCTTCTTCTTCTTCTTCTTCTGCATCCTGATTTGAGTTCTTAAGCCGGCGCGCGTGGCCAGAGCCTGGCCAGGCTTCGCGCGGTCGGTCCCTTCGGGACTAAACCGTGCAATTCGCTCCGATCGGGGCGGCCGCAGAACTCGCCGGGCTG